>Ga0209652_1001894_pt1 | contig 16778 bp, 16 predicted proteins | sample SaaInl74LU_5_DNA_FD_184641 | JGI IMG/M metagenome (GOLD analysis project Ga0209652, IMG submission 184641) | Marine microbial communities from expanding oxygen minimum zones in the Saanich Inlet - ESP_74LU_5_DNA (SPAdes) (version 2) | ecosystem: Environmental > Aquatic > Marine > Intertidal zone...
TGGCCGCCTGGCTGGTGGTGCCGATTCTGACCAATTCCCCGCAGGGTCAATCCGGCCAACCCTTGCAAGTCGAAGGTTTTCCCACGAGCGTGAGCGCTGTGGGCGATGATGGGCGAGAGCGCACCCTGTCCGTGGATCTCGAGAGCAGCGACCGGGGGTTAGATCGGCTTCAGGTTGGCGATCGCCTCACGGTGAGCGCCGCGGGTTATGACGCGGGTTCTGGTGTTTATGTTGCGCTGTGCAAAGTCCCGGACGAACTGGGTGTGAAACCGGGCCCGTGCTTGGGGGGTGTGGGGGCGATGGAAGAGCAGGACACCGTTGTGGCCGACGTGGTCGAGTACGCGCCCTCGAACTGGATCAATGACGACTGGGCGTGGCGGTTGTTTGGCTCGCGCAGTTTTGATGATCGCGCCGCTGGCACGTTTACGGCCTTTATTGAAGTTCCCCCGGCGGTCGACGAAAACGTCGACTGTCGCGAAGTGTCGTGCGGGCTGTACACACGTAACGACCACACCGCGTTAGATGACCGGGTCCAGGACCTTTACGTACCGATTGCCTTTGGCGAGTAAGGGCCGATTCGGTAAACCTTGATGGCGCGTTGCGCCAGCGGACCAATCATCAGGGCAAAAATCACCGTGCCCACCCCTACGGTTCCGCCGAGGAACCACCCGATGCTGAGCACGATGACTTCGACGGTCGTGCGCGCCGCCCACAGGGGCCAGCCAAATCGCGCGTTGATTCCCACCATCAAGCCATCGCGAGGGCCTGGACCGAAGCCCGCCCCAATGTAAAAGCCGCTGGCGATTCCCATCATGAGCAGGCCCGCCGCAAACAGCACAATCCTGTGAACCAGGAGCTCGGGCACATCCACAAGGGCCAGGCCGATTTCCATGCTGGGTCCGACCAGCAGAGCGTTCAAAACTGTTCCGAGCCCTGGCATTTGTCGCAACGGAATCCAGAACAACAGGACCACACCGCTCGAGATCACCACAATCCACCCGAAACCCCAACCCCAGGTCACATGCAATCCTTCGGCGAACACTGTCCAGGGGTCTACACCAAGGCTTGCTTTCAGCATCATGGCCGCCGCAAAGCCGAAGAGAAAGAGACCGGTAAGAAGTTGAACAAGCCTTCTGACGGTGTGGAGGGAACGAGGCACAGCTCACTCTAACTCTCGCAAGGCCTAGGAATTTTGCTCCTGTCCTGTTATCGTCATGGGTGGAACAAGGGTTCGCCATTGCAGGCAGAACCAGTGGGCCATCGCCTCACAATCGTGAGAGCGGCCACGTGTGTAGTTGAAACAGCCCTGGTCTGGCGTTATGTGATTTGGGTTGGTGTCCTCGTGACATCTCTTCTCCCCATCACAAACAAAGAAAGATCCACCCTGTCATGCCTCAAAAGAAGCAGGCTCCTTCATGGCGCCCACCCAGCAAACGCACCTCATTCCAAGACTCCAAAAAGCGTCAAGGTTCTAAGCCCACGGCTCGTCACGGCGAGCGCACAGACGAGCACGCTCGCGGTGAGCGTAGCGAACGCACCGAGCGCCCCCACACGCCGGGCAAAAAGAAGTACACCCCCCGCAGCGATCGACCCACCGGTGATTCGCGCGGCCAGCGTTCAGAGCGCACAGAGCGTTCTGACCGGAATGAACGACCGGCTCGCGCTCAGCGCCCCGAGCGCTTTGACCGTTCGGAGCGCCCCACGAGCGAGCGTCGCTCGGATCGCTTCGAGAAATCGGAGCGCCCAGCACGCCACAAGAAGTCTGACCAGCCCGCCGCGGGACACCGAGGCCAGCGCCGCACCTTCGAGGAGCGTCCTGCGCGCGCACCGCGTCGCGATTATGAAGGTGCTCCGCGTTCGCAGGGTCGCCCCCGCTATGACAAGCCTGAGGCCCGAACCCCGCAACGTCCCAATGTTGTTCACGACGCTTTGGAAGCTATTGCGGTAACCGCAGACTCTGCCGAAGGACTGCAGTTTGGCGACCTCGGTTTGGGTCAGCGCATTGTTGAGACCATCGCTGATCTCGGCGCGAGCACGCCCTTTGCCCTGCAGGCAGCCACGATACCTGTCGCCCTGGAGGGTCGTCATGTTTTAGGTCGCGGCCGAACCGGCTCCGGCAAGACCATTGCTTTTGCGGCACCCACCGTCGAGCGCCTGTTGCGCTTGAGCAACAAAGGTGTGAAGCGCGCCGTGGGCCGCGCCCCGCGGGCGCTCATTCTCGCGCCGACCAGGGAGCTTGCCCTCCAAATTGATCGCACCGTGCAGCCGATTGCGCGAAGCGTGGGGCTGTTCACCACTCAGATTTATGGCGGGGTTCCCCTCGGTCGTCAGATTGGCGCCCTCGAGCGGGGTGTCGACATTGTGATTGGTACCCCCGGTCGGATCGAAGACTTGATGGCGCGAGGCAAACTCGATGTGTCCCAGGTCGTCATTTCTGTTGTGGACGAGGCTGACCACATGTCGGAGCTTGGCTTCATCGAGCCCCTGCAGCGCATCCTGTCTTCCACGGATCCGGCGGGTCAGCGCTTGCTGTTCTCGGCAACCCTGGATCGCGGTGTGAGTTCGATTGTGGCCGAGTTCCTCCCCAACCCCGCGGTTTTTGAGGTCGCCGGTGAGAATCAGGAGTCCTCGACGATTGACCACCGTGTGTATGTGGTTGACCAGCGCGAAAAGCGCAACATGGTGGTGGCTCTTGCGCGCGTTAGCGGAAAAACTCTGATGTTCACCAGGACGCGTGCGTTCGCCGAAGAGTTGGCCGACCATCTTGAGGACCACGACATTCCCGCGGTGAGCCTGCACGGTGATTTGAACCAAGCACGGCGTCAGCGCAACTTGGACAAGCTCACCTCCGGTCGTGTGAACGTTCTGGTGGCGACAGACGTGGCCGCCCGAGGCATTCACGTTGACGACATCGAGACGGTAATCCAGGTGGATCCGCCGGATGATTTCAAGTCCTATGTCCACCGCTCGGGTCGAACGGGCCGCGCGGGTAAAGAGGGTGTCGTGATCACGTTGACGACAAAGCCTCGCACGAGACGAGTGGTCGACTTGTTGAAGCAGGCGGGAATCTCCGTCACGCCGCAAGACATGAAGGCTTCGCAGCTTGAGGACCTGGCTCTCGTTTAGAGAGCCAGGAGGGCGCTTGCCAGCAGCGCCAGCACCAATCCGACCCACTGGATAGTGGCGACGCGTTCTTTGAGCCACAGCCCCGCCAGAGCAATGGTTCCCGCGGGATAAAGGGCCACCAGCACAGCCATCACAGTGAGCGAACCCACCCTCAAGCCGTAGAGAACGACGACGTTGGCGAGGACGTCCAGGAGGCCAGCGGCGACAATCATGACCGCGGCTCCGGGCAGGTGAGTGAGCCCCGGAAGCCTCGGTATCAGCGCTTTGCGCCACCGAAAAAGAAGCACTACTCCCACGGCAAGCCCGAGGGCTGTCGTGGACACGATCCGGTTGGCGACAAGCGGTATCAGACCTGAGTCTCCCGGGGTGGCATCCAGCAGCACGATCGTGAGTCCAATGAGCGTTCCCGAAGCAACAGCCATCACGAGTCCCACCGGGCGAGGGCGCACCGCACCCTGCTCCGGAACGAAGCCAACAAAGATAATCGCCAGCAGGGCTAGACCCAGCGCAAAGAAGAACGTTCCGCCACCACTTTCGCCCAGCCATAACCCAATCGATACGGGCACGAGCGCTGACAGGAACGCGGTGGTCGGCGAAAGGATACTCATCGGGCCAATGGCCAAGCTTCCATAGAGCAGACCTATGCCGAGTGCGCCCGCCAAACCCGAGGCTCCCCCGAGTAGCCACGCTGATGCGCTGGAAGCGGCGGGGACGAAAAGTGATGTGACGAGGAGACCCAGCAGGCCCACGACGGCGACGCCGGCGGTGGTGAGCAGGGTGGAGGATCGACGTGAGGCCAGACCCCCGAAGAAGTCGGCAGCCCCGTAGGTGAGAGCCCCGGTGAGACCGAGGAAAACAGTAAGCACAGCGAGGCCCTCAACTTTCTGACGTAACAGTATGACGTATGGCTTTCCTCGCCCAGGCCGGAGCAATACGCTAGAGCTTCCGCAGGTTAAGGAGGAGCATCGTGGCGCTGGTTTACGGAAACATCACTGAGGCTTTTGGTAACACCCCATTGGTTCGATTGAACCGGCTCACCGAGGGGGCAGGCGCAACGGTCCTGGCGAAACTTGAGTTTTACAATCCGTCCTCTTCGGTCAAGGATCGACTGGCGATCGCCATTGTTGATGCCGCCGAGACCTCTGGAGAGTTGCTGCCCGGTGGCACCATCGTTGAAGCGACCAGCGGTAACACCGGTATCGCGCTGGCTATGGTGGCGGCAGCTCGTGGCTACAAAGCTGTGTTGACGATGCCAGAGAGCATGAGCATGGAGCGCCGCATGCTGCTGCGTGCCTATGGAGCAGAGTTGGTGTTGACCCCTGCGCCGGAAGGGATGAGCGGCGCGCTCAGCAAAGCGGAAGAAATTGTGGCAGGCATCCCCGGAGCGGTGTTGGCCAAACAGTTCGCGAACCCGGCAAACCCCGAAATCCACCGCCGCACGACGGCGGAGGAAATCTGGCGGGACACGGATGGCGCCGTCGATGTGTTTGTGGCGGGCGTCGGGACCGGCGGGACCTTGACGGGAACCGGGCAAGAGCTCAAGTCGCGCAAACCCGGTGTCACCGTGGTGGGCGTAGAGCCTCTTGAGTCGCCATTGCTCACGGGCGGCGCTGCGGGACCTCACAAAATTCAGGGCATCGGTGCAAACTTTATTCCCGAGATTCTCGACCGCGAGGTCTATGACGAAGTCATCGACGTCTCCGCTGAGCAGGCTGTTGCGATGGCGCGTCGCCTCGGAGCGGAAGAGGGGATTCTCGGTGGTATTTCTTCGGGCGCGACCGCTCACGCTGCTCTCGAGCTTGCGCACCGGCCGGAGTATGCCGGTGCAACAATTGTTGTGATTCTGGCAAGCTTTGGTGAGCGCTACCTCTCCACCGTTTTGTATGAAGGACTTGGCACCTAAATGGATTCACCCTCGCCGCTTCGCGAAAATATTGATGCCGCGTTGCAGCGAGATCCCGCGGCCCGCACTCGTGTGGAAGTGTTTCTGACCTCACCGGGTGTTCATGCGTTGGCATGGCATCGGGTCGCGCACTGGCTGTGGCGGTGGGAATGGTTGTTGTTGGCGCGCATGGTGTCCTCCCTTGCCCGCTTTATCACCGGCATTGAGATTCACCCTGGCGCCGTCATCGGTTCTCGAGTGGTGATCGATCACGGCATGGGCGTAGTCATCGGCGAAACAGCGGTGGTGGGCGATGACTGCTTGATCTACCACGGCGTCACCCTCGGCGGTAACGCGCAGGTCAGCAGAGACAAAGTGTCGGGGCGCCGTCACCCGGTTTTGGGCAAGGGCGTGCTGGTGGGCGCCGGTGCAACAATCCTCGGTCCGCTGAGCATTGGTGACGGCGCCAAGGTTGCGGCCATGTCGGTCGTGTTGAAAGACGTCCCTGCGGGTGCACTCGCTGTAGGCATCCCCGCTAAGGTCAAGGGGTCCGCCAAAGCCAAGTAGGTCCCCATGTTGAAGCAGGTCAGCAGGTTTGTGCTCACCCCGCTCGCGCGGGGGTTGTTCCGGGCAAAAATTGTCGGGCGCAAGAACGTTCCTCGTGAGGGAGCCGTCATCCTTGCCAGCAACCACCTGTCGTTCATCGACAGTGTGATCATTACGTTGTTCGCTCCGCGAAGCGTGAGCTTCCTTGCCAAGGAAAGCTACTTCACCACTCCTGGCGTGAAGGGGACGCTGTCGCGATTGTTCTTCACCTCGATCGGCGCCATCCCGGTATCCCGGGGTGTTGGACAGGCGGCGCAGAACGCCTTGGATTCTGGACTTTCGCTCCTGCACGAGGGCGAGGCTTTTGCCGTGTACCCGGAGGGGACACGCTCCCGTGACGGCAAACTTTACCGAGGCAAGACGGGGGTGGCGTGGTTGGCTCTGAATGCGGGAGTGCCGGTGGTTCCCGTGGGGTTGAAGGGCACGGACAACGTTCAACCGGTGGGTACCTCGGGGATTCGACCCGCCAAAGTCAGCATCGAGTTTGGGGAACCGCTCGATTTGTCCCACCACGGTTCGGCAGACTCAGGCCGCGCTCGTCGTCACGCCACCGACGAGGTGATGGACGCCATCGCGGCGCTTTCAGGTCAGGAACGTGCGGAGGGTTTCAACGAACCCCCGGCGAAGAACCTCGTGGAACGCGTGCGCCGCGGGCTGTTCGGTCGCAACCGCCTCTAGTTTTTCTCGGCCTCTTGTTGTGCTTCGGCCACTTGTTTGCGGACATCCTCCATGTCGAGGCCTTTCACCGCAGTAATCACTTCCTCGAGCGACGAGGCGGGAAGTGCGCCGGGCTGGGAGAAGACCAAGATGCCATCACGGAAGGCCATCAGCGTGGGGATGGACCGAATGTTCGCGGCTTGCGAGAGAGCTTGCTCCGCTTCCGTATCGACCTTGCCAAAGGTGACGTCGGGGTGCTGGTTGCTGGCTTGCTCATAAACAGGGCCGAACGCTTTACATGGACCGCACCATTCCGCCCAAAAATCCACCAGAGTAATTCCATCTGAGGTAACGGTGTCTTCGAAGACGTCGTGGGTTAAGTCAATCGTGGGCATACGGTGTCCTTTCGTTGCTTTCAGTATACCCCATGGGGTATTTTATGTCCGCCCGGTCCACCACGAAACGGCAGGGTCTCGGGGTTTAGTAGGTAGTGCACAAAACCTGGCGCCAACCGTGGGCAACCATCGTGGTCGCCGACGACGGGCTGCGCGCGGCAGGGTCCGTGAATTATTCTTCAACTAGACCATCCCCTGAAGGAGAACCGGCATGAGCACTCAGCTCGAGAGCCCCACAAGCGCCTCGGAGCACGTCGAGGCACACGACTTAACAGTGGACGTCGCGCAGTTGGGCGCTCAGGTCCTGGGCCAGTGGGCCGACATTCGTTCTGCTGCCAGAAAGTTGTGTGAAGATCCGGCACTCTGGAAGATCGAGGGACAGCCGATGGCCGAGCACCGCGAGAGGGTTTTGAGCCAACTGAGCGTGCTCGTTGACGCAGGTGGCGTGTTGTTATCGTTCCCCGAGTCGGTGGGCGGCAAGAACAACCCCGGCGGCAATATTGCCAACTTCGAGCAACTCGTGCTCGCCGACCCGTCCCTGCAAATTAAGTCGGGAGTCCAGTGGGGCCTCTTTGGCGCAGCGGTCACTCACCTTGGCACCGATAAACACCACAAACAGTGGTTGCCGGGCATCATGTCGCTGGAGACACCGGGCTGCTTCGCCATGACTGAAACCGGTCACGGTTCCGATGTTGCCTCGATCGCAACAACGGCCACCTACGACCAGGACAGCGGCGACTTCCTTCTTCACACCCCGCATCGCGGAGCGTGGAAGGACTACATCGGAAACGCTGCGCTCCACGGCAAAGCAGCTGTGGTCTTTGCCCAGCTCATCGTGGCGGGAGAGAACCACGGTGTTCACGCGCTCTACGTTCCCCTGCGCGATGACAACGGTTTCTTGGCGGGAATCGGCGGGGAGGATGACGGCCCTAAAGGTGGATTGAACGGTATCGATAACGGGCGCCTGCACTTCACTCACGTGCGCGTCCCCCGCGAAAACCTGTTGGATCGCTACGGCAGTGTGGACGAGTCCGGCGTGTACTCCTCGCCGATCGAGAGTCGCGGGCGTCGATTCTTCACGATGCTCGGCACCCTCGTTCAAGGTCGTGTTTCCCTGGTCGGGGCGAGCGTCGTGGCTTCCCAGCTCGCTTCCACAGTGGCCATTCGATACGGGTTGGTGCGCCGTCAGTTCCCGATTCCTGGCTCAGACGATGAGCAGGTGTTGATGGATTACCAGACCCACCAGCGACGCTTGGTTCCTCACCTTGCCAACACGTACGCGATGGGCTTCGCCCAAGACGAGCTTTTGGAGTTGTTTCACGATGTTTTCATCGGGAACAAAGATTCCGAAGAAGAACGCCAAGACCTCGAAACCCTCGCTGCCGCTCTGAAGCCCTATGCCACTTGGTCGGCACTGGATAATCTGCAGGCCGGTCGAGAAGCGTGTGGTGGGCAAGGTTTCCTCTCCGAAAACCGCTTGGCCAGCCTCCGGGCTGATTTAGATGTGTACGCAACTTTTGAAGGTGACAACACTGTTCTGTTGCAACTGGTGGCTAAGCGTCTGCTTGGCGATTACGCCAAAGCCTTCAAAGCAGGGGGCCTTGGCAGTATGGCCAGCTATGTGGCCGATCATGTGGGTGAGGCCACCATCAACCGTTCGGGGCTGCGCCGGTTAGCCCAGCGAGTTGCGGACTTTGGGTCCACCGCCCGCTCGATTGGGTATGTCCGATCGACCGCCTCACAGCGGCAATTACTCACCGACCGGGTGGAGACGATGGTGGGGGCGCTGGCGGATGAGCTGCGCTCGGCGTCGAAAATGGAACCGGGTGAAGCCGCAGCGTTGATGAATAAACACCAAAGTGCACTGATTGATGCGGCGTGGGCCCACGCGGAACTCGTCGTGTGGGAGGCCTTTACTCGCGCCGTTGCAACGATGCCGGATGGCGACACAAAACAGGTCATGCGCTGGCTTCGAGACCTTCACGGGTTCATGCTCATCGAGCGCCACCGTGATTGGTACCTGATGAACGGTCGACTCAGCGTTCACCGAGCAGAAGCAATCACTGACTACATCAACAACCGTTTGTTGCCGCGCCTTCGCCCGCACCTGGGCGACCTGGTAGCTGGGCTGGGGCTCAGTGACGCCCATGTTCGCGCACCGATTGTTCTGGGTGAAGAACACGAACGGCAAGAGCAGGCCAGGGCGCACGAAGCAACGCACGGCTAAGACGGCGATGAAACCCTCGATCGCTTGGGCGCTGGTCGGCATGCAGTTTGGTGCGATCGCCGCTCTGGTGGTGTTTCCCGCAGGAACGTGGTGGGACCGAGGCGTCAGCTCCGGCACGGCAGCGGCGATTTTGCTGGCCGCGGGTCTTCTGTTGGTGGCGCTCTCTGGTCAACGGCTGGGGCGCTCTCTGACGCCGTCACCGATTCCGCGCGAGGACGCAACACTGGTGACCACCGGGGTGTACTCGCGCGTTCGCCACCCGATTTACACCGGATTGTTGGTTGCGGCAGCCGGCGGTGTGGTGTGGGGCGCATCTCTTGCTCACCTCGTTGCCTGGCTGTTTCTTCTTGCCGTTTTGTCGGCAAAAGTTGCGGGCGAAGAGAGCCTGTTGCGGGAGAAGTTTGAGGATTATGGCTCGTACGCCTCGCAGACCGGACGTTTCTTCCCCAAGTTTTCCCAGGAGACCCGCTAACAACAATCGGCCGAACCAGACGCCTCCGGAGGCTGGCGTTCTCTCAGCCAAAACACCCGGCTCTGCTAGTGTTGCGATGCTCATCCTCCGCGTTTTGGCGGAGGACACCACACATATTTTGAAGGCGAAGTCATGATTGTTGGAGTGCTGAAAGAGCCGATTGCTGGCGAGAACCGAGTGGCCGCAACACCGGAATCGGTGAAGCAACTTGTGGGCGAAGGCCTCAAGGTCACGGTCCAAAAGGGAGCGGGCGTTGCTGCTGGCTATCCGGATGACGCCTATAAGGATGCGGGCGCAACAATCGCTGCGACCGTTGACCCGGCGAAACTCGATGTCCTTGCTCACGTCCGCCCCCTGGCCCCGGCGACGATCAAGAAGCTGAAAAAGGGCGCCATCACGATGGGGCTCGCCTCTCCTGCCTCAGAGACGGCTGCCGTCAAAGCACTGAAAGCCCAAAAAGTTACCTCCTTCGCACTGGAGCTTGTTCCCCGAATTTCTCGCGCGCAGTCGATGGACGCGCTCACCTCGCAAGCGTTGGTGGCCGGTTACCGCTGTGTCATGGAAGCGGCAATTCGCCTTCCCCGGTTCTTCCCCCTCTACATGACGGCGGCCGGCACGGTCCCGCCCGCTACCGTCCTTGTCCTTGGTGCCGGTGTCGCGGGGCTCCAGGCCATCGCCACTGCCAAGCGCTTAGGCGCGAAAGTCAACGCTTATGACGTTCGTTCCGCTTCAGCGGACGAAGTTCGCTCGATGGGAGGAACATTCATCGAGCTGGATCTGGATGTTGCCGCTGATGGAGCGGGAGGATACGCCAAAGAGCTCGCGGCAGATCGTGTGAAGCGCCAGCAAGAGCTGCTCACCCCTTACGTCACCGCGGCGGATGTCATCATCACCACCGCTGCCATTCCTGGCCGTCCGGCTCCGCGCCTGATCACCGCAAAGATGATGAAGGATATGAAGCCAGGGTCGGTGGTGATCGACCTCGCAGCAGAAACTGGCGGAAACGTCGAGGGCTCCAAGCCCGGTTCCGACGTAGCAGTCACCGTGGGCAAGTCCGGTGGGAAGGTCACCTTGGTGGGGATGAAGGATGTTCCCTCGGCCATGGCCTTCGACGCATCGCGGTTGTACGCAAAGAACGTGTCCAACCTGCTGACTCTGATGACTAAAGACAAAAAGGTTTCTCCCGATTTCGAGGATGAAGTTGTCGCCGGTGCGTGTCTGACCCATGACGGTGAGGTTCGTCACGAGCCGACCGCCGAGGCGTTGGCCAAACCCGCAACCACAAAGAAAGGCACAAAGTAATGGAATCCATTGAACTGTTGACCTACTTTGTCCTGGCGGTGTTCGTCGGGTTCGAAGTGGTCTCAAAAGTGTCGAGCACGCTGCACACCCCTCTGATGTCCGGCGCGAACGCAATTCACGGCATCATCCTGGTCGGCGCCGTTGTGGTCGCGGGCCACGCTGACTCCACCTGGAAGCTCATCCTCGCTTTGCTGGCGGTGCTTCTTGCCACGGTGAACCTCGTCGGTGGCTTTGTGGTGACCGACCGGATGTTGGAAATGTTCGGTGGCAATAAGAAGAAGCGCTCGGAAGGGGCTGCCTCATGAGTATCCTCACCCAGGAAGTGGAAGCACTCCTTTATCTATTTGCCGCCGTTTGCTTCATCTTGGCTCTGCGCGGCCTCTCGTCTCCGAAGTCTGCTCGTCGCGGAAACCTTCTGGGTGCTCTTGGTGCGCTGGTCGGTGTTGTCACGGTCTTCCTCGCTGAGGAACTCAGCAACATTGCCTGGATTCTCATTGTCATCGCCGTAGGTTCGGCAATCTCGGTGCCGGCATCCCGCATGGTCCAGATGACCCAAATGCCTCAGCTTGTGGCGCTGTTCAATGGTGTGGGTGGTGGAGCAGCTGCTGTTGTGGCGTTCCTCGAGCTGAGTGCGGCTGACACATTGGGCTTCCTCATTGCCGTGGCCTTCACGATTTTCGTGGGAAGCGTTTCGTTCTCTGGTTCGGTAATCACCTTCGCCAAGCTGCAGGAACTGATGACCACTCGCCCTGTGATGTTCAAGGGCCAGCCCGTGGTGATGGTGGTGCTGACCCTGGTATCCCTGGTCGGCGCCGTTTTGCTGGTGCTGGATGGCAGCTTCCTCTTGGGCACTGCGCTCCTGGCCGCCGGTCTGATCATGGGTGTTTTGGTTGTTCTCCCTGTCGGTGGAGCAGATGTTCCGATCGTCATCTCGCTGCTGAACGCCATGACCGGTCTCGCCGTGGCGGCCTCCGGTCTGGTCCTCGGCAACACCCTGTTGCTGGTGGCAGGAACACTGGTGGGTGCGTCGGGGACACTGTTGACCAGGGCTATGGCCAGCGCCATGGGCCGCAGCGTCAGCAACACGATCTTTGGCGCCTTCAAGGGTGGTTCCACCGCCGGCTCGACCGAGGTGTCCGATCGCCCGGTGAAGTCCGGTTCTGCTGAAGACGTCGCGATTCTGCTGGGCTACGCACAGCGTGTGATTGTTGTCCCTGGTTACGGTCTCGCCGTTGCTCAGGCCCAGCACACCATGTATGAATTGGCCAAGGCTCTCGAAGACAAGGGCATTGACGTGGTGTTTGGTATCCACCCGGTGGCCGGTCGTATGCCCGGACACATGAACGTTTTGCTCGCAGAAGCGAACGTTCCTTACGAGGTTCTCCAGGAAATGGACGAAGTGAACCCCCAGTTCAAGACGGCCGATGTCTGTCTGGTCGTGGGTGCTAACGACGTGGTCAACCCGGCGGCGAAGACGACTGCGGGATCCCCGATTTATGGCATGCCCATCTTGGACGCGGGCGAAGCGAAGCAGGTCGTGTTCTTGAAGCGCTCGATGCGGCCAGGATTCGCCGGTATAGAAAACGACTTGCTGTATGAACCCAACACCACGCTGCTTTTCGGTGACGCTAAGGACAGCCTGTCGAAGGTGCTCGGCGCCGTCAAAGCCCTCTAGGGAGGGCCACCATGGCACTGTTCGCGGTGATTTATCGCTACAGCGATGACACCGCAAGCCTTGATGAGCACCGCCCGGCCCACCGCGAGTACATTCGCTCGCGGGTGGGCAACGGTGTTGTGGCCAGTGGACCAATGACAACCTCTGAGGGGCCCGGCGCGTTGATCGTCTGCACCGGGGAGGATGAGGCCGAGGTCCGTTCCCTGATGGACGCCGACCCTTTCTGGGGTCTAGGACTGATTACCGCTCGAGAGATTGCCCCCTGGAACTTGGTGATGGGCTCCATCGGACTGGAGAAAGACAATTAACACCCCTGCGGGCCGCGCGATCGTCACGGGGGCGAGTTCAGGAATCGGCGCAGCCTGTGTGAAAGCTTTGCGGGCCGCATCGTGGGAGGTGGTTGCTGTTGCACGCCGGGCCGATCGACTGGACGCTGTGGCGGCGGAAACCGGGTGTGACACTTTTGTCGCCGATGTCACACAGCAGGCTGACGTTGAAGCTCTGGTTTCGTACACGGAAACCCTGGGGGCGGTAGACGCGCTGATCAATGTCGCAGGAGGCGCGATTGGGGTGGACTTTGTCGCGGAAGCGGACTCGGATGACTGGTCGACCATGATGGAGCTCAACGTCGTGAGCGTTCAGCGCATGGTTAAGGCATTCCTCCCCGCTTTGCGCAGGGCTAGTTCCACACGCGGTGTGGCAGACATTGTGACGATTTCGTCCACGGCAGCCTTCATTAGCTATGAGGGTGGGGGCGGCTACAACGCAGCGAAAGCCGGTGTGCATGCAGCCCTCGGCGCGTTGCGCCTCGAGCTCGCGGGAGAGCCCATCCGTGTGGTCGAGATTGCGCCGGGAATGGTGAAGACCGAAGAGTTTGCCCTGAACCGGCTCGGGGGAGACGCCCAGCAAGCGGAGGCGTTGTACGCCGGGGTTGAGGCCCCTCTCACCGCTGAGGATGTCGCTGACGTGGTGGCCTACGCCCTGCACAGCCCTCCCCACGTGAATCTTGATGGGATTCAGATGAAGCCGGTTGCGCAGGCCGCGCAATACAAGCTCCACCGCGGTCCTCTCGCTCCCAAGCTCTGAGGTCCTCCCATCGCCGAGCGGTAGAGTTGACAAGTGATTAGGCGCCTCGTTGAAGTGTCCCGGCCGGTCCTCTGGGTCAACACCATCGGCACCACCGTCATTGGTATGTGGCTTGCGGGCGAGCTCTGGACCTGGTCCATCGTCCCGATCCTGTTGTGGGTCAGCTTTCCCTTCAACCTGCTGATCTATGGCATCAACGATATTTATGACCAGGACACCGATTCTGACAACGACCGCAAGGGTGGTTACGGTGGGGCAAAAATCAAGCCTCATGAGACCGCCATGATCGGGTGGGGGGTCATCCTCACCAACGTTCCCTTTTTTGTGTACTTCGCCATCACGCTCCCCTGGGAGGCGGTTGCCTGGATGGGCGCTTATGCGTTTTCTTTCTGGCAGTACTCGGCCACCCCGCTGCGTTTCAAAGGGAGACCCATTCTTGATTCGGTGTCGAACGCCGATTACGCATTCCCCCTGGTCTTTGTGCCCTTTGCCTTAGGAGGATCTCCGGTCTGGGCGGCCGCCATTGGTTTGATGGCCTGGTCGTTGGCCAAACACGTCTATGACGCCATTCAAGATATTGACGAGGACGCCTCGGCGGGAATCGTTACGACGGCCGTGAAGTTTGGCATCAAAGGGTCGCTGGTGTGGTCGGGATTCTGGTGGGTGGTCTCCACGGTCTTGTTTGCTCTGGTGAATCTCCCCCTTGCCGCTGTCAACGCTGCGCTCGCTGGTGTATTGGTCGTGGCGCAGTGGCGAAACCCAACGATCGCTACTGCGCGCCGCCTTTACCGCTACTCCGTGGCCTTCCCCTATGTAGCGGGGGCTGTGGCCGGTGTTCAGTTGGTCACTGGCCTCGTTCTCGGTGTGTACCCCGCCTAATGACACAACGCATCACGGTTGTCGGCGGAGGCCTGGGAGGCCTTGCTACCGCTGCCATCATGGCGCGCGCCGGGCACACCGTCACGATTCTTGAGGGAAATGACTGGGTGGGTGGCAAAAGCCGACGTATAGAGATTGCCGGTCAACGCATTGACACCGGCCCCTCCCTCGTCACTTTTCCCGGCGTGTGGCAGGAAGTCTTGAACCGGTGGGATGAGCTGGGGGACGGGCCGTCTGCCGCTGACATAGCGGGGGTCACTTTGGAGCGGTTGCCCGAGGTGGGCCGTTACTACTTCCGGGGGCAGCAAGCCAACCTGCCGGTGGAAGAAGGACACGAATGGCATGAGGCGTGGCAGAGGTTCCAGCGGGAACACGGGGGGCTTGGCCCCGCGATCACCACACTGTTGACTCACGATCCGTGGGACCCCGCGATTTTGGCCGCGGGCAAAGAATTGCTCTCTCGTTACGGACTGCGGCTAACCACCGAGGGATACCTCAACGGTTTGCGCTGGATGCCCCAAGACCTGCGTGATGTAATCGCTATTCACACCTTGAACGCAGGGGTATCGCCGAATCAAACTCTCGCCTTGTACGCAACGATGGCGGCCGTGATGGCCCATGACGGCGTTTTTGTCCCGCGCGGGGGTGTTTACGAAATTGCCGCTGGGTTAGAAAACCTTGCCCGAGCTGCTGGTGTGAGCATTCACACGGGTGAGCACGTGGTGTCGGTCAAGAAAAATGAAGTGACCACCACCCAGGCCACCTATACCTCGGACTATGTGATCAGCGCGGTAGATGGCGGCATCCTGGAGGGTCTGATGGGCAAGAAGTCCCGTCCGCCCAAGAAGCTGTCGTGCTCGGGAGTGGCCATTTTTGGTGTCTTGGAACAGGAGCTACCCGAAGAGATTGTCACCCACTCGGTGATGATGCCCGATCGGCCCGACGAGCTTTTTGGTTCGCTTGCTTCGAGAAACAGGCCCCAAGAGACTATGGCGTTTTTGAACTACTACCGTGCGGGAGAAATTTACCCGAATGATCGACCCGTCGCGGCGTTGTTGTTGACCGCTCCTCCCGATGGTCAACAGTGCGACATCACCGATGATTTTGTTCAGCGTGAATCACGGCGCTTCTCGGATTTGTTGGGGTTAGAAAAATCCATCACCGACATGATGACCGACCATCAGATCCTTGACCCCGAGTATTTTGCGGGCTTCGGAGCCATTGGGGGCGCTCTGTATGGTGCCCCAGCACCGTGGTGGCGGAGCGGACCTTTCCATTCCCCCGCCTACAACAGTCCGAAGAACCCGTGGCTGTGGCGAGTGGGCTCCAGCGTGCACCCGGGAGGCGGAATCCCCGCAGTCCTCGGCGGCGTGCTCATTTCCACGCGACGGATGTTGGCGTCGCTACACAAGGGTTAGGCAGAAGCTCCGCGAAGAGTGGCTCCGACCGGCATCGATCCGGTGACCTTTCGATTTTCAGTCGAACGCTCTACCAACTGAGCTACAGAGCCATGCTGTGAAAGAGCCTCTCTTTCGAGAGGCTCTTAACACCGCGACCCTGACGGGACTTGAACCCGCGACCTCCGCCGTGACAGGGCGGCACGCTAACCAACTGCGCTACAGGGCCATGCTATTAAATTATATGGTGACCCCAACGGGATTCGAACCCGTGCTACCGCCGTGAAAGGGCGGCGTCCTAGGCCACTAAACGATGGGGCCGAAGCCTACGCCGAAGCATATGCAACAAGCCTCGAGTCTAGGGTTGGGCTTGCGGGAATGCAAACGCTTCCCTTCGCCACACCGCCCCAAACACGGGCCTCCACGGCCGATATAGCTATCGTTTCCTTACGTGAACACTCTTTTGCGCCGCCTCGGGTACGTCGCTGGCGCCACTCTCTCTGCCACCGCCCTGGTGTTGGCTCTTGCGGTTGCCCCCGAAGGGCCCGCCTATGCGGACGAGTACCCCACGTGGGAAGAGGTTCAAGAAGCTCGTAAAGATGTTGCTGCCGCCGAAGCCAAAGTCAAAGAAATCCAGGAAATCCTGGCGGGACTGGAGCGCGCAGCCGCGGAAGCGGAGCAAGAGGCCGCTCGCCTGGGTGAGATTTATTACGAAGCGCTGTTCGAACTCGATGAGGCCACCTACCAGCAGGCACAGCTTCAGGCTCAAGCCGACGATGCGGCGGCAACAGCGGAAGAGTCTCGTCTCCAGGCCGGCCAGTTTGTTGCAGAGCTTGCGAGGGTCGGCGGGGCAGACCTCACCGCCACGTTGTTCATTAGCGGTGATGACGCCACCGAGTTATTGTCTCGCATTGGGTACGCAGCCAAGATTGCCGAGCAGACTGATGGAATTTATGCCCGAGCGCTTGCTGATCGGAACGCCGCGCAGTCGCTGACGGATCAGGCCGAGGTGGCCCGGGAAATTCGCGAAGAACTTCAGCTCGAATCGGAGGCGGCGTTCGATGCCGCCACCGG
>Ga0209652_1001897_pt1 | contig 16749 bp, 14 predicted proteins | sample SaaInl74LU_5_DNA_FD_184641 | JGI IMG/M metagenome (GOLD analysis project Ga0209652, IMG submission 184641) | Marine microbial communities from expanding oxygen minimum zones in the Saanich Inlet - ESP_74LU_5_DNA (SPAdes) (version 2) | ecosystem: Environmental > Aquatic > Marine > Intertidal zone...
GGACGTAAATGGATAAGCCGTTTTTCTGAGCGATGAAGTGTTTGGCGACCTAAATGGATAAGCCGTTTTTTCTGAGCGATGGGCAGTTCGGCGACGTAAATGGATAAGCCGTTTTTCTGAGCGATGGGGAGTTCGGCGACCTAAATGGATAAGCCGTTTTTCTGGGCGATGGGGAGTTCGGCGACCTAAATGGATAAGCCGTTTTTCTGGGCGGTGAAGTGTTTGGCGACGTAAATGGATAAGCCCCAAAATCACTTTTCAACAAAAAAAGCCCCCAAATTGGAGGCTTCTCAAAAACAATACATTGATCTAAAATCTTAACGAACTTCGAAGAAATCTTCAGATGATTTTCTCACCTTCGGCGCATGCTGCGTGTCATCTTCTTCAGATCGATAACCCAAAGCAACAACTACGGCAGCGCTCAAACCTTGCTCATCGAGGCCTAAAATTTCATCTACTTGGTCGGCTTCGAAGCCTTCCATCGGACAAGCATCGATTTCCATCTACGCTGCACTAGTAAGTAGGTTTCCAACTGCGATGTAAGCCTGCTTTGCGTTCCAAGTAGCACGCTCTTGAACAGACTTCTCCCCAATCTTCATCACCATAAAGTCTTGGTATCCTTTCAAGGCACTTGCGTCTATTCCAGACAATTCGGCTTTATGCGCTAGGTAGGCAGCAACTTCTTTTTCGCCAATATCTTTTAAGCTGGCAAAAATCAATAAGTGAGAGGCATCAACAATCTGAGTCTGCCCCCAACATGCTGCTTGCAATTTTGCTCTTAAGTCAGCATCTTCAATCACCAAGACCTTAAAAGGTTGAAGTCCGTAAGAACTTGGTGTGAGCTTCACTGCTTCTTTAAACTGCTCGAAATCACTCGCTACGATTTTCTTCGCCGTATCGAATTTCTTCACAGCATAACGCCAGTTTAAGGCTTCTTGTAATTTTTTCATAGTCGTATATTTATGAAATCTGCATTGGTACTTCCATCAAGAGTACCTTGCTTTTTCCTTTTGATTTAACTGAAATTGAATTGGTGTTCCATATTCCGAAACCGTCTCTGCGCTCAAGTGCTTGACCATCGATTTCAATTTCGCCTTCTAGAACAAAGGCATAAACGCCATTTCCGCTCTTTTTTAAATCGTAGTTGCTCAAAACACCATCGTCAAAATGACCAATGTGGAACCAAGCGTCTTGATGAATCCAAACACCATCATCATTTGGGTTTGGAGAAAGCACTTGATAAAATTCATTTTGCTTCGCGATGTCTTTTGTCGAGATCTGATCATACCTCGGCTCAACGGCCTTTTTATTCGGGTAGATCCAAATTTGAAGGAACTTCACCTCTTGATCTTCGTTTTTGTTGTATTCACTGTGGTAAATTCCAGTACCCGCGCTCAAAACCTGAACGTCACCTTCGCGAATAACGGCCACGTTTCCCATACTGTCCTTGTGCTCCAAATCTCCCTCTAAGGGAATAGAAATGATTTCCATATTGTCGTGAGGGTGGGTTCCAAAACCACGAGCAGCAGATACGGTATCATCATTCAAAACACGTAAAACGCCAAAATGCATGCGCTCAGGATTGTGATAATTTGCAAAGCTAAAGGTGTGATGAGAGTTCAGCCAGCCGTGGTTCGCATGTCCGCGAGTAGCTGCTTTGTGCAATACAGTATTCATGGTTTTCTCCTCCTTATTGGGTAAATGATTAAATCCTATTTGTTTATTCAGTTCTAGCTTGGTGTCTGCATTTGGAACACTCCCAATGTTCCCAAAAACGCTAGGAGCAAACATGCCTAAAGCACCTCCTAAAACCGACTTCCTTAAAAATTCTTTCCGTTTCATCGTTCTTCAATTTAAGACGAAACAAAGTTCAGAAGAAGGCATTGATCAGCTGGTATGAATAAGCGGATAGGGCTTATGAAAATCCGACCTATCACTAAACTCGACTCGCTTTTAGTGGTTTTGCCTGAAATCAGAAGGACTCAATCCCACGCATTTTTTAAAGAAAGCACTGAAATTCGCTGCTTCAGAAAAACCAAGCTCGTAGCCAATTTCCTTGCTTGAGAAATCAGTGAAGTGCAAAAGTCGCTTGGCGGCAACAATGATTCGAGATTGAATATGCTCTTTGGCCGTTTTGTCGGTTTTAGCTTTAACGATTCGGTTGAGATAATCCGGACTAATATTTAGCGCTCTGGCGTAATGGCTTGTGGCGTGCCATTCTTTATGCTTTTGGTTGATGAGCTGTTTGAATTCAAGCAAAATGGCTTGACTGTGGTCGTTTTCCGGGCGAATGTTCTCGCTGAGGGAACAAACGTTGTTGCATCGGATCAAAAACAGCTTCAATAAAGCGCCAATTGCTTCGGCCTTTAAACTTAAGTCGCCTGCGAAAAGCCCAAGCATTTCCTCACAATACAAAGCCAATTTTCGATGTTCCTCTTCGCTCAGTTGGAGTGGTGGCGCCTGCCCAAAGTCATGAAAGAGTTTTAGTTGATCGATGAAGTTCACGGGGATGTTGTTCCTCATCAAAAAGTCATCAGTGAATAGAATAACAAAGCCTTTGGGTTCTTGGTCTTCCACTACATGATGCACCTGGTCTGGAGCAACAAAAAATACTTGATGTTGATCTAAAATGTATTCATTGAAGTCGATGGCATGCGTTCCTGTCGCTTTATCAACCAATAAAACGGTGTAGAAATTGTGACGATGCGGATGTCCGGGGATTCCCTTCCGCTCTTCGTAGCTGCTCTCCATCCTTGAGATGCTAACACCTACTTCTTCGTTTTTGATATGTATCCGCTCAAATTCCACGCTCGATACAAAGTTAGAAAGATAGTCCTTCCCATATAAGCCCAAAAAAAATGGCGAACATTTGTCCGCCATTTAAAATAGGTATTTCCTAAAAAAGATATTTCACACATTCCTAATTCTAAAGATGTATCACTTCATCATAAGCCGCCGCAGCTGCTTCCATGATGGCTTCGCTCATGGTTGGGTGTGGGTGAACGGTTTTGATCAACTCATGACCAGTTGTTTCAAGTTTTCTCAAAGCAACGATTTCCGCAATCATTTCGGTTACGTTAGCACCAATCAAATGTCCGCCAAGTAACTCACCGTATTTTGCATCAAAAATTAACTTCACAAAACCGTCTTTGTGTCCGGCAGCACTTGCCTTACCAGACGCAGAGAAAGGAAATTTACCAACCTTGATGTCGATGCCTTTTTCTTTTGCTTGTTTCTCTGTCATACCAACAGAAGCTACCTCAGGAGAGCAGTAAGTACAGCCGGGGATGTTGTTGTAGTCTAGAGCGTCAACATGCATTCCTGCGATTTTCTCCACACAAATAATTCCTTCAGCAGAAGCAACGTGCGCCAAAGCTTGTCCAGGAACACAGTCTCCAATAGCATAGTAGCCAGGAAGGTTGGTTTGGTAGAAATCGTTTACAATGATCTTGCCTTTATCAGTAGCAATACCAACATCTTCCAGCCCGATGTTCTCAATATTAGCAACAACACCAGCCGCGCTCAATACCACGTCACACTCGATCACTTCTTCGCCTTTTTTGGTCTTCACAGTAACTTTACACCCGCTTCCAGATGTATCAACTCCAGTAACCTCAGCGCTCGTCATGATTTTAACTCCGGTCTTCTTGAAAGAGCGCTCCAATTGCTTGCTCACTTCTTCATCTTCAACAGGAACAATGTTGGGCATGTATTCTACAATCGTTACCTCAGTACCCATAGCATTGTAGAAATAAGCAAACTCAACACCTATAGCTCCAGACCCTACCACAACCATTTTCTTTGGCTGCTCTTTTAAGGTCATTGCTTCTCGGTAACCAATAATTTTCTTTCCGTCTTGCGGCATGCTAGGAAGGCTTCTTGAACGCGCTCCAGTAGCAATAATGATATGATTGGCCTCATAAACAGTTGCTTTACCATCATCACCAGTCACCTCTAATTTCTTTCCAGGAAGAACTTTTCCGTTCCCCATGATGACGTCGATTTTGTTCTTCTTCATCAAGAATTGAACACCATTGCTCATTCCATTGGCTACTCCTCTAGAACGCTGAACCACCTTAGTGAAATCATGCTTAGCGTCGCTTACCGAGATACCGTAATCTTCAGCATGATTGATATATTCAAATACGTTCGCACTTTTCAAAAGGGCTTTCGTTGGGATACAACCCCAGTTCAAACAAATACCACCAAGGGCTTCACGCTCAACTACAGCTACTTTTAATCCTAACTGAGATGCGCGAATGGCGGTTACATATCCACCCGGGCCACTGCCCAGAACTATTACGTCGTATTTCATACTTCTTGTTTTTTGCAGATGGCGAAGGTACAAAACACTTCCTTAAATGTCTCATTCCTTTTTGCCCTCAAAACTGAACTTTAAGTAAAGATTAAGGTCGTGATCTGAAAGATGGCTCATGTGAAACAATCAGTGAAGCCACAAGCCGTAAGAAGTTGTTCTTGCAAGCTTCCTTCAGGAACAACATCCAATCACTTTGAATAAGCCGCTGTAGACGTTTAGTATCCATTCAAAAAGACGAATTGGCCGATTTGTATTCTCTTTGACTGAATTAAACAAAGGGATTCCGTAAATTTGACCCTTTCCAAAAATTGAAAACACATGTTGAATGTTGTATTGTTCGGACCTCCGGGCGCAGGTAAAGGAACACAGAGTGAGAATCTTGTAAAGAAATTCGACCTTGTTCACTTGAGCACGGGCGACATCTTTCGCGCTAACATAAAGGGAGAAACCGAATTGGGTAACTTGGCGAAAAGCTACATGGATAAAGGCGCTTTGGTGCCTGATGAAGTAACCATCAAGATGCTCGAGTCTGAAGTGAAAAAACACGAAAGCCCTAAAGGATTTATCTTTGACGGATTTCCTAGGACAAAAGCTCAAGCAGCTGCCTTAGATGCACTTTTGGCTGAAAACAACACAGAAGTTAGTGCCATGTTGGCCCTAGAAGTACCGGAAGAAGAATTGAAAATTCGTTTGGCGAAAAGAGCAGAAACGAGTGGAAGAGTGGACGATGCTAATCCAAAAGTGATTCAGAATAGAATCGATGTCTACCAAAGAGAAACAGCACCAGTAGCGGCTTATTACCAAGATCAAGATAAGTACCGTGGAATCAATGGTATCGGAACAATTGAAGATATCGCAAATCGTCTTTACGAAGCTTTAGAAGCTTAAGGAGATCCAATTTATGGCTAGTCAGAACTTTGTAGATTACGTTAAAATCTGCTGCCGATCAGGAAAAGGTGGTGCAGGATCAGCTCACTTTCACCGAGATAGAACAACGGCCATGGGCGGACCAGATGGCGGTGATGGCGGTAGGGGAGGACACATTATCCTTCGCGGTAGCAAACACGTCTGGACTCTACTTCACCTGAAATACCGTAAGCACGTTATCGCCGCACCTGGAGAAGGCGGTAGCGGTGGTTTGAAATCCGGTGCGGAAGGTAAAGATGAAGTGCTCGATGTGCCTATTGGTACCATTGCAAAAGACGCCGAAACCGGAGAGGTGATGTTCGAAATCACGGAAGATGGTCAGGAATTTATTATTGTTGAAGGTGGTAGAGGCGGACTAGGTAACGACCATTTTAAATCATCAACCTTTCAATCACCACGCTTCGCTCAACCTGGCGAACCAGGAAAAGAAGAATGGAAAATTCTAGAACTGAAACTCCTTGCGGATGTTGGTTTGGTAGGTTTTCCAAATGCAGGTAAATCAACCCTACTTTCGGTTGTTTCAGAAGCAAAACCAGAAATCGCAGATTATCCTTTTACCACCCTCAGACCAAACCTGGGGATGGTGAGCTACAGAAACGATCGTTCTTTCGTGATGGCAGACATTCCAGGGATCATAGAAGGTGCTAGCGAAGGAAAAGGGCTGGGCTTACGATTCTTGAGACATATCGAGAGAAACTCGGTGCTGCTTTTCTTAGTGCCTGCAGATGCAGATGATATTCACGCAGAATACAAAATCTTGCTCAACGAGCTGAAAAAGTACAATCCAGAACTCATGGATAAACAAAAGATTTTGGCCATTTCGAAGTCAGACATGCTCGATGAAGAACTAAAATCAGAACTCGAAAAAGACCTGCCAAATATTCCTTATATATTCATTTCAGCTGTTGCTCAACAAGGACTCGTAGAACTCAAAGACATCATCTGGACAGAAATCAATAAGTAATTCTCAGGCTGCCTTTGAGAAATCTAGACGATCGAAACTGAAACCTCCTCATTGCATCAAAGAGTCGATTTCCTGAGCAATTTGCCTGTTCCATTCTAACTGGGCTTCAGCATTAATTCCATGATTGGTGGCCAGGTCATAATCTGCCTGGCGCTGCTCCATGATGGAGTAGATGGAGTCGAAAATAGCAATACTTCTTTCTTGAAGATTTTCTTCTTTGAATTCCCTTATTTCTACCTCTAATGGCTTAAAGGCGGAAGCCATGTGGAATGCATAAATCGCAGTAATGTCGAAATGACCTTGCTCATGAATCAACAGTTGGGTTTCTTGATGCGCAACATTCACCCAAGATTTGCTCTTTAAAAAATAGGGAGTACAAGTGAATTTGGCCTTGCCGTCTATGCCCTTTACATCGTATCGAATGCCACTGTAGGTGTACGCTTTGTACAGCTCTTCAGGACCAGTTCTTTTCACAAAATCATCCCAATTCAAGCGTCTCCAAGTACTCCAAACCAACTCGTTCGGATCGCTTTGAGGTGGAGCAAAGGCGGAAACTATTGCAAGTGAGAAGATTAGAACAATTGTTTTCATGGGTTCTTAAACGATTTTAAAACCAAAAAGTTCCGAACTTTGATGGATGAGTTCTATAAAAATAGTCCTTAGCAAGGAAGTTCAAAACGCAAACAGCGAAAATAGTCCTATCGTTGCACTTGAGAGTACCATTATTTCGCATGGGATGCCCTACCCGGAGAACATTAAAACGGCAAAAGAAGTAGAAAATGTTGTTCGCCAAAACGGAGCTGTTCCTGCTACAATTGCCATCATTAATGGAGAATGTAAAATTGGATTGAACGATGCTGATTTTGAAGCTTTGGCAAAGTCAGACGGGGTGATGAAAGCCTCGCGAAGAGACATTGCCATTGCCATCGCCCAGAAAAAAACAGCCGCCACAACCGTCGCTGCCACAATGATCTTAGCTCATAAAGTGGGAATCAAGATTTTCGCTACCGGCGGAATAGGCGGCGTTCATCGTGGCGTGGCCGAGAGCTGGGACATTTCTGCCGATCTTGAAGAATTAAAACGCACACCAGTTCATGTTGTTTGTGCAGGGGTGAAATCAATTCTAGATATCCCGAAAACCTTGGAATACCTTGAAACCAGCGGTGTGCCCGTAATTACTTTTGGTGAAGAAGAATTCCCCGCCTTTTTCTCCGACCAATCTGGTATTAAGAGTCCGTTTACAATCAACACCACCAAAGAAGTAGCTCAAATGATTACTGCTCAGAACGACTTTGGTTTTAAGCACGGGAGTATTATCGCGCTTCCACTAGCTAAGGAAGACGCCGTACCCAAACATGAAATGGATCAGCTCATTCAAACAGCACTGGGCAAAGCGGCTGAAAGACAGGTTTCTGGTAAAGACATTACTCCATTTTTGTTGAACGAGATTGCTCAAAACTCAAAAGGGGAAAGCCTAAAGAGCAACATCAAACTCATCAAGGCAAATGCGAAATTAGCCGCACAAATTGCCGTTGATTTAGCATTAATTCAAGGAATCCGAAGGAAATAGGGCTTTTTATTTCGGCGAATTCGAGCTATTTTTGCAGTCCCATTTTAAGCCATTTACTATGTCAAATCCCAACGTTCAAGAGCAGATGACCGAAGAAAAAATTCGCAAAGAGTTGATCGCAGACTACCGCCTTGCCTGTCTTAGTAGAGAAGCATCTTTGCTCGGAAGAAAGGAAGTGCTCACTGGAAAAGCCAAGTTTGGGATTTTTGGCGATGGTAAAGAACTGGCGCAAATCACTTTGGCAAAACAGTTCCGAAAAGGCGATTTCAGATCAGGTTACTACAGAGATCAAACAATCATGATGTACCTCGATTTACTGACGGTACAACAATATTTCGCGGCCCTCTATGCTCACGTTGATACCAAACACGAGCCGGCTTCTGGCGGAAGACAAATGGGTGGCCACTATGCAACGCGAAACCTGAACGATGATGGCTCTTGGAAAAACCTCATGGAGCAATACAATAGCTCTGCGGATATTTCCCCAACGGCGGGGCAAATGCCGCGTTTGCTCGGACTCGCGCAAGCCTCTAAAATGTACCGCAATCTGCCTGGCTTAGAGAGCTTGTCGGGCTTTTCAAACAACGGAAATGAGGTGGCTTTCGGAACAATCGGAGATGCAAGTACTTCTGAAGGTTTGTTCTGGGAATCGATGAATGCCGCAGGGGTCTTGCAAGTGCCTATGGTGATGTCGGTTTGGGACGACGGTTACGGAATTTCAGTTCCTAAAAAATATCAGACCACAAAAGAAAGCATCTCGGAAGCCTTGTCTGGTTTCGCTAAAGGAGCGGATACCAACGGCTTTAAAATATTTAAGGTGAAAGGATGGAATTATCCAGACTTGCTTGTAACCTACGAAAAGGCAGTGAAAATTAGCCGTGAAGAACACATTCCAGTGCTTATTCACGTGGAAGAATTGACACAGCCTCAAGGACACAGTACTTCAGGCTCGCACGAAAGATATAAATCAGAAGAGCGCTTGGCTTGGGCACAAGAATACGATTGCATCGAACAATACAAGAAGTTTTTGTTGCTCGAAGGGGCGGCCAGTGAAGAAGAACTAGATGACATTCGGAAAGCATGTAAAAAAGAAGTTCGCGAAGCACAAAAAGCGGCTTGGTCTGAATTTAGGGCGTCTATTGATTTAGAAAAAACTCAAGCCATCGCATGGCTAGAAGAGCTCAAAACAGCACATCCAGATCACCCGGTTCAAAGCTTTATCGATGAGCTAAACAACAACAAAGAGGTGATCAGAAAAGAGATCTCAAATGTTGTTCGTAAAGCTTTCCGCAGCACGCGAGGCGAAGAAAGTGCGGCTAGAAGCGGTTTGATGAATTGGTATGAAATCAACCAAGGACAAAATGAAGAGCGCTTTAGTTCAGCACTTTATTCAGATTCAGCACAAGCAGCACATAATGTTGATCCTGTAGCGCCAATTTATCCTAGCTCTCCTGAAATGGCAGATGGAAGGCTCATCCTGCGCGACAACTTTGATGTGCTGTTCGAGAAATACCCAGAACTCATCACCTTCGGTGAAGATACTGGAAAAATTGGCGGTGTGAACCAAGCCATGGAAGGAATGCAAGAGAAGTATGGCGACCTGAGGGTAGGCGATACCGGTATTCGTGAAGCAAGCATTTTAGGTCAGGGTATTGGTATGGCGATGCGCGGACTTCGCCCAATTGCTGAAATTCAATACCTCGATTACCTTTATTACGCGCTGCAAATCATGCGAGACGACCTTGCGTCGTTGCAGTATAGAACCAAAGGCGGACAAAAAGCCCCCCTGATTGTTCGAACAAGAGGTCACCGTTTGGAAGGTATCTGGCACTCAGGTTCTCCAATGGGCGCAATCATTAATTCTGTTCGAGGGATGCACGTTTGTGTACCAAGAAACATGGTGCAAGCCGCTGGAATGTACAACCTCTTGCTGGAGGCAGATGAACCGGCTTTGGTGGTTGAATGCCTTAATGGCTATAGAAGCAAAGAGGCCATGCCAAGCAACTTGGGCGAATTCAAAGTAGCTCTGGGTAGACCAGAAGTGGTGAAGCAAGGGAGCGATATCACCATCGTTTCTTACGGTTCCACCTTTAACCTTTGTGTTCAAGCGGCGAAAGAACTTGAAGCCTTAGATATCGACGTGGAATTAGTAGATGTTCAAACCCTCTTGCCTTTCGATTTGGAACACAGCATTTCGAAAAGCATCGCTAAAACCAACCGCGTTATTTTTATTGATGAAGATGTACCTGGAGGTGCAAGCGCGTTCATGCTGGATCAAGTAATCAATAAACAAGGAGCGTGGAGATACCTCGATTCGCAACCACAAACATTAAGCGCAAAGCCCCACCTTCCTGCCTACGGTACAGATGGAGACTACTTCTCAAAACCATCAGTAGACGATATCGTTGAAGCCGTTTACGCCATGATGGCAGAAGCAAACCCCAGCGCATACCCAAGCATTTACTAAAATGGCGCTCAGAACTTTCGAATTGAAGACACCCTTCATCCCCTTGATGAGTCTTTTAAAAGCCAGTGGTTTAGCGCAAACAGGCGGACACGCTGGTATTTTGGTTGAAGAAGAAGAGGTTTTTGTGAATGGTGAAATCGAAACAAGAAAGCGAAGAAAATTGCTTATTGGTGATGTGATTTCAGTAAATGGAATCGACGAAAAAATTGAAATCATTGCACAAAAAGAAGCTTAATCGGCGGAAAAATTCCATTTTAGCAGCTTAAAGGCCTTATTTAAACAAGAAAAAACGAAGATTTGAGAAGCTAGAATCGATGTTAATTCAGGGGATTACTTGAACTACAACGATTTTTGAACGACTTTCGTGCTCATCAAATAGGTGGATTTATTAGCTTTAGCCTTTGGACCTAAATATGGAGAACATGTTGAGATTTTTGATGTTGTGTTTAACTGTTTGTCTTGGCTTAACGCTAAGCGCTCAGGTCACATTAAAAGGTAATGTGAGAGACGCCACCAACAATGAAGCGATATTCTACGCCAACGTAGTTGTTAAGGGCAGTACCTCAGGAGTAACATCAGATTTCGACGGCGACTTCACCTTAAACGTTCCCCAACTCCCAGTTACTTTAATTGTTTCATTTATTGGTTACGACTCCAAGGAAGTAACGGTGAGCAACGACAACAAACGCATCGATGTTAAACTCGCACCAGCTCAAATCATGATTGATGAGGCAGAAGTGGTGGGTGAAAGAATCTCAGAGAAGCAAAAACAAGCACCTTTAACCGTGGAGTCCATGGACATCATCGCGATAAAGGAAGCTCCATCAGGGAGTTTCTATGAAGGCCTTGGGAACCTGAAAGGTGTTGATCTTACCTCCGCAAGTTTAGGGTTTAAGATCATCAATACACGTGGTTTTAACTCCACTTCTCCCGTTCGTTCTTTGCAGCTGATTGATGGGGTGGATAACCAATCGCCAGGACTCAATTTCTCCCTTGGGAACTTCCTTGGAGCTCCAGATTTGGATGTGAAATCGGTGGACATTGTGGCTGGAGCATCCTCTGCATTTTTTGGACCAGGAGCCTTCAATGGGGTCATCAACATGGAAACGAAAAATCCTTTTATTTATCCAGGTTTGTCCATTCAGATGAAGGTAGGTGAACGAAGTCTTTTCGAGCATTCCTTCCGGTGGGCTGAAGCCATCAACAATAAAAAAGGTGATCCTTTCTTCGCTTATAAATTAAACTTCTACTCGCTCTCAGCACAAGATTGGGAAGCCGATAATTACGACCCTGTGTTCAGCTCACAAGTGGACCCCAATAATCCTGGTCGTTTTGATGCCGTGAACATTTATGGTGATGAATACTATCCAGCCAACGACTTTTCAACCTCCGCACCTTGGAACTTTCAAGGGATAGGTACCTTTTTTAGAACAGGTTACAAAGAAGCTGATTTGGTGGATTACGATACCCGAAACATCAAGGCCACCACTGCTTTCCATTTCCGCTTGAACCCAGAAAAAGGATTTGATTCGCCCGAGTTGATTTACGCCTTTAATATTGGTAACGGAAGTACGATGTACCAAGGTGAAAACCGTTTTCGTTTAGATGACATCGTTTTCTTTCAAAACAAAATCGAGCTCAGAAAAGCCAATAAGTATTTCATCAGAGCTTACATGACCAAAGAAGATGCAGGCGATTCTTATGATCCTTATGCAACTGCACTTCGTTTATTGGATGAAGCTCGCGACCCTAACGATTGGGCTTCTGCCTATGTCAAGTATTGGCGAGACAGTATCGATTCCAGAATTGAAAACCTCGGCTATCCTCAGCTTGAACCAATTCCAGTTTTCCCCTTCTTTAACTACGATTACGAAGCACAAGCGGAATGGATGAATACCTATCAGGATTCATTAGCGCTCTACCATTCACTCGTTGAAAATTGGACCAACAACGGTAATGCAGGCATTGCTGCATTTGATACCTTGGGCTATTATGCGCCAGGTTCAGCAGCTTTTGTGAATACCTTTAATCGATTAATCAGAGCGAAAAACAACGAAGAACAAGGAGGAACCCGCTTCTTTGATGAATCGGCCCTGTATCATGTACATGGAGAGTACATCTTTGAACCAACTTTTGTAGATAAGATTACCGTAGGTGCGAATGGACGTTTGTACTTGCCCAATTCAGATGGAACCATTTTCGAAGACACAGCAGGAGTGCAGATCAGAAACTCAGAGTGGGGAGCTTATTTAGGAGTTGAACAGAAATTTAACGAAAACAAATGGATCGTTAACGGAACCATTCGCTTCGACAAAAATCAAAATTTCGACCTTGTAGTGTCTCCCGCGGCTTCTGTTGTTTGGACCCCCAAGGAGAACAATTACCTCCGAGCGTCATTTAGTAGTGCACTCCGAAATCCAACACTTGCAGATCAATACCTTAACCTGAATGTTGGTCCGGCCATCCTTTCAGGTAACCTCAATGGTGCACAAAACCTCATCACCTTAGAAAGCTTTTCAGATTATAGAAATACCCAAGATACGGATGTGCTCAGGTACTTTGATATTGAAGCAATCAGACCAGAGCGGGTTCAAACTTTTGAGGTGGGTTATAGAACGACACTTTTCGATCGCGCTTATGTCGATGCAGGCTATTATTATTCAAGGTATACCGACTTTATCGGATTTAATATTGGACTTGAGGCGGATTTCGATAACAACGACTTGGTTCAAGATTTTCAGGTTTATCGTTATTCAGCCAACTCACAAAATATTGTAACTACCCAAGGATTTAGTATTGGAGTGAATTATTACTTAAATGAGTACTTCGCAGTAAACGGTAATTATAGCTGGAATCAGCTTGTGACGGCAGATGAAGACGATCCTATCATTCCCGCATTTAACACTCCAGAGCACAAATATAACCTTGGATTCACAGCCCGAGATTTGAAATCTTCTTGGGGAGCAGGTAAAAACAAGTACGGATTTAGCGTAAATTACAAATGGGTTGAAGGTTTCCTCTTTGAAGGTTCGCCACAATTCACGGGTTTTGTACCTTCGTACAATATGGTGGATGCCCAAGTGAACTACAGAGTAGAAAGCATCAGCTCCACTTTCAAATTCGGTGCGTCGAATTTGTTAAACAACATGCAAATACAAACTTATGGAGGTCCGAGAATAGGCCGCTTAGCTTATTTCTCTGTACTCTTTGAATTAGATAATAGATAGTAGTTAACCCCCTTAATTTAAATTTTATGAAAAGAACTTTTACGTTCCTCACTTTAGCAGTGATGATGTTGACTTTCTCAGCGAATGCTCAACGTTATCTAGATGAAGTTTTTGATGATGTTGTTGTAGAAAGCGGTGTTCAATATGGAACAAACGCATCTGTTTTGGCCTACTCTTTTTTTGGTGAAGCTATTCCAGAAAACCTCTTGATGGATGTTTACACTCCAGAAGGAGATACCGAAACTGAGCGTCCACTTATCCTCTACTTCCACACTGGAAACTTCTTGCCAACTCCAGCCAATGGATCAACTTCAGGTACTCGTACAGATTCAATCACTGTTGAATTGTGCAGCCGTTTTGCTCGTATGGGTTATGTAGTTGCTTCTTGCAGCTACCGCCTTGGATGGAACCCTATTGCAGAAACGCAGGATGAGCGTGTGAACACTTTGATCAACGCGGCTTACCGTGGTGTTCAAGATTCACGTACAGCAGTGCGTTACTTCAGAAAAGATGTTGCCGAAAACGGAAATCAATTCGGAGTAGATCCAACTAAAATTGCAATGTTCGGTCAAGGTACTGGTGGTTACATCACCCTCGCCGCTGCAACGCTTGATGAGTATTCAGAGGTACTCTTGCCAAAGTTCACAACTGAAATCGAAATCGACGGAAACATCATTCCTGTGCCAATGGTACTAGAAGATGTGAACGGAGATATCTTCGGAACTTCAGTTGGTGTTAACCCATTGGATGGCGATACGCTTTGCTACCCAAACCACGTAGGTTACAGCTCTGATTTCAACGCTTGTATCAACCTCGGTGGTGCTATGGGTGATATCTCATGGTTAGAAGATGGTGACATGCCAATGATCTCTTTCCACGCTCCAACCGATCCTTTTGCTCCTTACACAACGGGTATCTTGATTGTACCTGGTGCTAACCTTCCAGTAGTGGAAGTTTCTGGTTCAGGAGATGTTCAAGCTCAAGTGGCTGAATATGGAAACAACCAATTGTTTATCGATGCTGGTTTTATGGACGAATGGTCAATGGCTAATCCTGGAACTCTTGAAGGTCTTTACCCTGTTGTTCGTCCAGAAGGTCAAGGTGTAGATTCTAGTCCTTGGGACTGGTGGGCTGCGTCAAACCCAAACAACGCCAGCGGTTTGTTGACCAACCCAGACATGAGCGCTGAGAAAGGTCGTGCTTACGCTGATACCATTCAAGGTTATGTTGCTCCACGTTTGGCTTGTGCTTTGTTCCTAGAGAACAGCGCTTGTGCAAACACGGGTGGTGTGCCAAACGATATGTGTGTTGACGCTATCGACATTGATGATTTATTTGATTCAGCTGTTGACGTTGTTGAAACTTCAGAGGTGTTCACCAACGTTGGTGCTACTGCAGAAGGAGACTTAACTATAGGTTATGAGTGTTTTGACGATAACAATACAGACGGTACAAATGGTGCCCCATTATTGAACAATACTGTTTGGTTTACGATGACTGGTGACGGTTTGAATTACCAAATCGAAACCAACGATTGTAACGGAGCTGCTGAGTTCTTCCAAGGAGATACACAAATGGCCGTTTACTCTGGAGATTGTGGTAACTTGGTTCCTGTTGCTTGTGGTGAAGACGTTAACCTCGGTGGTGGAAACTTCTATAGCAATGTGTTCTTTGAAACCGAAGCAGACGTAACGTACTATATCATGGTGGATGGTTACGATTACACCGCTTTTAACGCAGACCCTGCAACTGGTGAGTTCTGCTTGAATGTAGTACAAGTATTGACCAACGTTGAAGAGAATGATCTTTTAGGATTGAACGCTTATCCAAACCCTGCAACTGATGTATTAAACTTGAACGCTGACCTTAACTTGGATTACGTTCGTGTTTACAACATGCTTGGTGCATTGGTAATGGAGCAAGGTTTCCAAACCAACAACGCTCAATTGAATGTTGTAGATCTTGAAGCTGGAATTTATGTAGTTGAAATCACTTCTGGTGATCTTCGCTCAAGCATCCGCTTCGTGAAAAAATAATGGCTTAAACGTTTTAAGCTTATTGAAGCCCCAGCTCGGAAGAGTTGGGGCTTTTTAGTTTTTGTTCTTAAGAGAGGTCAACTCCAATCAACCACTACATCGACATGCCTTCATTCATACAGAAAGCCACTTTGGGGCAAAGAACCATGAAATCAAGGAAATGCAAGTTCTCGACCTTAATGGTAGCATCGTCCAATCCAAACAAAGTAGCGGACTGTGGCAGAAAGATGAATTTGAAAGAGGGGTTTATTTGCTTCGTGTTGTGCTAAGTTCAAGGGAAGTTGCCACTTGGAAGGTGGTGATTGAGTGAGTAGCGGGGACTTGTTGATCAGAGAACGGTCGTTGTTTTGGCTTAGTTGAGAGGCTTCTTCCGCCCTCCGTCCTCCTTCTCGCTCTGAGAATGCTGTCCATTTAAGTCGCCAAGAATTAGAATTATTTTGAATTACTCTTTGCTTTACTATTTTAAAGTCAATCAAAATACGTCGCTTCAACAATGATCAAACTCACCCCACTTTGCTCACAAGCCTTTTTCACGCAATTGAGATATGCGGTCAAAGCAGCTTCATTTTTTAGGTGGTTCATGTGAAATTCGATTTCTCGAATACCGAGAAGCTTTAGCTGCTTGCTGACGATTTTGGAATGAACATCGACCTCACTTTCAACTAAAAGATGGTCGTAATAGGAAATAAGCTCATCCTGAGCAACGAAACCATATTTCCCTGAAAGAATAAAGAACGGTTGCTTTTTATCGCTTGCCAGTTTCGATACGATGGCAATGCGGTCGCTAACATAACGTTCAAAGGCAGGGAGGAGTTTTGATGCGTTTTTTTTCTTGGCAGAGCAGTAGGTGACGATGGCCTTCATAGGACTAGGAGTATTGGTTTTCCATCACTTAAAGGCTCAAAGCCAAAGTTGCACTTAGATTTTTCCCTGCCGATTTGATGGCACTTTTGTTCACTTCCTCCAAAACTTCTACCCTCCCCAAAAAAGGTGTTTTGGCATGCTGGAGAATACTCCGCTCAATAGCTTCTTGTGCTTCACCATTAAAAATAATCCCGGCGAGTTCTAATCCAGCATTTCGAATGGCTTGCACACTCAGCAAAGTATGATTGATGGAACCCAAATAGTTCTTGCTCACCAAAATCACTGGGGCTTGAAATTGCTTGAAAACATCAATCAAGAGCACTTCGTCGTTCAGCGGCACCAACAATCCACCCGCACCTTCAATGATGAGCGGACG
>Ga0209652_1001912_pt1 | contig 16661 bp, 9 predicted proteins | sample SaaInl74LU_5_DNA_FD_184641 | JGI IMG/M metagenome (GOLD analysis project Ga0209652, IMG submission 184641) | Marine microbial communities from expanding oxygen minimum zones in the Saanich Inlet - ESP_74LU_5_DNA (SPAdes) (version 2) | ecosystem: Environmental > Aquatic > Marine > Intertidal zone ...
GTACCCCTATCATCCCCCGGCCCCGACAAAGCCGACATGGTCGTATTCGCCCCAATACTAATAGCACTTAAACTAGCCTCATCTTCGGCTAGACTTGTTTCTTCTTCGGTGACGGAACTGCAGCAGTCTCCCATTAGTAGGACTGATGCAATATTATTGTTGTTGTTGTTGGGTTGTGGTGGTGGTTCGACGATTCCTCCTACCATGGCATGTTGTGCTGCCACCATTAATGGATCGGGCATGTTGTTGTTGTTGTTGTTGTTGTTGTTGTTGTGAGTTTCAATATTCATGAGTTTATTGGGAGAAGGCTTCATATTCATCATGTCCAATTCTTCCACTTGCAATTCATCATCATCATCATCATTACTATTGTTATTATTGTGTTCCTCCACTCCATGCAATTGTTGTTGAAACTGCAACATTGATTTCTTCATCATCATTGGTGCAGCATGATGATGACTACTTGGCAATTTGTTACTACCACCACTATTGTTATTGAAGCGACGTTTTCGTGGTGCTACTGCAGCTGTAGTCATGGCGGCACAGCTGACATCATCGTCTTCATTGTAGTATCCATCACTACTTCCGTTGTTGTGACTATTGTCATCATAGTTATTGTTGCTCGGTGTAGGTTGTTTGGCATTTGGATGATTTATTGGAGACCTCATCATCATCATCTTCTGTTGTTGCTGTTGACGACACCGCCGAAACATGCCATTGTCATTCGATCCCATGGATTGTAAACTTGCCACCCAAGAGCTAGCCATGCTTTCTTCTTCGTGAGACTCGATACTTTTTTCTTCAGTGTTGTTGGCGCTGTTGTTGTTGTAGTGGTGGTGGTCTTCTTGTTCATCTTCGCCTAGATAATTGTTGTCGAGTACTTCATCTTCAATTCCTTCGTAGCTGTTGTTGGTGGTGCTGGTAGGTTGATGATGATTTAGTGAGCCAAAGGATGCTGCTGATGATGCTGCAGTGTTGTTGGTAGCAGTATCTAATCGTAATCGCTTGAAGGACCTTCCGGTGGCAGAAACGAATTGTTGACACTCTGTCGAATTGTTGGGCGGAGGAAGACGCCGTTTGGAGTTTCTTGGTTCATTATTTGGCATGGAGTTCATGGTGTTGCTGTGTATCTTATTGTTTATTGTTATAAGTGTTGTTGAGGCGTGCGTCGGTCGTCGATGATGGTTTGCTGAAGAAGTGATGAGTGAGATGGAATTCGAAGTTTCAAAGGTGGATTGGATTGATTGATTTTGATTTGGTGGCCGTTTTTACGTCTGAAGTGGTACTTGGTACTCCGCAGCGGTACTAACTTCTGTTTCATGAGAATTCATCAAGGAGCGGATGCCTTGCTTTTCGTTCATTCGAGGCAATGAAATGTTAGCTCGACGAAAGGACAGCTTCAGAGGAGAATGCTACACCTCTTCACTGCAGCTGTATGGATGTCACAACGTGAGTAGGTGATTTGAAGTTTTTTTTCGTGGTGGTCGAGTTCGAGCAAATGCATCTGAGAAAGTAGGAAAGAGAAAGGCACATTCTTGATAGCATCAATCAAGGTTCCATTTCAAGAAAACGTCAACGCGTACTTGTGTGGAGTTGATGCGTCTGTCTTGCCTTATTCCAAATGACTGTGCTCCAGAGAAGTGGAGGTGGCTCTAGAACACGAATGATTGTTCAAGGCTTGCTACCGTCAACTGAGCGTTATCAATGAAGAGACCAAAGGAGGACAAGAACCATATCACTATCACGGTCGTCTGGTGAAAGGATACAGTACTTGTGTACATGAGTTTGCCCAAGTCGTTTGGCTGGTAAAACACATGGCAACAGATCACATTTTGAATTAGAATCAATTCAAACGCTGTTGAGTCAGCAAGAACGGAAAGAGGCACATCTTTGTTTGTTGATCCTGCCCTCCTATCATTAGAGATGCAGTTGGATGGAAGAGTCATTGCACCTTTATCACAGCTAAATACGTATGTTCGCACCCCTCTTCGTTCGAGTGAGGGAGCTTGCTCCTTGCTTTCCTCTTGATCCCTAGCGGTACTTCATTTGACATTTTGCCATGTGTCTCATTTTTTGCTACGCGGCTGTGTTCCGGCGTAAAAGTGGTTCCGGTCATCGTGACCATGACAATCACATCAGTAGCCCAGAAAAAGCCAGGAAACAGGCTAGCAAAAACAGAGTTGACAGAGTCGTAATAACCTAACTATATTGCCTAATGAGGAATGGCAACAGCTGCAGCACTCACCCACAACAATCGTATCGATGACATATTACTATAAGTCCTTCATAACAACTACCACCATGCAGGGACCACGAAGAACAGCACTCATCATCCTTTCCCTGTGCCTAATCATCGTTCTCGACTCACTGCTATCTCCCAACTTTCAAACATCCGTCCATGAATTTGTCAAAGAAAATGGAAACAATATTCTCATTGATGATGCTAGTTTAAGTGATGATGAGAGAGCGGTGTTACTGGGAAGTGAAATCGAAAGCTTGATTAAGGAGTTGGAGCAGGAGGCATATACTAACAATCTACGCAATCGCTTGGAAATCATGGAGGAAGGTTTTGGCGGTGATGATTATGATTTGAATTATCTTACTGCTCAGCAAAGATATGCATCAGCGGGTGACGAAACTCCATCACTCAACAACGACGGCAAAAGAACCTATCACAATCTTATTGATTCCAAAATGCCTTTACCCCCCTACGATTTGAAAGGTGTTGTTGACTCTACAATAATTTACAATGGTGCACTAGCTATCCTCGTCTACGATCCCGCTAATGATAAATTTATACTGTCGCATTCAAGGAGACATCCATGGCATGCAGAGAATGGCGAATTGCTGAAAGCATTCAAAAGTGTTTCGTATTTGCTGAGACACCTATTTCCAGATCGATTCAATGTTCACAATAAGGAATTTGCCATGCCGATTAGCGCTGGAATGTTTCCCCACGTAAAAAGTACTGACTGTGTGAAGCAAGCATTTCAAGCAGGATTGGAGCAGCAGCAGCAGCACCCATGTGTGGAATCTCACTTTACAAGTTCGCCCATTCTTCACTTTGGAAATGTGTTTTCGTATGAGAGTATATACCCCAATATAGTTCCAATGCCAAAGTCTGGTAGTCATATAGGGTGTTTTCAACAATGGATTGAGAGTCAGACTATATGCGATGAGCTGCAACACTTGGTGTATGGCGACAACGGACTGAACTGGGATGAGTTGTCGCCAGAAGTATTCTGGAGGGGCGAAGACTTTGGATATATGGCAAACGTGCCTCCTGGGCAGAAACAAACCACAAGTGGCTTGAGAAGCAGACTAAACAAAGTAATACCAATGTGGGAGAAAGATAAAGATGTGCCTCTGGCATTTCAAGAGGAGTATTCAACACTATTATCAAGGTGGAGAGGTGTTCTTCTCACCCTTGAGTCGTTTGCAGATCGGAAACGGAAATGGAGGAAGGAAACAAAGGGTACGGGTACTATTCCTTGGTGTAATATCAGATTCAACCGATATGAACAAGAAGCGGGATACTACAAACAATGGGAACAGCTCAAGAAGATTGGAATGCCTGTTATTGGCGACCGTGTCGACCAAGAGGGCTTGTCCAAATACAGGTATCACATTGACTTGGGCAGCGATGTAGGCTCTTCATGGGAACTCAATCTTCAACAACTTGCTAAACCTGGCCTCCTGTTCCACCACGTCTCACCGACGAAAGACTATTTGCGTGATTATATGGAGCCGTGGGTGCACTATATTCCTGTTGCACCGCAACTGAATGATCTGAAGGCAAAGTTTGACTGGGCCGAGTCACATCCAGTGGAAGCAAAGATGATAGCCGATCGGGGAACGGACATGGCGAAATATTTGGCAAGCTCTGATGGGCTTGAACGCATGTTTCAAGATGACATAGTGGAGCCGTTGCGGAAGGTAATAGAAGCATACCAGCCATTGAGCAAGGAGGGACAGCAAAATTGGAGAAAGGAGATAAACAAAGTGTACGCCGATAGCATTCTCCCTGTTATGAAGTGTAGTGGGAGAAGGACTGACGACTGCGAACAAGTTGTCGATGAGAAAGCATTTCCTTCGACTAAATTGAAGAGAGAAAACTGCCAGATTATTTATATTATCGGCGTTGAGGGTTCAAGTCATCACGGCCTGTTGCCCATCATCGAGAGCTTAGCTAGGAAACAAATTGATCCTGATACCGGCTTGGGGTATGATATTGATATGGTGTCTGAAGATCTCAAGTCTGGACTCTTTGGATGGTACAGTTATTCGCTTCGAATGGGGAAACATTCGAAATGGCGATTTGATCGGGATCCAGGTGTCCATGACCCTGCACTAGTTCAGAGTGTTATCTCATCGATGTGTCCAAATGATGGCAAGAGACATGTCGCCATTGAATGGGCGAGCTTCCCTAGTGGGTATGCAGACGACAAACGATCATATCGGGTCAAAAGACAGAAAGATTGGCTTCAAATGACCCCGGAAGAGATTGCCAATGATGCACTCGCGTCAGTTCATCCAGTCGATTTGAATGCATTTTACGATGCTTATGCACCCCATGCTGAAATCAAGTTTGTTGTGTTAAACCGAGACTACACAGAAACAATTGCTTCGCACAAGGATTGGGACACTGGGCCAACGACTCATTCCACAATCATCAGTGGTTTCATGATTATCCTGAGCCGATTTCTTATTAGTCACCTTGTGGATTCGGTCACAGGAACCAAACTTTGGTCCCTGTTTTGTTTGGAGAGCATATTTGCAAAGAATTATCAATCCGCAAGTGAAGTAAATGAAGCCAGAAGGCGTGTCATCTTTGAGCTTGCATTCTTTCTAGATTGGCCGATCAAAGAGTGTCCAGACTGCTTCAGCCATTGGCATGAAAGTACGAAAGTTCCAGCACAGTTACTCGGACCCGACAACATGAAAATCCTATATGAACACATGTCAGCTTTAGATGGAATTTGGCCACCAAAAAGATCTGATGATATATTGCCAGAACAACAGTGTGGATTGCTAACAAAATCAACGACCCAAGCCTTTGATGACTTGGAACATCCTTCTTCAGCGACGCCAGTGACAATTTATTCATTTGGCAAGCATGGCAAAAAAGCTCAGAGTATCTTTCACACGGCAGTTCATCGTTTTGGCACTGGAAGGGTCGATTATATACTTGAAGAGAAAAGTGATTGCGAGTACAGTGGGCTTGCAACCCAACAAGATGGTCCATGTCTGGCTATCAATTATTTCGCCAATCCAAAGTGTTTCTATGGCGATATGATTCGGCAATATCCAACGTGTAAGACGATGCTAACTAACGATGAGAATTGTGACGACGACAATAGGTACGATGCCAGGGGCTATTATAGCAGCAAAATGATAGACGCGACATACCTTCCTCTTGGTCCACGGAAGGATAGTTGGGATGCATACCAAATGCTCATGAATCAAAATGGATCTGCCATAGCTGCATCCTCCCAGCGCAAGTATGCCTTCAATGCAATCTTCACTAAAAGTACACACGCAGGAAGATCAATTCTCGCAGACGTACTTCAAATGGACGACAACAGTCTTTCTTCATTCGTGCAAATTACAGATACTTGGCAACCTGACCCCAACAACAATTCGAACGATTTGCTTGATTCAAAATCGTATATGAAAGTTCTGTTGGAGAGCACATTTACGCTAGCGCCTGCAGGTCACAATCCAGAGTGTTTCCGTCTATACGAAGCAGTCGAAGCAGGGTCGATCCCAGTAATATCACTCGACAAAGACTACAGACAACATAAATGCAAAGATTCGTTGTCTCACTGGTTGTACTCTCCGGTAGTTATAGTCGAATCTTGGAATGAAGTGATTCCCACCATGCAGAAATTGCTGGAAGAACCAGAAGCATTGGATAAGCGACAAGAAGATCTGCGTGTGTGGTATGAACAATTCATGCGTAGTGCTGTACACGACTTCGAATCGTTTCTGCTTTCTGAAAAGTAGTAGTTGATGTTATTTTCAGTGTTAGACTTTGAGGAGGTGGTGTTGCATACTATTGCTTCAGTTGCAGACGATAATGTGGGCCTTGAAGTGAAAACTAATGCCATGCATGTGGTTGTAGCCCTCGAACTGCCACTTCTGACACAAAATTTGTAAGAGAAACCCTGCAACTTTGTAGAACTGGCTCCATTGAGGCCAAGCTTGATGAAAAGAAGACAAATAATGAGCAGATGGCCACAAAAATTAGGAATGCTCAACAAAGGAGTGTGCGTCAAGCTGGTGCTATGTAGAATATGATTATCAGAAATTATCTTTCTCAAGTGAGGAAAAATTGACATAAGTGAACTTTTACGACATCACGGCAACAATGGCAATCACCAACGTTATACCACCAGCAAGTTCAGCTACTCGATGTCCTGCACGGATGTCGACTGGTGTAGGCTCTTTCCCACTTGCACCCAAGCAATATGCCCCTTCTTTCTTGAGATGGACGCCCAACAATCCCGCAAAGCATGCCATTGGCCAGCCAGCGTTCGGTGACTCGCACTGGTGTTGATCTTTCCAGGCGATCTGCAGTCCTCTCCACGCACTTCTTCGTCCTAAAGTAACACTGGCCGATAGTGCTAATAGTACAGTTGTAATACGAGCGGGGATGTAATTGATGACATCGTCCAATCTTGCAGATGGCTTACCAAACCATTCATATTTACCTCGATAACCAACTCTCGAATCTAGTGTGTTGATGACACGATATCCAAGAGCACCAATGGGACCAAAGAGCACATACCAAAACAATGGAGCGACAAATCCATCCGATAAATTTTCGGATAAGCTTTCCAGCGTCGCTCCTGCAAGGTCAGATGGGCCAAGTGTGGATGGATCTCGACTGCACAACCAGCATAGTTGCCCCCTTGCATCATCAATTTGACCTCGTTCAATAAACTTTGCCATTTGAAGTGGAAGAATACACAAGAGTTGTAATGAAAATGTTGATTTGAGCAGAAGAAGTTTCAGGATCCATGCGAGTAGATTGAGAGCATGTTCGATCGATGAATTGTAGTATCCACTCATATATTCCCGAGCGAATGTTGGCCCTTGCATAGAAATGACATCGATGCATTCAATGAAAATCCAAGCACCAAGCGTCATTGTAGAAAACATGAAAATCAATAGCACCAACCCAAATGTGAAGCCCATGAAAGGATTGTTATATACTCGATCAGGAGTCCTAGATAAACATGCACTGATCATCGACCCAGCAATACAAACTGGATGACATGTCAGAGGTGGCTCTCTCAAATATCGATCCCACGCTACCGCTGCGAAGAGCAACTTGGCCGTGTCGGGGAGTGGTACTAAGAAATATATTGTCAAGACTTTAGAGATACCCATGAATACCACATTCAGCGGAGCGCGAGGAATAGGCATCATTGGCTTAGGTGGGATCAGCGGCATTGCACCCATCATTGACGCGACAAAAGTTCGAGACCAACGATGTATTGTGTACGTTGCATAGTTGTAATGCAAATATAAAATATTGGTCATAATTGCTTTGGACGTTGCCTCGTAAACAGCTTGCCCAATCATTTCTGCAAAGAGTGTATGTTTTCCAGCGTATTTCATTACTTGTTGTCCACGTATTGGTCGCTCGCTGATCAACACGGCACAATCTGTCCCCGTGCCCATCGCAAACTTGGTTGAATCTTTGGCACATGCAACATTGTGATCAACACACGCATTGCATTTTGCTTCTATTGCAATTGCATATGCTTCTACCTGCGCACTTTGTGTCAGTGGTGCGTTGACAACAATGATTGTATTGATAGTTCCTGGTTTCATCTCTTGTTTCTGTCCATCATCATCGTCGTCGGGGGTATAGTCTTCACTAATCATAAAGAAATCGGCAGCCGCTCCAGAAGACCTACTATTACTCAACCCAGCAGTTACAATAACATCTATCGAAACTCCCATGGCACTTCGTGATGAGTGCGAAAAAGTCTCCATACTGGCTGCAGTTAACATCCCCACAGTGTTGTTAGGGTCGACTTGTTCCTTTTTTGCAAAGTTTGCAAGTAGACTCTGCGGGGATGGGTTGAGCCCATCATAGGTCGACGGAACTTTGTAATTAATGACATGTGTCGAGCAGGTCGATGATGATGTTTCAAAGACTTGACAGCCTCCATTCAAAATAGCCGATGATATAGACTGATACGTCGTGTTTGATGTTGGCAAATCGACACGAACTCTCTCATTGTTGACGGATACTGTTGCTCCAGTGGATAGATTTTTTTTCTTCTGCATCATTCTTCCTAATTGTTGTTGCCGCAACTGCAGATGATGGGCATCAAGAGGTTGATGAGGTTGTGGAGGGTTGTGTTGGTGAGTGATTTTCATTTTGTGATGAAGCACGTGCCTCAATTTTATGTACTGATTCCTTTGTCATCTTCTCCAAAGTGTCCTTCCTGTTGACCGGACAAGAAGTTCCGTTTTCGGCCACGGGCTTTTGCGGCCGAATCAACGTAGGAATAAGTAGTAGTCATTTTGCCACGCGTCCCGCCCGACATAAAGCAAAACACAGCCAAAAGCCATCTTGAGCAATCTGTGCTTCGTGCATGCAACAACATTATTCTTGCTTGTTGTTCGTGTAGAAGCTGCTCATATTAAAAGATAGCCATGAAATTCTTCACCGTATTCGCCGCACTAGTGGCCAGCGTAACGGCAGACGATGACTTCCATTTCAATGAGTTTGTCAAGCTCGAAGGGCACACAGTTCAAAACGATTACACATCGCCGTTGCCTCATGAGTGAGTATGTTTTTCGCAGCGGCGTTCTGACACTTTGCTTGTCGCTACATCATTACCGGCAACTGACAACACTTGCATAAGAAAGAAACTGATCTCTGTTATGTGCTTGCTGATGAAGTCACCGACGAAACGAGTGCATTATTTTACTTGTTGAAGCAAATTACATTTACTAATCCACGTTGAAAAACTGTGTGTCACCTACCCCACTGCAGATATGTTGCCGACAAGGATGTTCCCCTAAATTGGGATTGGGGGAACGTTGACGGTAAATCAATGATCACAAAGAGTCTCAACCAGCACATTCCACAATATTGCGGTTCTTGTTGGGCCCACGGCGCTCTATCAGCATTAGCTGATCGTATCAAGATCGCCCGCAACGGTGAGGGAGATGATATCGTGAGTATTACTATATTATGTCTTGCATCTTTGTTTAGCAAATTTCTCACACACTCGTCTAATCACTATTCATCATTGCGATATGATTCTAGAATCTCTCTATCCAACACGTTTTGAATTGTGGTTCACTCATTGCTGGTTCTTGCCACGGAGGATCTCACACTGGAGCTTATGAATTTATCAAGTCGAATGGGAAGATTGCATTTGATACTTGCAGGTGAGTTGCTGTCATCTATTCTATGTTTCAGTTATTCATGCATCGTACACTCTAACGATGTGTTCTGTCGCCTGTGTGCCTATATTACTTCCACAACTTCACACCAAGTCCTTACATTGCCTGCAGTGCCGAATCGACGGAAGGGTTCTGCCCACATGTCGATACCACATGCTCCCCAGTAAACGTCTGCCGCACCTGCGGTGGATTTTTAAGCATGGGAGCAGCAGAGTGTGCACCAATCGAGGATTACCCCCACGCCACTGTTTTGGAATATGGAATAGTTGGCCAAGGTGAGACAGATCCGATGAAGAGAGCCATGATGATCAAGAAGGAAGTTTACACTCGAGGACCAATTGCTTGTGGCGTCCAGGCCAAGCCCCTTGTTAAGTGGTTTGGCGGAGAAATTTTTTCTGACGAGAACACACCCAAGACGCACAATCATGTGGTGAGCATTGTGGGCTATGGTCACGATGATAAGACGAAAAAGGATTATTGGAAAGTCCGTAACAGCTGGGGCACCTATTGGGCCGAAGAAGGATTCTTCCGTATTGAAATGGGAAAGGACCTCTTGGGCATTGAGAGCGAATGCGCATTTGCCACACCTGGTTCATACACTGTTCAAAATAAGCCATGCAGCGAGGATGGAAGTGACTGCAAAGGAAAGGAGGGCATGAAATCTATCCAACAAGAATATATTGACCCATCAGTGTACTTGGCGCAGCCAGCTATGGCACAAGAATAGATTGATTGGAGATCATGTGGATAACACGACCGAGTGAATGTTTATTTAACGTGAAAGATTCTACACTGTAATTAATTTACCCGGAACACTGTAGCTGAATGAACTAAGACTAAGTGATTGAATGAATACATGGTGACGAATCTGTAGCAGCAAGGCTCGGGACTTAACACATAGTACGCAAAACTCGACAAAACATTGGATAGGAACAATAACATAAATTCTGACCCTGAGAGTGCCCCAGAACTACTCTGTTGTCAAGCAATCATATCTAACGCTGTGAATGTCGTAGTCAACAGCTTCTAGTGACCCATTAAAGTTGGCCTTGATAGCACAGAAGCATCCGTTGCACGACTCAAGCATTGTTTGGTCGTATCGGCGCCGCTACAACGACGTAGGCGTCCTGATGAGGCATCTGATACGGATACAGCCGCCAGCTCTACTCTCTTGCACCAATCATATCTCACGCTGTGAATATGACGATCAACAGCTTCTAGAGTGACCCATTATAGTTGGCCTTGATAGCATAGAAACATCTGTTTCACGGCTCAAGCTCTATTTGCTCGTATCGGCGTCGCTACAACGTCGTAGGTGACCTGATGAGGCACCTGAGACGGCCGACAGCTCTACTCTCTAGCACCATATCGTATCTCACGCTGTGAATATGGCAATCAACAGCTTTTAGGGGGGTACACGTGAATTGTTTCAAGTGGGTACTTAGGTACTTTCTGATAGAGACTGGGGATTTTGTGGGGGTTCACTTCAACTGCACTTGACGAAGGAACACTATACTAGCACATAGTGTGCCTCGCTCAACCAATTTTCCTGCACAAGAGGCGAAAGTTTTGCGGTACCGCTGACAAACATCAAAATACCAGTGCAATGAGTCGGCACTACAGTGCTGGTAAACTGCACGGTGGGAGTACAACACAAGACGCACAGAGTTTAGATAATCTTAACAAACACTCAAATCACTTATTTAAAAATATTCTTCGGCTGCCTCCCTTTGCGGACTCTTGGTTGCATCTACAGCAGCTTGGTGTGCACGAAGAGCAGCAGCAAGGTCGTCTTTTCCAACAAATCCCCTCCTGAAATCGGCAATCAGGTATTTGATTGAACCATCATCTCCTTGAGTGGCAGCGATGATCCAGTGTTTTGCTGCTCTCTCTTTGTTACCATTATTCCATTCATCAATTCCAAGATTGCATCGCGCTGATGGATGACCACAAATAGCAGCCTCTTCTAGATGATAAATTTCCTTCCCCCTATCCTTCTCGACGCCGTACCCATAATGATACAAATCTGCCAGTTGACACTGCGCCGAAACATCTCCCAACTCAGCCGCCTTAGTCCAATAATCAAATGCACTACTATAGTCTCTATTGTGGTATTGGCGAACTCCTTCTTGGTTCATAGCAACTGGGTCATTCGCCTCAATTCTTTCCCTCCTGTTTTTATTGCATTCTTCCTCTGTTGGTACAGGTTGTCTACAGAATGGACAGGATGAATTCAATGATGCCTCCACATCTCTTATCTTACTGGCAAGATAGCATCCATTACAAATTACTTTGCTGCAACATGACATCATGGAGGTTTTCGTTACATCAAGCGGCAGAGGTAACATGCAGATCGGACAGTCCCCAAGATGGCTGCTTTCCGGCTGCTTGAATAACAACTCATCTCTTAACTCAGCCGCTCGTTTCTTGCATGCTTCTTTGTGATACGACTTATGATCACGTTGACATGCACCGCTGCAATATCTTACGAGATCGCAAGTGGCGCATTCATTCAATTTGACTTCATCAACTTCTGCGATGCCGCAGGAAGCACAAACTGATATGTTGCTCATATTATGTTCATTGCTCATTTTGAACCAACGTTTCTAAAACAGTAAAATGATGAAATAATAATTCTGTCGGTCGGCTGCGCTCAAAGGTAATGTGCTGTCGTAGGGTAGTGTGCCAAGCAGCAATGCAAGGTACCAGCAATTGTCAAAACTATGGACGGTCAAAAATCAAGGAAAGTGTGGACACTCGAAATATAGCTTGACGAATTTGTCGATAACTCTTTACGCTGCCAATTTGAGTCTTTTCTAAGGAAATACTACATATAGAGAATTTAATTAGCTTTCCAACGATGTATTGAAGTGGTGGGTTTGGTCTAGTTATATATATGTACTACATGTTCAAAGTGCCACATGTTGTCGATCAAAAAAAATAAAAAAGGCCTTCGCGACCTTGATGAAACTTTGCGGTGTAGTATCGCAGCCCTATCATCAATTACAACCATACCGACCAGCAGACATGTCTTCTAACACATGTGGAGAGGGTACTCAGAGTGATGGCAGATGCACAGGCGCCTCCCCCAGACATTTTGGGCATTAATTTTGGAAGGTCGATTGATGCTCTCTCCTTTTTCCGCCAACAATAATTTTTCACAACATCATCGAATAAATACCATGACGACAACGACACCTACAACCCATTACTTCTTCTTCCCTCGGCGTGGTATCGCCTTTACTACAATGTCTTATTAAATCTGGCATATGATTTGCAAAGCTGTCCCAAACTTCGACGAGTTGTATGCCTATACATGCGGCAGCGGGATGGACAAAACTCCGCCGCATGCAGCATACTAACACCGCTTCAACGCAGGTAATGGACCAAATAACCCCACCATCCCGCAGGCGCTGTATTATCAATCGTCTCTGTAGAGTTAATTAGAAAGAGTGCGGCGACAATGCCCGGTTCAAGAGCACCGTCGCAGAAGAGACCGAAGATGGCATTAAGGGAGAATCGGATGATTTCTCCCAAATCCCAAAGGTCGGGCGTATGTGCCCCCGGAGCTGAGTGAGGCACGTTAATGGTCAACGTGCAAGGTAGTGCTCATATTAGATTTATATGCAGTGCGTCTACTGCTTCTACCGCTCGGTGGCTAGGTAATATATCGGTGGACATCCCCCACAACATGCATCACATGTTGACCCGAGGTCACTTCTTTGACTAAACATGCCTTCTCACGTGACATCTTTACATTACAAAGCATCAATACCCGCTGGATCGACCGCAACAATATATATCACGAAGATTATAGCTGCTTTCATCGTTATGGTGGCCTAATGGAAGGAGAATATGTACATAATAGATAGATTGCAGAATATGTGCTCCATTCGGTATGCACTTATGATGGGGTCTGCAGAGGTAAATTAGGCCGAATCAAACGAAACCAACCAATCTTCACCACCCACCAAGTGTGTAGACAAGTATTTGATGGTATTTACATTGTTTATGGACACAGTATGAATGGTATTAATAGAAAGGATGTCATGAATTGCAATTAAACTAAAATCAAGGCCGTCGCTAAATTCTCGCTCGTACTATTCCTACGTAGAATCCTACGTAAGTGTCCATAGTTTTGACAATCGACCAACCTCCAAAATGCACGACTATCATGCATATAACTCCTTTCATCATTACTTTCATCCTAAACCCTTGCATACATATTCAACTAGGTATATTAGCTGCAGGTTTTGCTACTTGGTTCGGTATCAAAGTCCAATTTTTGACCTCAAAAAAATGTTTCGTCCATAGTTTTGACAACTGCTGGTACATCTTGTGTTGACGATATTTGCAAAATTTACTGATAGAGCACTATCTTGTGATTTGCAAATCTAAAGTGCATCTTTGACCCTGCGAGCTCATCTGCTTGAACACAAACCAAACATACAACTGAGAATACACCACAATCTTTCATCATGATGAGAAATAGCCTCCTACCCATCCTGCTCATTGCACTGCAGCTGCCATTATGCTGTACCGGTTTCGCATTTCAGCTACCAAAAATCCAAATGCCATGGGAGGGCGGTACAACGTCAACTTCATCATCAACAACCAACAAAAAGTCACCAATTAAATCAAACGACAAAGTAGTAATCTTTGGTGCCACCGGTGGAGTTGGACAATTGGTAACAAAGAAATTATCCGCCAGAGATGGAAAGAATTATCAGTTAACAATTGCCGCAAGAGATGCTGCACGGGCAAAGGAGACATTAGACAATGACAATATTGACGTAGTAGAATTGAATTTAGTAGGAGACAATAAGGCAACTGATGCTGAATTACAAGCTGCAATTGAGGGAGCTACAGGTGTAGTTGTTAGTGTCGGCACGACTGCATTTCCGACGAAGCGTTGGGATGGAGGTAACAATCCAAAGGCAATTGATATGGAAGCTGTGACACGAATTGCCAATGCGGCAAGTAATGTAGAATCAGTTCGACGAATGGTCTTGTTGACAAGTGTAGGAGTGAGTCGTACAAATCAGATGCCATTCTTGATATTGAATTTGTTTGGTGTGCTTGATGCCAAGAGAGCAGGGGAAGATGCTGTCAAGAGTGCCGCTGGTGAAGCTGGCTTTAGTTATTCGATTGTGCGACCCGGACGTTTAGTTGGTGGTCCTTACACTAACCTTGATCTTGCTAACTTGTTCAAGATTGAGGGAGGGGCTGAGAATGGAGTTGATGTTGCGGGGGGTGATGTGTTGTTAGGGGATTGCAAGAGAGACGCTTGCGCAGAGGCTGTTGTTCAATGCCTTGAGAATGACAGTTGTATTGATCTAGAGTTTTCGCTGGTCAGCAACGAAGACACGGCGTTGACAAATGATGGATGGAGTTCAGCGTTTACAAGCATGTAAGGTTGTTGAAAAAGTGTTCCAAGCGAGCTAGTATAAGAAGCTACTTTTGCTCTCGATGTATTTTGTTATCAATGAAGAGAACTGCACAAACGGGCAAATGATCACTTGCCACCAACGATGCATCACTGCAATCATCGTACACGTATGCAATTTTACAAACAACACCTCCATAAAGGAAGATGTAATCTAATCGAAGCAATTTCCGAAAGCACTTGCCAATGAAGGGCATACCGATCGCTTGCTCATGTGATGGGAACGTCCCTCCAAACCTTCTTGTATGTTGCCATACATCTCGTAAACCCTGACGTTTCAATTCTCTTATGCATGAAAACCAAGGCGGTGAATTGAAGTCTCCACATGTTATCACTGCACAAATACCTGAATCCCTCTGTAAAGAGTGAACAAATAATGTGAGCTCTCTTGCCTGCTGAGCCTGTTCTCGCCCTATAAAGTGGCAGCCCAGATGAGTGTTAACAACCCACACTTGCTTTTTGTTTGGTAGCTCAATAAGACATGCCATTGCATTCCTTTGAGTTTTCTTCTTGTATCTACTGTAGTAATGAGTTCTAATTTGACGGATTGGAAACTTTGATAATATTGCGATGCCAAATTTACCGTACATTGTAGAATCGATGTTGTGATTCAGGGGCTGCCTTTCCATTAGATTGTTTTCTGCACTGCTAAGAACAGTAGGCATAGTGACATTGACATTCCCGGATACATCCAAATCAGAGACATTCTGATGCCTCTCTTTCCACTTGCTATCCGCCTTGCTACGAATGGCAGGCACAAACACATGATATTTCAGCCCGGCCTTTGAAGCTATCAAAGCTGGTTGATCATCTCCATGAATATGTGACCATATTCTGTCGGAAGTGTCAAAAGTATGCAGTATCTGCATACGATCTGACATATTTTCCGTATTTCGGCATACAACTTTGGCTTATTAGTACGCGTAAAAGTAGGTAATAGTTATCGTAAAATGCACCCCAAACAATCCCAAAAAATACAAAGCTCAAAATTATTTAACCGCAATAATGCACCCCAGAAGAGATAATTCAAAGGAGGAGGGTACAACGTAAATAAAAGGCCTGATACTTGAAGTAGGTAGCGAGGTTTACACTTTTGCAACTGCTCCAAGGAACAACAAAGACACCAGCCGTCTGCTTTTGCCACACAATGCAAATGAGAATCCTTCCATGGCACGAATCCATCACTTGTAAAAGGCTCAGCTGATTGATTGCAAGTCGATAAGGAACACACGATCTTTGGAGAGAGTCATTACCTACAACCTGATAAGTAGCCTCTGAAATTTAACAGATTTGCATAGTAGGACAGCCAAACGTATTTGTCAAAGGGCAGATCCGGCGCCCTTCCCTCCCTCTAATCGGAGAAGTAATCATGAATGATGTTGCGTACAACACGGGGTTCATGTTCTCCAACCCCGCCGCTCCCAATGATAATAATAAAAGGAATAGCGATGAAGATCTCAATGGCCACGGTGCTGCTCTTGCTAGCAGTGGCTACAATTTAAATGGCATGGCCGGGAACAACATCAATAATGTCAACTCGGCCGGAAATCTCCAAATGATGAACAACGACCTTTTGATGGGCGCCATAAGCAACCAACTTGCCAACAATATCATCCAGCAGGCTCCTGCTGTCCAGAATAATCAAGCACCAATAGGTATGAATTTTGGTAGCTTTCTATTCAATCCATTGGCAATGTTTTACCAACAGCAGCAGCCAGCGGTACCACAACAGATGCAGGCGGCCCCTTTACCCGATGCTTCAGCAGTAGTCGCAGCAGCA
>Ga0209652_1001918_pt1 | contig 16621 bp, 20 predicted proteins | sample SaaInl74LU_5_DNA_FD_184641 | JGI IMG/M metagenome (GOLD analysis project Ga0209652, IMG submission 184641) | Marine microbial communities from expanding oxygen minimum zones in the Saanich Inlet - ESP_74LU_5_DNA (SPAdes) (version 2) | ecosystem: Environmental > Aquatic > Marine > Intertidal zone...
TTCACTATTGATAACAATGGTACATTAGAAGATTTAAAGTTTAACGTAGGGCAATTAATAACACATTTGCATAGATTAGGATAACATGTGCTATTTTTAGTTTATAAATATAAGTATCAATTAATTAGAGGTTATCAATGAATATTACCTGGATAGGTACTGGAAAATTAGGAATGCCGTGCGCAGAAGCAATGGCACTGAAAGGTCATACTGTACATGGATATGATCCTTATGTTAGAATAAAATCATCTCATGTATTGCAATTTCCAACAATGTCGGGTGCGATACAAGGAGCAGATATTGTATTTGTTGCTGTGCCTACACCACACGATACAGATTATGATGGAAGAGGCCCCACTGCACACTTAGCACCCAAAGACTTTGATTACAGTATTGTAAAAGAAGTATTAGCCGAAGCAAATCAATATATGAATAAGGATCAATTGCTTGTGCTTATTAGCACAGTATTGCCCGGAACAACACGCAAACATTTTGTTGACTTTGTTACTAATACACGCTTTGTATACAATCCTTATTTAATTGCTATGGGCAGTGTAGCATGGGATATGGTTAATCCAGAAATGGTTATGATTGGCACCGAAGACGGCAGTGAAACTGGTGATGCCAAAGAACTTGTAGATTTTTACAAAACTATAATGGAAAACGATCCACGTTATGTAATAGGCACATGGGACGAGTGTGAGTGTATTAAAGTTTTTTACAACACCTGGATTAGTACTAAGATTGGTCTTAGTAACATGATACAAGACGTTGCCGAACGTCAGGGCAACATTAACGTAGATATTGTAACCGAGGCATTAGCAGGCAGTACAATGCGTATTATGGGCCCTCAGTATATGAGAGCAGGTATGGGAGACGGAGGAGGATGTCACCCAAGAGATAATATAGCTCTGCGCTATATGGCACAGGATCTAGATCTAGGCTACGATATGTTTGATAGTATTATGAATGCTCGAGAGATACAGGCAGAAAACCTTGCTCGCCGATTAGTTGATTTAGCAAAAGAGCACAATTATACAATTTATATTCATGGTAAAGCATACAAGCCAAACGTTAGTTATCTAGACGGTAGTTACAGTATATTAGTTGGGCATTATTGTGAGAAGCACGGAATTGCTCCAATATATATCGATCCAATGACTAGCGACAATAATGTACCCACTGAAAGTTGTGTAATGTTGTTAGCACATAGTGCTAGCACAACATACCGGTACACTGCAAATAACAACAAAGATGAACTATACTGCAATATACCCAACAACAGCATTGTAGTTGATCCATGGAGAAAGTTCTCTACGGATAAAGATATAAAGGTAATACACTATGGAAACACAAGACTGGGGTAAAGGACACATTGATCCCTTTTGGAACAATGAGTACAAGCATTTAACTTATGCACTAGAACCATTTAATAACACTAGCGATTTACAAAAGTGGAGTAGGCAAGGTTATGTGCATCCAAGTAGCCATTACACTGGTTTTTTATGTGATATGAAAAATCCGCAGCCAACCTGGAATCAAAAAATCATAGATTGGTTTGTTGAAGAATTTAATGTAAAAGACATTGGTACTAGTTATTATAAAATGGGCACAGGTGTAATACTACCAGTACATGGAGACATTTACAAACGTTACAGAGAACTATTTGGGTGTAAACTCGATGACATTGTTCGTGTTATTGTAATGCTAGAAGACTGGAAAAGTGGGCACTATTTTGAAATCGATGATCAACCTCAACTAGGATGGAAAGCCGGAGATTATTTTTGGTGGTTTGGCAACACGTTGCATATGGCAGCAAACATTGGTATCGAAAAAAGATATACACTGCAGTTAACAGGTCATAGATCTGTATGATTTTTTCTAGCAACGAATGGGATACTCTTAGAGAGGTTGTAGTTGGCACTGCCGATTCGGCAAATTTTCCTGTGCAAGATTTAGATTTCAAAGAAAGCATGACCAATGGTGCATGGACTGAAACTGAATTTCAATTCGGTCCTGTTAGTGCCGAAATTATCGAGCGGGCAAATATTAGTTTGAACAAATTTTCTTCGGTGCTTGAAGATTTGGGAATAATTGTGCACAGACCGTTAGATAGAGATTATGCTGCATTAGACCAATTCTATGGATATTGTCCTAGGGATACTGTACTAATTGTTGGCAATAATATAATATGTTCTCCGACAAAATACACTAGTAGACGACAAGAATGGCAAACAATGTCACATGTGTGGAAAGATCAACAACTAGTATTTCCAGACGACCCAGATGCAATGTTTGATGCAGCAAACATATGCAGATTAGATAGAGATTTATTATATCTAGTAAGCCAGACTGGGAATATGGCAGGAGCACGTTGGTTGCAAGACCACCTGGGAAAAGAATATCGTGTGCATCCTATAAACAACTTATACAGTGGTGTACACATTGACAGCACAATTACTCCAGTAAGGGAAGGGTTAGTTGTACTTAATGCTGGTCGTATTAAAGAAGATAATATTCCAGAAACACTAAAAAGTTGGGATAAGATCTGGATAACTGCAGACGAAATAGCACATCAAAGTTTTGATCATTATCCATATGCTAGTAACTGGATTGGATTAAACTTTTTTATGGCAAATCCTGAATTAGCCATAGTAGACCCAAAGCAAGAAGTTCTTATTAAAAAATTAAGCAAATATGGAATCGAATCAATTGGTGTTGATTTAACCGAAAGTCGGACTCTAGGCGGAGGTCATCACTGTTGTAGTTTAGACACTCTTAGAGGCTAATTCCCATTTAGCTAATTCCAAATTGTTAAGTGCTTCATTGATTAACAAATTATAAAAATCTTCACTCCAAAAATATTTTCGATTGTCCAATGCTATAGCATGAGCTTGATCAAATACGTTTAGTTTTGTTTTAATATTATTGCAAGCATTATTGTATTCTGCAGATTCTTTATCATACAAGTAAGTTTTATCGAGATTTATATCATTCATTAAGTTAAATATTTTGTTAATTCTTTCCTTTGGATCAACAACAATGTCGTAATCTTCTGACCAAAGACTATCGAATGTTTTGAATCCGTAGCTTTGTAAATATTTTAGATTTTCGTAACCGGCTACAAGCAAAAAAGGTTTTCCGGCGGCAATTGGTTTAAATATTTTTTCAGTTAAATGTTTTTTGTTTTCTATACACAATGTTTCGCTAACTGTTATATAGTTGACTTTTGAATAAAACTCCAACGGAATTCTAGACTGCATTAGTCCATTAAATGTCGCTTGGTCTTTGCCCCAGTTGTCGTAACTGATTTTTTCAGTTGGCATCCGGTCAAGATATTTTTGTGGTTCGTTGAGCAAATCCATAATATCTACATTGTTGCGTAGTTCGTCTTTCCAATTATAGTTTCCGTTAAAACTAATATAACTATTATGCTGATAGTGAAGCTTGTACATAAGATATACCAAATACAATCTATATTGTCTAGGACCGTCAAGTAAGTTACAATCTAGAAGTGTCTGCTTTTGATCTGTCCAGCCAGCATAGCTATTTGATTGCGAGTGAAACCATTCTCTTGCTAGCAATGCATTGCTAAAATAGTACCAATCAATGAAGTTTGGATACTTTTGTTTAACGTACTCTTTATCGGTACTGTTTAATTCGCTGTTTGCAAATATAGTAGGTTCTTGGAATATATAATCCCATAATTGTTCGTCAAATTTTTGAACCATTGGTTCTTGATCAAAGAAGAATATACGACCTTTATGTCCAGTTTGTAATGTGACTATCTCGTCGATGTGACGTTTACCATCAAACAACCCCATAACAGTGTAACCATCAAGGTGCTTGAGTAATGTACTATAATAATCTTCCATATTAATATTTATAATCTGAGTATTTAATGGTTGACAATGTGGTTTATTACTATATACTGGTATTGTAATAGAAGAGAGGGTAATAGCAATGACAGCACTAGTAAAAATTATCAGCGGAAAATATCGCGGATCTAAATTAGAAAATGTTACACTACCTATGCATCGTCCTGTTGTCGAAGGTGCCAAAGGCGACTTTGTGACAGTTAATGCAACTGAATTGCTAGGTACTGAGTTTGGTAAAATTCGAGTACAAGTAGATGAATATGAATATGTTGGAGATAGCCAGATGACCGGACCGGCAGTCAAAGTAGAAACCGATGAAGAAATTATATCACGTATTGAAGATCGATTTGAAATTCTCAATGAGATGACACGTGCAACAGTAAATGGCAATGTCCGGGCAATGGTGGTTGTTGGTCCTCCGGGCGTTGGCAAGAGTTACGGTGTTGAAAAAGAACTGGAAGAAAGTGGCTTGCTAGACGATTTGGCAGGTCGCCCACGTAAATATGAAGTTGTTAAGGGTGCAATTACGCCTATTGGGCTATATTGCAAGTTGTTTGAATACAGTGATAGAAATAACGTATTAGTGTTTGACGATTGTGACAGTGTTCTAAGCGACGAACTTAGTTTGAATATACTTAAAGCAGCACTTGATAGTGGGAAAAAACGCACTATCCATTGGAATGCCGACAGTCATAAGTTACGTAACGAAGGTGTACCTAATAAGTTTGCATTCCACGGTAGTGTCATTTTTATTACCAATATCAAGTTTGATAATGTGCGCAGTGCAAAGATAAAAGATCACCTAGAAGCACTAATGAGTCGTTGTCATTATTTGGATCTTACATTGGATACTATGCGTGATAAGTATCTGCGTATTAAGCAAATTGCACGTACTGGAGCATTGTTTGATGGATACAAAATGGATGCACAAGACGAAAGTGAAATACTACAGTACATGAAACAAAACGACACACGGTTGCGTGAAATGAGTTTGCGTATGGCAATCAAACTAGCAGACCTACGCCGCATGAGTCCTGGGCGTTGGATGAGTATTGCCGAAAACACTTGTATGAAAACGAGGTAGCATGGAAGATCAGCAGTTTCCATACTACATAGAAGATTGGATACTCTGGGCTGGCAATAGAGTCGACGAGCAAGGCAAACTCATTGACTACTATTGCTATCAGCCGTTTTCTTCTCAACTTCGGTTAGCAAACTACGATATAAGTTTTATTGATCATGGTTGCAATAACATTATTAATGGTATCGGATTTACAGATAGACAATTAGTAACCGCTGTAAAAATTATTACCAAATACCGCCGCCAGATTGCTAAACATTTAGATATTTCACTAGACTACCTAATAGAATCTCCGCCCCAAAGGCTTAGTACTCGCAAAGTAGATCGTCAATATGCTATAAGCAAAAATACTGAGGGTTATATAGTACAATTCCCATATGATAAATTGATGGTAAATGATATGCATAGTTATCGTAAACTAAGTTGTGGAGGATTTGAGTGGGATAATAATGATCGTTGTTGGCATATTATGCCATATGAACTCAATCTTTCATTATTATACAAATTTATTAAAAAGTACAAAAATCGTAACTGGCAGTTAGATGCAGAAGTTGAAGAACAATTTGCAATAGTACAACATTCTCATAACAACATATATAAACATGTTCCGTATATAGACTTTGCAGAAGATGGCCAATTATTTGTTTACAACAGCAATCCTTATCTTGATCAAGCATTAAAAGAATTTGATCTTACTCAGCCATTATCTCGTGTGGTATTTTTTGCAGATAATTATGGCTTGCGAGTCGGTCCTAACTTGACAACATGTATCAAAGAACAGTATAATAGTATACATAAAGTTTTATTAGCAACGCAATCGATGATTTTTGACAAAGCATCTAGACTACAAACCGATCTTTCGATATCGGACTTAGAGTATTTTATGCAAAGCATTCAAGCAGATCATTGGGTAGTAGTAACGTTTGGACAAACCACTGACCGAGATCCAAACCTAGTTAATGCATTGCAACAAACTAATGTACCCGGACAACAATCATACTATCGATACCGAGACAAAGAAAAGAAAAGTGTACATGATTTTTTAGCAAGCGATTTAAAATCAGAAAGTGTAGTTTTGTTTGTAGACAATACTCATGCGTTAACCCAACTATCAGCTGAGCTGCCTAAATCATTATTAAAAATTGTATATTTGTATAGCCACGATTTCTAAATCATTATTAAAAATTGTATATTTGTATAGCCACGATACTGGAAAAAAAATTGAAAACATGTAAAATTATAATCAAGGACGAAGTTAATATTAAGATCGAAGGACTAGATCTTGATGTAAGGAAAAAACTAGTCAACGAATTTAAGTATATGCTGCCCTATGCTAGGCATATGCCAGCGTACAAACTAGGACGGTGGGATGGCACTGTAAGCTTCTTTCAAATGGGAGGCAGTACATATCTAAATCTGTTGCCACAAATACTTCCTATAGTAGAACGCTATAACTATAACATTGAACTAGAGGACCGTAGACAGTCATACGGCGAGATAAAATTTGATCGTGTTAGCGAAGAAACATTTGCACACAAGAACTGGCCAGAGGGGCACCCAGTTGAAGGGCAGCCTGTTAAACTGCGTGACTATCAAGTTGAAGTAGTAAACAACTTTTTAGAAAATCCACAGTGTTTGCAAGAAATTGCCACAGGAGCAGGCAAAACACTGATAACAGCCGCTCTTAGTAGTAGTGTAGAACAGTATGGCCGCAGTATTGTTGTTGTGCCAAACAAAAGCTTGGTTGTGCAAACAGAAGAAGACTACATTAATCTAGGATTGGATGTAGGTGTTTACTTTGGTGATAGGAAAGACTTTGGAAAAACACATACAATCTGTACATGGCAAAGTTTAAACAGTATGCTCAAGAACACAAAGAATGGTGTAGCACCTGTTACTATCGAGGCGTTCTTAGAAGATGTTATTTGTGTTATTATCGACGAAGTACACCAGGCAAAAGCAGATGCACTAAAAACATTGCTTACAGGAGTAATGTCTAATATTCCTATTCGTTGGGGATTAACTGGCACCATACCTAAAGAGAAACATGAGTTTTCTAGCTTACATGTAAGTTTAGGCGAAGTAGTGAATCAAATTGCTGCTAGCGAACTACAAGACATGGGTGTACTAGCACAGTGTAACGTAAACATATTACAAACACAAGACTACAAAGAGTACACCGAGTATCAGCAAGAAATGCAGTATCTTGTTACAGACGATACACGCATACAATGGATGGCTGATCGTATCAACGGTATTAAACAAAACGGTAATACTCTTATACTAGTAGATAGAATCAAAGCAGGAGAAAAACTACAAGAGTTGATTCCTGAAAGTGTGTTTGTTAAAGGCGATGTTAAATTAAAAGATAGAAAGGACGCTTACGATGAAATTAAAGAAGGAACAAACTTGGTTATCATTGCTACTTACGGTGTTGCTGCCGTGGGCATTAACATTCCTCGTATCTTTAACTTGGTTCTTGTGGAGCCTGGAAAGAGCTTCGTTAGGGTAATTCAAAGTATTGGGCGTGGTATTCGCAAAGCCAAAGACAAAGATCACGTTGAAATATGGGATATCACTAGTAGTTGTAAGTTTAGTAAACGACACTTAACTAAACGTAAATCTTTCTATAAAGAAGCAAACTATCCGTTTAAGGTCCACAAAGTTAAAGAATACTAATCAAACCCATGGTCGATTATACTGTTGTTTCCTCGTTCAGGAAAGTAATCTTCCTGTACACCTTCACGTTCTAGGTCTAGAGTAATACAGTGTAATCCGCCATCCCAGAACCATCTATGTCTCCAAGGCACATGAACTGGTTCCATTTTATGCTTTTTAAGAAATTTGTTAACAATTGGATTATCAATTTGACTTACACATACATGATGTTCGTCGAGTACTAGTACGTTAACGTCAAATACAGTTTCTTCAACATATCCTACCCAGTCTTGCAACCAAGTTTCTACAAAGTGTGTAAGTTCACTGTTGTCTTCTTCACCTGGTACCCACCATTTGCCACTTACTTGATCTTTAAGATTTAAGAAACCTCTAACTTTATCCCAGCTTTGGTCAGGTAGATAACATATATCCCAGTCTGGGAAAGTGTTGTTGTATGTTTGTATTTCTCTTAAACTCAGTATTGCACCTGGCTTAATCGTATGGAAACAACTATCGTTATGACCCCCAACATTAAGATTGTTAATTCGTATATTAGGAATTTTATTTTTTAAATCTTCAATTTGGAAATTTTTAAACGTAGAATCCATAGTGTCGACATAGAGATCTCGACCAACAAGCGTCATTGATGGAGCATCTATTAGAAAGCCAGAAGGCAAAGATTTATAAAATCCTAATGCTTCTTTTTTAATTTCTTCACTAAGGTTGTTAAAGTAGTTAACATCATTGCAATAATCGTTGTAACTACCCCAACTACTACCACTTATAGTATTCCAATAATCCAATGACCAATGGCGAATGCTAAGATCGTTGTAATCTTTAATTAAATACCATTTTACTTGGTCTTGTGAATTGTAACTATTAAAAGCTGCCTCTATACAATCGCTTTTACTTTCCGTATTAGTATAGTATAATGTATTACCAATAACTACATGCGCATCTCGTACTTGCAACGGACTTCTCGGCACACCTTGAGTTCCGTTAACAGCACCATTGTTGTCGATATAATTCATAATACTATCATGAGGATCGAGTTCGGGCTGTATCACATTGCATCCGAAATCTTTTAATACATTTTTGTAATTTTCTAGATCTTCTTGTGTCTCGTTAGCAATCCTTTGCAAAGAACTTCGAATTTTTGAATTCTTTACGTCATTAAAAAAATCACTGGTGTAGTGGTTTCCTACCATAACAGATTTAAGTTTGCCCCATTTATTCCATATATTATATTGGTTCAATGAAAATTCCTTTTATGTGTTATATTTATAAAGATAAATATGCGTATATTATTTTATTACTAAGGTCACAAATGCTGTTCGCTAGAATTGATTTAGAACAAACTAACTATAGTCAAATTGACAATTGGCAGTATATAAAAAATCCAAATACTGTTGAACTAGACAATATATATCACACTTACTGTCGATATAAGAAGTTCCGCAGTTTTATGCCCATCTTTGACAGTGAGTACACAGATCCAAAAAATGATATTATTGGTTACTATCATCGAGAAAAATTGGTTGCTTTTAGTTTAATTACACGCTATAATGAACACAACGCCGAATGTCTTCAGTTCGCTTGGGATTATGCTACACCCGGGTTACACTTGGGTTTGAAAAGTTTACGCAACGAATGTAGTGTATACAAAGAACGTGGCTACAAGTATCTTTACTTGGGCGGCGCAGACGAATACAAAAAGAATATCGATGGATTTGAAATAGCAGGACCTATTTAATGGATGTATATACAATTTACGCTGACCACAGCGAAGAAACAAACGCACACGAATTTGTAAAATTAATGCGCAAATTTCTAGACAAAATGGTAGAACTAGAACGTATGGAAACATATCGTATTACACGTATGAAACTGGGCTTTCGCAGCATGGACTTGCCAGAGTTTAGAATTGACATGGAGTTTAAAAACCTACAGCAATTAGACGATAGCATGACCAGTGTGCTACGCAACGAAAAAAGTATTGAAACGGAACACGTTGGCTTTAATCATTTAGTGGATGTAGAAACTATACAACACTTTTTGTATAGAGATTTCCCAGATGACGTTTGAAGAAAACATCCAGGAATGGATATTGGATTGGGTAAGTCAGCACAATACAGCATTAGACGCAGTGCCATGTCCGTTTGCTAAACAAGCATTACTAGATAATAAAATAATAATGCGTGAACTAAAGCCCATGGATAATATCAGTATGCCCGAATACTTTGCGGCAGAATTAGAAAACTACACATATCATTGGCCAAAAGGCATTGAAGTTGTTGCTTTAGGATGCGATCCAACGCATATCACAGCACAAGAACTTGAAACAGCCGTAGAACAAAGTAATACTAAAACCTTATTACCACGTGGTTATGTGGCATTAGAAGACCACCCGGACGCACCAGAAATAGTTGCTGGTGAAAGTATGAACAACGGTATCTGGGCAATAGTGCTTGTGCAGAGTAAAGAAAAACTAGACAAAGCCAGTGCTATACTAGAACGCCAGGGATACTACAACAACTGGAGCAAAGAAAATCTCGACGATGTTGTAAATTGGCGTAAATCAACTTGACCTATACAACTGTTTGTGTTACAATAAAGTATAATTAAACAAGGATATCCAATGAGAATACTTACAGCAGAAAATACTTGCTTTGAAATGACCGACTTTCCCGAAGAGGTCGATGATTTGCGGTTTGGTGTTTTAGACAACAGTAATCCCAACGATCCTGACTACTTTTTTATTCCTCTAATATTTTTAGAAACATTTAATGATCCTGCCTTTGTGCTTAAAATTGGCGGAAAAGAAATACGCATGCCTTATAATTGGCAAGTTTTAATCGGCGAAAGCGATTATGGTGACTTAGAAGTACTGCCATTGGCCCGACTTAACGATAGAGACTTTAAAGCATTTGCATTTAATCCACTTAGTGATAGTATGCCCGATTATGAACCCATTGAAATTACTGATGTATATCATGATGTTAAATGGTATTTTCCTAAACTAAAGCCAGGACAAATACTAGCAGTGCCATTAGAGAACACAGATAAACCTAAGTGTGCATACTTTGTTAAAGATATTAGCAGACAATGCGAAGTAGTGGATATTGGTAAAGCATGGTAGATAATAGTACTAGTGCAATTAAATTAGCTAATCTATTTAGTGCTGTTAATCGCAAAGATAGAGATTGGTGGGAACAGCTTAATGACGATCAACGTAAAAAATTCAGTAGTTGGTTATATAGCAGATACATGAGTATTGTGCGTCACAATAATCCGGACATGCATCGATATTATCTTATGGGCACTAACAACGTAATAAATCGACACCTTAGTGGTCTTACTAAGAATCATGCAAAGTTAATTTATTTGCTAATGACTACACTGCCTAATGAGTTTGCACGAGCTGATCATCAGTATATTCCCCCGATGAAAAAAAACAAAGCTGACAAAAAAACAAATAACAAAATACGAATACTGACTCAATTAAATCTAAACTCCAAGGATGATGACTTAGAGACACTAGCTAGTGTAATGACTGATGATGAATTTGCAGAGTTAATGACATCCCATGGCTGGACCGCTAAAAAAATTAAAGCAGAACTTAAACAGTAGGCAAAAATGAGCGGAATGGGCGATATCATAAAAGCAGCTAAGGACTTAGGACCAATAGAAAAGCTATATCAGTGTAAATTCTGTAGCAAATCTTATGTTAAAGAAAGTACACTTGCTAGTCATTTGTGCGAGCCGAAGCGTAGATATCAACAGAGAAATGAAAAAGGAGTAATTCTTGCATTTCAAGCATACAGAAAGTTTTTCAAATTCACACAAGGCAAAGAAAATAAAACATATGAGGAGTTTTCTAAAGGTCCGTACTATGCTGCATTTGTAAAGTTTGGTAGACATCTCAATAGTATTGATGCAGTAAATCCAGAACGGTTTATTGAGTGGGTTATTAAAAATAACAAAAAGCTCGATCATTGGTGTAAAGATGCATTCTACGAAGAATATTTACAAGGATATAGTCGAATTGAAAATCCTCGCGATGCGCTAGAAAGAAGCATTGTTGAGATGGGAAAATGGGCTGCTGAAACTGATAATCCAGTAAATGAATATTTTAGACATGCTTCTGAAAATCGAATCACTAGAAGTATAACAAATGGACGTATTAGTCCGTGGGCAATTTACACAAGCGAAAGCGGAATAGCAGTATTAGGCCGCTTAAATGAAGAACAAATTACACTGATATATTCATGGATTGATCCTGATTTTTGGAATATTAAACTAAAACGACAAGTCGACGATGCAGATTGGTGTAAGTCGCTTATGACACAGTCAGGTTTTTAATAATGAAAGTACACATAGGTCCTTATCGTAAGAATCGTGCAACAAGAGTTGAAATAGAACCACACGACACATGGAGTATGGATCATACACTTGCTATGATTATTCATCCCATGCTTGTGCAACTAAAAGCAACAACACATGGATATCCTAGCGGTCTTACTGAAGAAAGTTGGAACCAAATACTAGATGAAATGATTTGGGCGTTTGGACACAAGTCAAAAGAATTGGATACGGCTGAGGTGTGTCGTGACAAATGTTCTAACTTTGCTGATCCTGTTTGCAAGCATTGCTTACACGATACACAAGAACGCCTTACAAATGCATTTATGCTGTTTGGCAAATACTACGAAAATCTTTGGGATTGATTGATGGATATTGATATCGACAGTGCTGACAGAGAACGCATACTTGAACTGATAAAAAACGTTCCTGCTAGCATACACAGAAAAGATGAAATTGTAAAACACAACACTGGAGTATATGTTAATCCTGTGCCATGCGATCCTCAAATGAATTTGTGTACGTTAGACCACAAACAAGCAGAAGATATGGGATATATCAAATTAGATTTTCTTAATGTTAGTGTATACGAAAAGGTTAGAGATAATGCTCACTTGGAAGAATTATTAAACACTAACCCAGACTGGAATAAATTACAAGATAAACATTTTGTAAAAAATATTGTACACATTGGCAACCATTACGATACTATGCAACGTATGCCGGAACCAACTAACAGTATTGCTAGGATGGCTATGTTTCTTAGTATTATTCGTCCTGCTAAACGACATCTAATAGGATTGCCTTGGGCAACTGTAGCAGAAACCGTGTGGCAAAAACCCAGTGATAATAGCTATTATTATAAACATAGCCATGCTGTTTCGTATGCCCACTTAGTAGCACTAGATATAAACTTACAGTTGGGAGTTTGATTCTAGTTCATTTTTTTGCAAAGCTGTATGCTTTTTCGTTTGGTACGCTTAGTAGAAAGTTCATCGAGTCTAACACAATGCCCAACAACTATTTCAACTTCTTTAGTTATCAGTGTTTTTGCACTGTATGAAAATTGTCTCCAATCATTTTTTAAAAAGATGTTAATTGGAATCATTCGGTTACTTTCCCACCACCATTGCTCGGCATATTGTAAAAAGTTTTTTTGATCAAACGCTGATTTTAATTCCCCAAAGTCGTATATAGTTGTTATGTCACTATCCTGGTTTTGTATAACACACACAAATTCAGAATCTGAATAACGCACGATTGCAAGGAATGGGTATTTTTCCAGCAATTGTTTTATTTTATTGTTGTCCATTGCGATAAATATCTTTATTAATTAAGGGCAGTTTATGTTTACTACTATAGGATATTTATACAACCAAATTCACCCGGTAGTTTTAGGAACTAGTAGCCCCGACAATAGGTGGAATCGTATGTATTACTCAAAATCAGTAAAGTTGCACAAAGGGGTTGATAATCCTGTAAAGTTTAAAATTCGCAATAACAACCAAAAAGATGTTGATATTACCGATAGCCAATTTACATTAAGCATTGTAGATAGCAAAACAAACAAAGAAATTCTAAATAGATCTCTAACAATTGAAAACGCAACTAAAGGTATGTTAAGTGTTACTATTACCGAAGAAGACCTTCAGGACTTTGCAATGAACCAATATCATTATGGTATTAAAATGCTAAACAGTAGTGGTGTGCAATATCCAATTTATGTTGATGATAACTACAGTGCAAGCGGTGTAATTGAAATACAAAATGATGCTTATCCAATACCAACTCCAGCAGTACAGCCTACCTTAGGCGCATACAGCGACGGCACAGCATACTCAAGTGTTGTAGTAGTAACGCCAGGCAACAATGGTATTAATACCGCTGCATATTACCTAAATGGGTTTAGTGGAACAATAACTGTGCAAGGCTCGTTAGAAGATTCAACGGGTGTTGGTAGCGGCGAGTGGATTGATATAACTAGCAGTACGTATACAACGGAAACAGGTGTAGGATACACAAACTTCACGGGTATGTTCAAAGTAATACGATTTAAGATCGAGTTAACAGCCGGCAGCGTAGACAAAATCTTATACAAATACTAATTGCTCTTTAGGCAAATCTAGTATATACTACTAACATGAACTTGATACAACAGGCAATAATTGATGTATTACCTGCTCGCAAAAAGCAGGCTAGTAAAGGGTGGATTAGCTTTAATGCGCCCTGTTGTACCCATCGTGGCGAAACACCAGATAAACGTAATCGTGGTGGGTTATTGCCTACACCCGAAGGCGGGTTTAGTTATCATTGCTTTAACTGTAACTATAAAACAGGATGGCAACCAGGGGGGCATCTCGGATTTCGTGTCAGGAATTTGCTTAACTGGTTGGGTATGCCGTCGGATCAAATACAACTATTGGTGTTTGAAGCAATGCGCAATGTTGACAAGGATATTGTACAACAAGAATTTAAGAAGAAAAGCAAATCTTTTAAACCAGTAGACTTACCAGATTCTGGAAATGTATTAGAGTTAGTTGACGCAGGAGCACACAAGTTAGATTCAGATCTCAATGCAGTAGTTGAATTTATACAAGATCGTGGATTTTCACTTAACGATTATAATTGGCATTGGAGCCCAGATTCTAAGCATGGAATGAATCGTCGAGTAATAGTACCATATACATGGCAAGGCACAACAATTGGGTATACTGCACGAAGTATTAATGATAATAGTAAATTAAAATATTTTAATCAAGTTGATAGTGATTATGTGTTTAATGTAGATGCACAAACAGCCGAAAGAAAATTTGTAATAGTAACCGAAGGACCATTGGATGCTGTAGCAGTTGATGGCGTAGCAGTACTAACAAATGAAGTTAGTGAAAACAAAGCAGAAATTATTGAAAGTCTCGGAAAACAAGTTATAGTTGTGCCTGACCAAGATCGCAGCGGAAAGCGTTTATTAGAACAAGCAATTGATTATGGTTGGAGTGTAAGTTTTCCATTGTGGGAAAAAGATGTCAAAGATTGCGCAGACGCACATCGTCGTTATGGTAAGTTATATACATTGCGAAGTATTTTAGCCGATGTAGAAGATAATGATTTAAAAATTAAATTGCGTAGTAGGACCGTTTTCGGTTAATATATAATAAAACAAGGAACAACATGGCAACTAAAGATTACAGTATAGATCTACAAAAGCTATTTTTAGAAATTATGATTAGTGACGCTCAATGTTATGTACGAGTACAAAACATTTTTAGCAGTATTAACTTTGATCGTAGTCTAAGAAGTGTTGCTGATTTTATTATCGAATATAGCAACAAGTATAGCGATCTTCCAACATCGGCACAAGTAAAAGCCGAAACTGGCACATCACTAGAAAAAGTAGATGGATTCGATGATACAATGAATGATTGGTTCCTTGACGAGTTTGAAAGTTTTACACGTCACGAAACACTCAAGCGTGTGATATTGGAAAGTGCTGATTTAATTGAAAAAGGCGAGTACGATCCAATTGAAAAGTTGGTTAAAGATGCAGTACAAATTAGTTTAACACGAGACTTAGGGATCGATTATTTTGAAGATCCACGTGCTCGATTAAGTGCACTTAAAGACAATAATGGTCAAATGACTACTGGCTGGCCTTCGCTAGACCGTAAGCTTTTTGGTGGGTTTAACAGAGGAGAGTTAGAAATCTTTGCAGGTGGCTCTGGCTCGGGCAAGAGTTTGTTTATGCAAAATTTAGCTGTTAACTGGATGCAAGAAGGGAAAAACGGCGTATTCATTACATTAGAACTTAGCGAAAATTTGTGTAGTATGCGAATTGACAGTATGACCACTGGCATTGCTAGTAGAGACATTTTTAAAGACCTTGACGGTGTTGAAATGAAAGTCAAGATGATGGGTAAAAAGTCTGGTAAGTTGCGTATCAAGTATATGCCGGCACAAAGCAATGTAAACGATATTCGCAGTTATCTTAAGGAACTACAAATTCAAACTGGACTCAAATGTGATTATGTTTGCGTTGACTATTTAGACTTGCTTATGCCAGTGAGTGCTAAAGTTAGTCCAAGCGATATGTTTGTTAAAGACAAATATGTAAGTGAGGAATTGCGTAACTTAGCAAAAGAGTTTGATATGATTGTAGTTACTGCTAGTCAGTTGAATAGAGGAGCAGTAGAAGAAGTTGAGTTCGACCACAGCCATATCTCCGGAGGCATCAGTAAAATTAATACTGCAGATAATGTGTTTGGTATCTTTACTACTCGTAGCATGAGAGAAACTGGACGTTATCAACTACAGCTAATGAAAACACGTAGTAGTAGTGGCGTTGGACAAAAGGTAGAATTAGCGTTTGATGTTGATAGTTTGCGTATTGTTGATGCTGGGGACGAAGATGATTATAGTCCACCGCCAAGTAGTACAGTATACGATACACTAAAAAAGAAAACCACTGTAACTAATAACTCTCAATCAGTTGACGAAATGCCTAAGATTAAGGCAGATGTACAAAGTACTAAGTTAAAAAATATGTTAGCAGGACTAAAGAGCGGCTAATAAGATAAATTCTCTAATAGGTATTTTTGAATAAATATAATTATGAAAAAGAAAACTCGCAGTATTCTTGAAGAAATTA
>Ga0209652_1001922_pt1 | contig 16595 bp, 13 predicted proteins | sample SaaInl74LU_5_DNA_FD_184641 | JGI IMG/M metagenome (GOLD analysis project Ga0209652, IMG submission 184641) | Marine microbial communities from expanding oxygen minimum zones in the Saanich Inlet - ESP_74LU_5_DNA (SPAdes) (version 2) | ecosystem: Environmental > Aquatic > Marine > Intertidal zone...
CGACCCTCCATGTTGTTCAAGTGCATCCTCCTCACAATCTGTCCACAAATGTTTTAACTTCTTCTGTTTCATTAATGAACACAATGACTCCGGTATGATGTTACCTTTCAGTGCAGACTTCCAATCTTCCGTCTCTGTTGATTCTGTTGGCTTGTCTTTACCTTCAAGAGTGACTTCTGCGTCATTTTTCTCATCAGGTTTGGGTTGCGATTCAGTCTTGAGAGGGTCATCTTTTGCATCTTCTTTAGCATCTTTGACCTCAGTTGTGTCACTTGCTACATTCATATTCTCCAATTTGATATCTTTCTTCTCATCAACATCAGTCAACTTTCTTCGAAACCGGGTTTCATCCTCTTTTGGCGTCTCCTCCTCTTTCTTTTGTGCCATGACTTCCTCACCCTTTCTCATCGCCAACTCTTCCTTCAACTCTTGAACTTTCTTTTCCAACTCTTCATGATTCAACTCTTGAACCCTCTTTTCCACCTCTTGAACCTTTCTCATCGCCAACTCTTCCTTCAACTCTTGAACTTTCTTTTCCAACTCTTCATGAGTCAACTCTTGAACCCTCTTTTCCACCTCTTGAACCTCCTCTTTCACAATGGGAACAAACTTATTTCCATGCAAAGTCACCCCCTCAAGTTTCTTCAACTTTCCAATCTCCTCAGGCACCACACCTGTAAACTCATTCTCATGAATCCACAACCACTTCAATCTACCCATATTGCCAATATTGGAAGATATACTCCCGCTAAACTTGGATTTGTACAAACGCAACGATGACAATTTTCTCAATGTGTATAACGAATCAGGCAATGCCCCCCCAACACTAGTCTTGTGTACATTCAACGATTCCAACTTTTGGAATTCACCCATGTACTCTGGTAATATTCCACTCAGGTCAGGGTTTTCAGACACCCACAACAATTCCAATGTGGGTGACAACAATGTCAATTCCAATGGTAAGAATTGCTCCGAGTAGACATTGCGATTACTCAAATCTAACCAAGTGATTGTATCATCTCTATTACCATTCACACCATCCCACATTCTATGTGAGGCAGATGACAAATACCGTTCGTTGTCTGTAGGACAATCATTCGCCTTGATAGATCCAGTCCCAGAATGGGAGGCGGAGGAACATCGATTCCAGGAATCACCCTCGAGGCTAAAGTATATGACAGCGAGGGCATATCGATGTAAGAATCCTGTGCCTACTTCTTTTTGTTCGTAGGTGTCTTGGTGTGAGAGCCAGTAGAGGGCACGTTTTCGTGCTTCGTTTTGGGATAGGTGATGATGGTGAATTTGTTGGATTGTAGCGGTGGTATCATTATTGTTGTTTGCCTCCTTGTCTGTTTGTTCTGATGTTGAAGATGATGATGCCAAGTGGTCCATGACTTTGATGAGAGTGTCCCAACTTTTCCGACCAACGTCATCACTATCATCGTCGTCATCATCATCATTCTTCTTCTCAAGGGAATCTTTGACCTCTTTCATACGTTTTATGAGACGTCGTGCCATTTCTGCAGACGCTACATCCAGTGTAACGTCGGTAGTTAGTTTCGTTTTGTCATTGTTGTCGCTGCTAATCACATTATCAGCTTCTTGTGATGTGACATCTACGCAATGGCAGCCAAAGAGAAAAATACACAGCAGTAGTAACGAGAGAGAATTCAAGCCTTGTGGAGCATGGTATCGCTGCCTCCGCCGTCTCCTCTTTGTTACTGGTAGCGCCGATCTGGTCATCATTATGGTGCTACGAAATAAAATGAGAAGAGGAATCTGAACCACTCTGTCACAAGCGATTTTCGAACTGTCACAAGATTATGCTATTTTCCGTAATGTCATTTCTACTACTGCAGTTCCAGTTCCAGTTCCACCATTTCCGCCGACGCCGCTAAAAACGCCAACACCACCACACCGCAAGCCTCGCTCTTCCAGTGTCACCCAACCAACAATCGGTCCACATCAGGATACCACAGCTCTATCATATAGAATTTAAATAGATCAACCATCATGTTCGCCGCAACAACATCAAGGATGGCACGAACGTTATCACGACGGGTGCCATCATCCTCCCCATCGGCCACAACGACAACAATGAATAATACAGCAGCAGTTGCCCGATCGGGTGGAGCACGAAGAAATATGGGTGGTGGAGCGTAAGTCACTGTGTGCTTATTTATGTACAATGATGAACACTAGAGGGGAGGGGTCTCGTGTTATACATTATTTTCTCATTGAAATTAAATAATGTATTTCATAATTCGAGAGAGAGAGGAGACTTTTGAACAATTCTGTGCCAATGATCGTTAAACTTATACTGATATAATGACTCTGAAAGGAAACTTTGTTTCTATGGATGTTAACATACGCAAGTGGTGATGGTACAGAATACAGAGTTATGTTCCCTCCCCCTCTCTCCCCCCGCCAGCTGTTTATTTGTCAAATCTCATTCTAACTCTCACCCCTCTTGATTACATGTTCTCTCTCCTCAAATCAATATTCAGGCACTGGATGGAAGTCTCTCCACACCACACAATGGCCGGAGAAGTCTGCGGATTCTTCACCTGGATTTGGGTATTCTACCGTGCCAAGCATGACCTTCCCGTTGTGTTGGGATTACGTCATCCTTGGGAGCATGGGGAAGATCCGTGGGCGATTCATGACCATGTGGATAATTTGGAAGAGTTGCAGCAGAATTGGGAGGAGTTTAATGAGAAGGCTACAAGGCCTGGAGAGGATGATGATGATGATGACGACGATGATGGTAAGTTTTGATTTCCTCTTCATTTTTGATTTTCTTGTGCTTATTCTAATGTACTTATATTTTTGGTCTTTTCTGCAGATGATGATGATGAAGATGACGACGATGATGAAGAGTAAATAGTTACTTTGGGGATGAAAAATACGGAGGGGGGAGGGTGACACTGACAAACAGATGTAAATTATAACGAAAAATCGTCTTAACGTATAAGATTGATTCTTAATATTTTATGACAGCGTACAATAGTGCTATTCTCTTCTTAATTATGAAGTGCTAAACATGGCATCGAAAATAATGGACATTGCAGCGACGAGGTTGATTGACGACCGTGACGGAATTTGTACCCAATTATTCAACATATCATCAATGTTTCGAGGGATGCCTGTGCTCTCGTAGCCAAAGATGACTGCGTCTGCATTCATTAGTGCTAATTGTGATTGGGATGCATAGACATATCCGGAGAGGGTCAGTGCATTAGGATGCAAATCAATTCCAATAATGGAATGTTCTTGAGGAGATGATGTCCTTTCATCTTGTTGTTTCCCGTTGTGTTGATGATGTAGTCTACTCCAAAGCAGGGGCACTGCCTCACCTTCATACATCAGCGTAGGAAGGCAGCAGCCTTCATCACTATCGTGAACACTTGCACCATCTTGATTCAAGATAGTCTCACGAAAGTGGTCAATTGCTCCCTGAAAGAGTTGCTTCAAGCCACTACTCCGCTCTCCCTCGTCTGGCATGACCACAATCAAGTTAGATAATACGGAGGTAGAACGGTGCCGATACTGATGACACAGCATTAGAATGCGATGCAGATTTCCTGGCTTTTCAATGCATGCAACAATCAGCGGCATCTCGCGATCACCAAGACGTGTCATCGGGGGAAGAATCGAGTGTGCTGTTTCTTCTGCGACAGACTGGTTACGACTGCCAATCTGGTGTAACCATCGGAATAACAATGGTTGATGTCGCACAGTACACATGCGTGTTGATACACTCAATCGAATAGATGAAGACTCTGCACCCCCATCTGAGGTGTTGTCGATGTTATCGGCACAACCATTAAAGATGATGTCATTATCGATTCGTTCTTCTACATGAATGGATGGATAACACGCATCATGGTTGCTCTCCATGGCTTGTTCCACTGCAACCTTCGAAATGAAAAGGCATTCCTTTCCATCGTCATCATCAACATCTCTTTTTTTCCAATAACACGGCAACACAATCACCATATCTAAACACAATGCACTCCCCATAGAGTTACGAACCAACATATGCACCGCATTCACCATTTTCCGTGCAGCAATTTCCTCTTGCCGCCCCAAATGGTCTCGTTGTTGCAACGCACTCATCTTGGATAACTTGTGTAGTGGATCTAATATAAAGTCACAGTAGAGAATGGCACGTAGTGACTGAGGTGGGATGTGTACGGCCAATCGTAATAACGTGCGTAAGAGTGGACCTACGGTTGGTAGGAGTGATTCATTTTGGATGTGTAGATGCAATGTGCCGATTGGGCCAGATGATGATGTAGTTGGAGTAATGTTGGTGTTGTTGTTGCTTGATGTTGTGGTGCAGTCATCTCTATTGTTGGAGTAACTGTATGGAAGAGTGGGTATGAAAATAACTGCTTGGTGGTCCTTCCGTACAGTCTGGTCAACATCACTTTCGTTTTGTTCTCTTTTAATTTTGAAACCGAATTCGTGTAGATAATCTTGAATGTCTTGTTCCAATCTATCAATGATACCAGGATTAGTTAACCTCGTTGCAATTGCACCGCTGTTGTTGTTAGTGTTGTTCCTCATGGTGATATTATGATTATGTGCGTCATTCACTCTGCAGTCTTTTCGCGTAGTGCAACGTACAAATAGAAAATCTTCATGTTGACAAAATATAAGTGGTAACAAACAGCTGCCAAAAGCAGTGCCTCCCGCACGTCGTAGGAGTGCTTTAGGTAGGTGAAGATCTTCTTCGCCAACCTCATCATTGTCAGTATGATGATGTATGGTAAGCGTGAAGCGAGAAGAATGTGAGCTTGATCAATGGCAACAAGAGGTGTTGAACCTGTGGTGCCGCGGAAAAGCAAACTCAAGGATTTGAATCGATATCCCGCGAAGAACCTAAACAAATATTTACTATGGACTCAAAAAGGCTTTATCAAACACTTTCACTAGGTTTATCGTACAGTAATTCACTTCTTAGGTCCAATATATCCTCTATTTCAGGTAGATACCCCCCTAAAATTCCCCCCAGCTAGCCGCCGGAGTTTGCACAATGACGATAAAATAGGGGGTTCGCACACTGGTAGTGGCTAACTATTCTAATTAATCACCAATAGAATAGAACCATGGTGAGCTCACCGACCACACGGCGTACAAGGAGCCGCATAAATGCCGCTGCCACTAATAGCCCTAGCGGTAATAAAAACGACGACAAAACACGGGTGTCAGCAGCAGCTGCGAAAATGAAGAAAAATGCGGCGTTGCCTACTAATACTGCCAATGATGAGGAAGAGCCATTAATTAAGATGGCTGCTGCAACAGCAATGGAGACGGATGAGTCTACTAAAAATGACGTGGTAAAAAATAACGCTGCCATAAATAATAGCGCCGAGTCAAAGGGTGGTGGAACGAATAATAATAATGAATTAGAGTCGAGAAATGACGCCCCCGCCAAAGCTACTTTTGCGGCGGCGAACAATGACGCCTCCACTGACAATACAGAGGCGTCGACGGATGCGTCGAGCAGTTCTACGGACAGTTCTTCTGCCCCCCCGATAAATCACGTGGGGGGAGCCATGGAGGTGGATACCACCGCAGGTGAGGCTTCCACTAGTGAGATGGGTGAACAGCAGCAGCAGCCATCTGGTGAGAAGCTTTTGTCAGAGGCGGCGGCGCCGGCGAATAATGCAGACAGTAAAAATACTCTGGGCATTAAGGCTGAGCATGATTCTAATATTGCCGAACCGTCGGCTTCTCAAAAAGAAATTGATATTTTGGGGGGTGAGGACCTGAGTTCAGCATCATCCAAACAACAACTTGAACATCAGCACGAGGGGAAAACAGCTCAAAACAAACACACGGTCAAATCTGAATCAACAGTGATTGACACGGCCAATAAAATTGCCAAAGTAACAACAACCGATCTTCCTCCTTCCAATGCGGCTGCCACTGCCGCAGCTACTGCATCCAAATTAACATCATCCGAGCAGTCTACCAGTACTGCAAACGCTACTACCACAACTTCATCAAACAACAACAACAACATCAATAATGCTACTACTTCAGAAAATTCATCATCTTCGTCACCAAACTCCTTCTCAATGACACTTGCCATAGGTCCATCGGACACTCAACGTCTCTTCATGGCAAGTAAGACATTCAATGAAGAGATTCAAAAGTTGAGAAGGATCAAGGAGAATGGAACTCAAAACAATCATGGTGGCATCGGTGGTGGTGGTGCTCCTCCCACTACTACTACCACAGAGAAGGAGGGGGCATTGGAAAAGAAGCGAAAGGCTGATTCAGACACTCACATTCCAGATAATACATCCACTTCAAATAATACTGCTGCTGCAACAGCAGCAGCAGCTGTGGTGCAATCATCACCATCCTCTCCATCCATGGTCGTTTCTTCCATTGGTGCCACAGCTACGACCATGACTCCGTCTTCCAAAACAACAACAACCCTCAGTACACAGGATCAAATAGCACTCCTCGTGTCTGCGGCAAAGTCAACATCCAACCCACTATTATCATCCTTCATGTCAAAGATGAAATATAAATCTACCGAGGAACAGGAAACTAGTTTATTATTCTTTTTGGATGCCGATAAAAGCACAAAATTGTTAATGGCATTTGATGTTTTGAGTGATACGAAGAAAGTTGAAGAGGACAACCAAGAGAAGGGGGGGGCCGCTGTGGTATCGTCTACTGTTACCAAGGACAAGGGTGTCAATGATACATTGGCTGCCATGGCAATCCACGATAATAGTGGGGTGGATGAATCGAAAGTATTGTCACGGAGGGGACTTACTCTGTTGTTCCAATCGTTCCTTACGTCGATATCCACGTGTGTTCATAATAAGAATGATAATGGAAAATCGTCTTTGTCGTCGTCATCATCACCGCAGGAAGAAAATAAGTCACCCAATAATAGTGCCGCCGGAGGCAGTGGAGGAGATTGGACTGGGAGTGAGAAAACAGCAAAGGAAATTTCGGAGGTGGCTATATTTGCTGCGAATCATTTGATTGAGTATGCAAAGAAGGAGGAGCAGGGGGGTGGGAAGTTGTCGGTAGGTGGTGGTGATCCAAGTGTGTCGTTTGATCAGTTTGGCAAGTGGTACAACTCTGGGGGCTTTTCGTTGGTGCCGTGGTTGGAACTTCTAGATTTATCCAAGTGGGATTATACTCTCAAAACCAACAACAAGAACGTTGCCATTGAGCAAGTGCCATTGGGTGGAGGTGAGGCAGCAATGGCAGCAGCAACAACGACAACAGCAACGTCTTCTTCGGCCAAACGTGCCAAATTCGATGATACGTTAACGCCCGTAGAGGCAATTGGCTCTCCCACCGGCCTATTTGAATCTGGAGCAGCCATTGGTGCAACTCCTCAGCCACTCCCTTCCAAACCCAACGGAGGAGTACAATCTTTCTCGGCAATGTTTGGCGAACCGACCCAATCACGGAATGTGGTGTCATTTGATTTCTCAGGCACCGCTGCAGGAGCTTTCCACATTGACGTTACCGAAGAAAATCTCGTCATGTTGCGGCAACTTGTGACAAGGACTGGATTCGCCTCTCTCACCCCGCAGCATGTAGAGTCGGTGATATTAAAACATTCTCGATGTGAACGACGCAAGTATGGGGACACAGTCTACGTCATCTCCCGTCAACAGTTTGGAAAGTTTATACGTGATGTTGTTCCCAAGGAAGCTTCCAAGAATTTCGACGCTAATGAAATCGAGAACTTCTCCAACTACTTTACCAACTTTTTCACGTGCTTTGATTACAATTGGTCGGATTTGAAGAAAGATGAGGTCAATGCGAAAGAGTTGATGGTCGGATTCTCCTTCCTTTGTGCTGGAAATAAAAGTTCCAAGCTTGCCGCTGCGTATGATATGCTGGATGTTGACAAGAACGGATACCTCACGCAACGAGGGTTGATGCAATATCTTCGTGCGTACTTGACCATGCTGGCTGGAATCTCGCTGCTGTCATCCAATAAGAATACAACAACTCAGATTCGTAAGCAGCTCATGTCCACAAAGCGAAATGATGCCTTTTTGGCCGTGGAGAATGGAGCAAAGTGGACGTTAGGTCATTTCTTCAGAGCATTCGAGGCAGAACACGCCCGAAGTGGGTCTACACGAAACAATGCTGTTGCCTTTGAAGACTTTGCCAAGTGGTATACAGAAGGAGGCTATGCCGTGGCTCCTTGGCTAGAATTGTTGGATTTACAGAAGTTCCTCTCGTTAATTGGGGATTTTCAAGCACCGCAACAACCGCAGCCTGCCGCTGGTCCTGCCGCTCCGCCTCAAGGATCTCCAGCAGATGTATTATTCACATTCCCTCTGGCGAAAGAACGGAGCTTGGTAGTTTTGCGTGATGATGCTCATTATGTTCGAGCAGTTGTTTCAGAGATGGGGCTTTTGTCGTTAACAAGTGAGGACATATGGACTGCTCTGTCCAAAGATGTCGCAAAGAAGTTGGGTGCAAAAAAGAGTTCAGTTGTCCCCGTGGACCAAGCTTCTTTTGTCGAGTGCATGATGAAAATTCTTTCCAAGTCAAAGAAGCCATCGGAGAAGTCGTCGTGGGCCAACTTTTCACCAGAAGAGACACTAAAGAACTTTTTCCTCAGCTTTGACCTTATGCAGGTAAATCAAGTGCCATTGAATCAGCTCATGTGTGGTCTGACGCTTCTCTGTGGCGGAAAGAAGAGCAGCAAGCTAGGTTTCGCATTTGGCTTGTTTTGTGGCGATGGCAAGAGCGGAAAGAAGAAGATCCAAACAATGGGTCACGGCGACTTCATCCAATTCTTCCGTTCCTTCCTCATTGTTATGTTTTCATGCTGCAACCAGAGTTTAAGTCTGAGTGCAGATACGGTCAGCCAATACATTTCAGATACAGCACAAGCTGTCGCAGATGCAGTCATGGCATACTGGAAAAGCAAACAAGTGGAGAAAGTGAAATTTGACCACTTCAGCAAGTGGTACAACGAAGGTGGCTTCCAGATGGCACCTTGGCTGGAATTGCTTGACTTGCACAAGTGGGTACTTGCCGATGACGAAAAGATCCCAGCCGCAGCACCTTCTGCTCCTTCTGCTCCTCTCCCGGCACCATCGAAGAGTGCGCCTTCTATTCCGGTGGTACACGCCCCGATAAACAACAAGCCTGTAAACGCACCGACCATGGATAGTGAGATATTTAATACTTTGGTGGCAACTCCGAATCCAAAGGACAGAGTTGCTAATATGGCTCCAGCTCCAGCTCCGTCTCCAAATGACAATGTTCCAGCGCCTCCCGATGACTCTCTACTACTGAATTTGGTTGACGACGATGTTGATATGGTAAGTCTGGTCGAGCAAAACTCAATACTTGTTTTCTTGTTATTCTCTCTCTCACAACTATATGTTCCACGTATCAATCGCAGGATTTTATCCTGCAACACGAATCAGGTGATGCAAACGATGCCATGGCATTTGATGATCCAGTATCGAATGATCAAGCTCACGATCAAGCTCAGCCCGACCCAAAAGACTCCCTCAAATTCCACTTACTCACCAACGATCCTCACCGTGGTTACATGATTTCGATAACGCCAAATCAAGTAGACCTACTGAACCGAATAGTGACCAGAACAGGGCTTTGTCGAACTGAGGCACCAGCCATTTGTAATTTCATCATGGTTGATTCCAAATCACGGAAGTTGGTCAACCTTACGAAGAAATCGTACGACAACGCGATGCAACGGATATTTACTCATGCATTTAGGACATTACCCGGTGCCGTGTCAGAATCAACCAAGCAAGAACTCTCTACGTTTTCAGAGGACCTATTTACGTGGTTCGATCGGTCAGGCAATAAGAAAATTAGAGCTCTTGAGTTTGCTTGCGGCTTCACTGTGTTGTGTGGCGGAAGCAAGAGTGACAAACTGGAACACATTTTCGAACTTTTGGATCAGGACAATGACTCTCTTGTTACTAAACAAGAAATTATCCTCTTCGTGCAGTCCTTCTTGGTAATACTCATGGGTGTTTCATCATCCTTCACACACCTCGACGGTACACCAACTGGAACTGACGCTGCATCAGTCGCCAGGGCAATCAATGCCGGGACAGAATGGGCCACATCTCAAGTCTTCGACGCCCTAAAACCTAGAGATGACAAACTATGCTTTGACGACTTTGCCGACTGGTATACCAAGGGAGGATATCAAAGTATACCCTGGTTGGAATTGCTAGATTTGCGCAAGTGGGTGCTCACGTAAAGCGTCTCTTTTTTCTCTTCATGATTTATGTTTATCTGTAAAAACTATAGAAATTGTTTTTGTAGACGTGCGGCAGTTCTGTGTTGTTATTTTGGGATTATATTCGCGTCTCTAAAGGCAGCGCGTAGGCGTAGAGGTCTGAGGTCTATAGCTGTCAGCATGAGATCCTCAAGATGGTTTTGTTTATCACTGTCACTGAGTGCCAAGCTGGCAATCATCTGTACACGACTCTCTAGTTCCAGTTCAGAGACCAAAAATCTTACATTTTTCATGTCAATGAACACTTCTTATCCCTTTGTCTTTGTCACCGCAATATCAGTCATTTTATGTGTAGCCGTCCCACGTTCCAAAGGCTTCGGTTGCGCCTCATGTTCCTTCCACGCAATACCGTAAATAATTTGAGCCGATGCAACAATACCATCCTCCTCCTCCTCCTCATCATCATCATCAGCATCATGTTCTTTGGCAGAATACAACTCATTATACAAACACGCCGCACCCACAAACGTACCAAGACCAACCCTCTCCTTCCGATTCAAACATGCATTCCCTTCCCCCATCCTCCCAAGATGTTCCATCAACACCATCATATTCGGATAACCAATCTGCACATCATCCACATCAATCGTGGGCAACTTGAATCCCGTCCCAGTCAACAAACTACCCACATTCGACAAATCCACATATGGACCCAAATGAGTCGAAACACCCCCCGTCCGTTCCAACTCGGCCAGAACCAATGAGGAACGTAACTCTGGCAATGTATTCCCCCCCGGTAATGCGAATAGTAGACATCCATCTGGTTTGAGAACTCGTTTGATTTCGGTGAGTAGGCGTGGTAGGTCGTTGATCCAGTGGAATGCCATGGAGGATATGACTAGGTCGAATGTGCCGTCGGGGAATGGGAAGGGACCTTCTTCTTCTGTGACTAGTTTGTATGTTTCACAAATGGTGGTGGTATCATCAGTACTACTTGCAGCTGTTGTTGTTGCAGAATTATCATCTCGATGAAGCATTGCCGAACAAGAATCCAACTGCACCAATTTCCGTACCCCTCCTCTACCACTATATATCACATTATTACTGTCGGTACTACTATCCAATAACAATTCATCATCTTCTTCTTCATTATGGTCCGCAACACATCCATCCATAATAGCCTCATGAACAAACCCAGCACCAGCACCAATCTCCAATGCTAATGGAAACCCACCCTCTCCATTTTCACGAATGTTGATATCATCTAATCGATCGACTAATCGTTGTGCTATCTCTCTATGAAAATAATCATATGGTAATATTGGACGTGATGATGATGATACATCATTAGTATTGTTGTAGTGGTAATAATGTTGTCGACAAGATTCTGCAGCACGAGTACGTTGTTTTAATTTGACAGAGCGGTCGAATGGAGCTGTTTCGCTGCCTCCTCCTGATGTTGTTGTTGTTGTGCTGAAGTAGTGTGCAGGATGATGATGATGTGATTGTTGTCCGCCTGATGTAGCGATGATTCTTTTATGGATGATGCAGCTTGACGAAGTCTGTGCGGATATGTGGTGGCGGCGTAGTAGGTTGCCTAGTAGCCGATGTTTGGATAGCATTTTGTTGGCCGACATGATATGATCTGCAACACAACCATGTTCATGGCCTCAATCATTGATGAGTCAATGAGCGAATGTCGATTCAGTCGATGACTTGAGCATCTATGGGAGAGCTGCCACTAATGATTCAAAATACAGTAGCCCTCAATTTGACATATATTCAAACGATGACGGGGGCCATCTTCAACTTGCAATTCGATGCGATGGGGATCATACATCATACATCTAAATCGGAAGGGTCGCATCACTAGCCTATCAATACGTAGTAGCATCACTCAAACAACAACATGTCATCGTCACCAACAACGCTCCAATCCATCGGCAGTTGGATCGGACACAATCTCCTCTACTCCGAAACACTCGAATCCGATCAAAGACTCCCCTGCCTAACATTCACCATCGCTAATGGAACATATGGATTACTAGCACCATCACTTCAATTCTGGCTGGCATTAGGTACATGCCTCGTATTGGGTGCAATCTACAGTGCTATTCTATCATGTGTCATGTACAAATTCATCATTCTTCCTAGGAAACTACATTCACAATCATCATCATCATCAAAATCAAAATATCACAGCACGTCAACATCACTACTGATTGGATTTGGAGTCATCATGCCACTATGTGTCATTTACCCCTATTACGGGATACACTTCCTTCTCATCAAGAATAAAGTTATCAAGTTCCTCTTTGGGATAGCATCCTTAACAACTGCATTTCGATGTTCCGAGGCGGTATTTGGATTCTTACCGACACATGTAGACGATTCATTGTGGAATGTGATTGTTTACAATGCCTTTCCTGTGGAGTGCAAGTTTGATAAAGTGGGGGCTCTTCCATCTACGTGGGCGAATGTTGGTTACTATGTTTGGAACTTTGGTGTGAGCTGTTGTGCTTTGGGGTTGTACTGCTCCTTTCTTGTGATGAGTGATTATAAGTTGTATCCTACGGAAGAGGGACCAAAGTTGGGGGATGTATCGCTTTACAATGCATTGAATTGGCATCAGCTTGCCAATAACTTTTCGATTGCGAGTGAGTATAACATCAAGAGATGCAGCGAGTGTATGATTCTTGCGCATCGGCATATATTCAACTCATCATCATTCACACAATGTACTTTCTTTTAGTTCTCTTTCAGATCTACTTGACAACATTCTCATATGCAATCAACGCCGTAACAAGTCTCGTTGGTCTAACACAAATACCAATGATGCTCAACCCGATCTTTGAGAGTACAAGTTTGAGTGATTTCTGGTAAGACTCTTGATATTATGCTTCTGAGGCTCACTCATTCTGATGCATTAAACCCAATACCAATTCTGATTCTGCATTTCTTTGTCTTTCGTATGACGTTATATCTCGTTATCTCTCTCAACTGCTAATGGATACAGGGGAAGAAGGTGGAAGTGAGTCTATAGTGTTGCAATTCTTAGCTTGCTTGCTGCATTCCTTTCATCTCTTACATGTACTGTATTCTCTCTTCAAACAAGTCTGGTTGTGCACGGGTTCCTTAAGCGCGGAGTTTACAAACCTGTTCGTACCAAGTACTCAAGATTAGCTGCTGCGACCGCAGCATTCTTGGCGAGTGGGTTCTTTCATGAATGGCTATTGTCCGTCGTATTGTATCCAGACTATGATAGCGTTGGTGAGGATTGCGCACCTCCTGCTTGTTTTCGACCGGGGTACGGTCGAAACACACTGTTCTTCGTTTGGAATGCAGGTCTTATCGGAATAGAGTACGCAGTGAGTGGGGCTGCCATATTTAAGTTGCTGAAGAAACATCTCCCCCCAGTAATCATCAGCCTTTTGGTAACATCAACGGCACTTCCCGTGGCACACTGGTTTACAAATGACTATGTGCGCACAGACTTCTTTCACGATGGACAGATGGGATGGCCTATTATTATTAGACTAGACGAGTAAGAAGACCCAAACCAATGCTAACATAAAGATCTAATTGCCCTGTTTACTCTTCTTCTTCGTAATACTCTTCATCCTCATCGTCGTCATCATCTTCTTCTAACCAGTCAAACCAAGCGGTTGTTTGGATGATAGCCGTCATCTTACCCGTTGCATGTTCGTCTGATTCGTCTTCCTTCCATTCCGAGAATGCATCCTCTACCACAAGATCGTGTTTGTACGTTGAACGGAACATGGCTTGGACAAGGTACTCATCGTTAATTTTGGGGAAACCTTGTGTATCGCAATACTTTTGGACGGCCCACAACACCTGCATTTGTTCTAGTGCTCCGTCGTCGATGAGAGCGACCAAGACAGAGCCGTACTTTTCTTCCTCCGCCCATCCACACTCTGGATCGGGGTTTTTCAGCTCCTTCTCAGACAGTAAGTGGAAGATGAGCTTTTCAATCGATGGCAGGACAGATCCTTGATCTATGCACCATTGCTTCAATTCGTCCCCAAGTTTATTACCACTGATGAATTCATCAAGTAGGGTAGATTCCAGTGCTGCAGCCTTGGCTGCTTGCTCTGCGGCCTCTTTTTCGGCCAATTCCCTAGCTGCAGCCAATTCCTCTGCAGCCTTCTTCTCTGCTGCTGCCTTTTCTTCCTCTTCACGTTTCTTTTTCTCCAATCGGGCTTTTGCCTCTTCTTCAGTTTCACCAGGAAGAGTGATTGGGGCTTCAACAGGTGCCAAAATGACATCTTCCTCACGTTTTTTAGGTGCGAGAAGACCAGCAACATTTCCTTTGCTGAGTGCGGGGAATGCTTCCTCCTCTTGAGCTTGTTGCTTCCAGCCAGGACCACGTGGCAATTCCATTTCACCTCCATCACGACGGTTGTCCCCATAACGTCCACCGCGATCAGAACCACGATCAAAGCGTCCTCCGCCTCTGTCTCCACCAAACCCACGGCTTTCACCACGGCGATCATCACCCTCTTGACCTCCAAACCTCTCGTCGTTCCTTTCGGCATTTCTCTGATTTCTCATTTCAGCTGATACATAATCTCCGTCTGCCTCCACAGCCGCGGCGAAGCGAGAGTTGGCAACAGGCGGTGGTCCCATATCACGACCAAATTGTTGTCTTCCTCCTCGATCATCTCCATCCATACGACGTCCTCCATCATATCTCTCAGCACGTTCACGATCTTGTTGTTCTCTTTCTCTCCCAAAGTCGGCAGCAGCGGCGGCAAAACGAGAGTTCGTCACCTGTGGAGGAGGACCACGTTCGGCACGTTCCCTATCTCTGTTTGCCCTATCCACCTCATAATCCGCAGCTGCGGCAGCAAATCGAGAATTCTGTGGCACAGGAGGCCCACCACCATCAAATCTATCACCATTGTCTCTAGGAACCGAACGATCTGCCTCTGCCGCCGCAGCAAAGCGAGAGTTCTGAGGAGCTGGTGGTCCCCTGTTGTCATCGCGGCGGCGGAAGTCACGTTCCACATTCCTCTCCTTTTCTTCATCGGCAAGTTTGGCAAAGCGTTCGTTTACTACTGGTGGTGGACCCATGTTGTCACGATCCCGACGATCTCTTCCACCTCTGGTACGACGTTCACGTGGCTCTCCAAGTTCCTACAAAAAATGTAGATGAATTGTTGTTTAGGGAATTGCAAAAGTAATCATAAATATGAACGAATATAGGCTGAACAGAACATGAACACGTACCTCTTTTTTGGGCGCCTCTACTTCACCAAGCATGGCAGCACGAGAGTTCACAACCTTGGGTTGCCTCATTTTACGTTCCCTTCTTTCACGCTTCTTCTCTCCATCCTCTTTATTATCTTCTCCTTCGTTAGCTGGTTGTTCCTCCTCGTTATTATCACTTGTTGCATCGTTAGCTTCTTCTCCTCCCGTGTTGTTATCAGCATCCGTACTTTCAGGAGTAGCATCCTTCTTTTCTTCTTCGGCTGGCTTTTCTTCTTCCTCCTTTACAGCAGCAGCAGCAACAGCAACTGCCTCTTGTTCTTTTTCTTCCACCTGCTGCTCCTTCTTTTGTTCCTTTTCTCTCAAATCAATCTTGGCAAATCTGGAAGCAGTATCAACTGCAGTTGCCGATCCAAATGGATTGGACTTGGATGATGATGATGAAGCTGCTGCACTTGTACTTGATGAGCTATCCGCAGTCCTACGTGATGTCAAATTCAAACGAGGACGGTCACCACCACCAGAAGGTGCAGCACCAGAAGAATCACCTGATTGGCCCATTCGGCCCATTCCACCACCAGTAGTAGAACCTCCACCACCACCACCACGTCTCCATGCAGAACCTTCATCGGCACCTCCTCCTCCACCACCACGACTATCAAATCCAGAAGAAGCTCCACCACCGCCACCACGGCTATCAAACCCAGAAGAACCTCCACCACCGCCACGGCTGTCAAAACCAGAAGAACCTCCTCCACCACCTCTTCTCCAACCGCCAGATTCAGAATCACCACCACTCATACGATTATTGTTGTATCCTCCACCACCTCCTCCTCCCATGCGATCATTGTTGTATCCTCCACCCATGCGATCATTGCTGTATCCTCCTCCTCCACCGCCCATGCTGCGATCATTATATCCTCCACCACCACCACGTGAATCATTGTATCCACCACCACTTCCACCACGTGAATCACCAAATCCTCCACTACCTCCACCACCACCACGACGCCATTGCGAATCACCATCTGATCGAGAAGCTTCACGATCATCCATATCACCACGACGGGGTGCACGACGGAAGGATCCATCGTCTCCTTCACTATATAGTTAGTTTATATTTGTTGGTATG
>Ga0209652_1001926_pt1 | contig 16568 bp, 16 predicted proteins | sample SaaInl74LU_5_DNA_FD_184641 | JGI IMG/M metagenome (GOLD analysis project Ga0209652, IMG submission 184641) | Marine microbial communities from expanding oxygen minimum zones in the Saanich Inlet - ESP_74LU_5_DNA (SPAdes) (version 2) | ecosystem: Environmental > Aquatic > Marine > Intertidal zone...
ATACGATATGGTGCTAGAGAGTAGAGCTGGCGGCCGTCTCGGATGCCTCATCAGGTCACCTACGACGTTGTAGCGACGCCGATACGCCCAAACAATGCTGCAGCCGTGAAAAAGATGCTTCTATACTATCATGGCCAACTATAATGGAACACTAGGAGCTGTTGATAGTCATACTCACTGTGTGATATAAGCTATGGTGCTAGAGAGTAGTTTTGGCGACCAACCCAAATGGGGCCTTATCAGGTCACCTACGATGCTGTAGCAACGTTCTTCCATGAGGGTTATAAATGTATTTCCATGCTATCGGAACATGACATAATGGGTCACTTGAATCTTATCTTTCTTTAACTTTATTTGAGTTCCTTGTCTCTTTTGCTTCTGCTGTAATATTTTCATCTTGTGCAGTTCAAGCAATAGAAGATTTTTCTCTGTAACATTTAATTCGACAATTTTGCCATTTTCAGTTCAAGTTTTTATTCAAGGATTAACCATGTTTGCAACTTACCAATCTCTTCGTTCATGCAGTGGTTGGATACCATTACCATGCTTGTACTCAGTACTCACTGTCGTTCTCTTTTAGGAGCGGAAACAGGAAACTGGAAATGGGATAGTCAAAGATTGAGATACATATCTGTAATTCAAGATTCCCGCCTCGCCTGCTTCCGTGATTTGGAATTATGCGGGAGCGGAAGAATTGATCAGCTTGAGCTTGAAGGTTGAAGCCAGCCGGTGTGTTCCCTCATAGAGAACCATGCTGCGACAGCTGGTTTTCTGTTGTTGTTCTGTGAGTTGTCACTTGTGTCGTCATCAGGACAAACCAGATTTACTGACTCTTGACATGTTCTTTGCAAAATATTTTTATGAAGGCCTTGGGAATGAACTGATTTTACTAGTCTTTTTACCTCGATAAACCGAGGCCTCAGCCAGAAGACGTGCGTCAGCTTTTCCCATCTACTGAGGAATTAGTAATGAAAATGATAGCTACGTCTGGTCTAACACGTAGGTAAAGAACGATGAAACATATGGTCTTGATAGAGTCTTTCACCACGCACGCTAGCTTTCAGGCCATTGTTTCCTCTTTCATCGGCTTTTTGAGCGAGGCGCCTCTCTTGCCAACTGCATGCATGCACTCACTCTTTCATCTCGGTGACCATAACAAGAGATCGACAACTACTGCGGCTGTCATCGGAAGAGCAACCATCATCACGATTGTATATTATCGTGGTGACACAAGTTGTGTTTGCGCGTTCGCTCTACACTGTTGATTTGACACTCATCACGAAAAATTAGCATGAGTCCTCAGTTTAGAGCTACCACACAAAACACAACTTCAACCTTAGCCAATGGCGATGGCGAGCCGTGCAACTCTTGCTCGGTGGCCTTGTCTGTCGCAGAGCTAGCTAAAGCGGCCGACATGTCATTCGCCCTCCATAAAATTGAGAGCGACAACAGTGCGGAGTGGACCCCTCTTAATCCTCTCCTCTCTCAAGATTCAAGTTGCGCGCAGGCCTATTCCAGGAAGAGGTCTTGCAATCAAATTTCATCCCAAGACCCCAACCAACCCTTCCTTTCGTCGTATGGATCTGCCTTTCTCTCCGGAATATTTGCCGATATCGCCGAGGCATCGGATGAGAAACCAGGCGCATCCAACCCCAAATCTGACGAACCGCACAACAAAAAGATCCGAACCATGCCCTCAGCCTTGACTTTAGGTAGACCATCGAAGTCGTTCAAGGCGTTGGCCGGTCTTTCCGACGGAGCAGACAATGTAGCACCATCAGTGGAAACACCATTGGTGCCATTTGTAGTGTCACCCCGGTCTAATCAGTCTACCGCAAACATCCATCACTTTAAAGACCAAGTCCGAGAGCTGCAGGGCATGGCCTTCCCATCACTCCCACAAATTCCCAACACTATATCTTCATCCTCATTTTCCTCTTCCAACTTGACTGCTCCATCCCTCTCCCGTGATGTGAGTCAAGCTTCAATTTCTTCTGACATGGACCAAGATTCGTCAGACTCTGATTTCGGATGGTTCGTCTCTACTGATGACGACGCTGACTCCGCCCTTATCAAGGAGCGAGCCATGTCTGTCTCAACCGCCCCCGCTTTTGACGACCTTGCCTTTAAGGCCAGGCCTGCTGTCGGAGCAGTAGCGGAGCCTCCTCAAGATACGGAGGTTCAACAAGCACTTGCCGCAGATACAATTGACGATGTGCTTGGTGACTTCTTTTGAGGTACCACAGCCGAGGGGGGAGATCAAGAAACAGGAGGGGACAACTCCGTTATCTATCCTACCATTATAAGTATCATCAGAAAAATTCATTCACAGAAACATTATTTGCAGGAAGAAAAACTTAACTTCCTGCACCCCGCTAAAAAAACAGTCGAAAGGCAAGTTTTCCAGCTACTACAGAGGCTCTTTCTATAAGTCATTAGCTAAAGCTTAAAGGAATACTTTGACTGCTACACTTGATATATATCTATTAGTTTTTACACCCTTCATTTTAGAAATATCCACCCACCTCAAAACACCAGCAACGTTTTCAAATGACCAGGCACATAATAAAACGGGCCTGAACACCCCCTCTCCCCCGTGGCTGAAGGAGGACAAGCAAACATCTCAATGTTGTTTTATCTCATAGATTATCAAGATAACTCTAGGAGTATTCACTGAGGGACCTCTCTAAGTAACCTTTTATGGAGCACCAAGATACTACTAGCTGAGCACCAAGAGGAAAAAGAGGAAAAAGAGGATGAAGAGCAGCTGCTCTATGGCTAGGCCTATATTGATAGGGGGCGGATTTCACGGCGAGTCGGGCACTGCCCCCCTTTTAACCCCTCTGCATAGAAAAATAGGTCATTTCCTTCTAAACACGGGTTATCTAAATCCAAAATGACCTGTTAAGAGGTCAATATATCTTTGCTCCAGCTCTCGAGGTGAACGGGCACCCGCTGCCCCCTGAAACACGGCGCAGCTTGCAGCTTGCGACTTCAGAACTTCAGAACTTGGCTGTTGCAATGCGGTTGCATAGATACGGTTGCCGACGTCTCAGTATTATCCATCAGAAGATAACGTTTGAACGAAGGCGTGGAAGTAGATAGTGGATATCAGGAGCAGCAATAAAAGGAGGAGGTGGATTTCGATCATCGAGAGAGGAGGATCGAGGAGCGGCCATCATGAACTTTTTGGCATGTAATTTTGCATTGGCACACATCATCATTACTACTTTCTGGATATCATTGCCGTGCTCGTCTGCTTTTTTCTCACCGATAGAGCCAAGACCTTTCTCACCATCAACGCTATCGAACCATCATGAGCCATTGTACCACTTTAGACTTGCAATGATCAGCGACAGTAGCATTTCTGATGACAATGACAACGAAAGCACAGAAGACGATGAGATGCTGCCAGCATCAGTACAAGATCTTCGAAGCTTCTTGACGCAAAGATGCATTCAGTCATTCATGTTTTTGCTTGCATCTACACGAGATCTGCATACTGTATCGTGGCTTGATAATTTTACGCAGCCCATTACAATCAATTTGTATGATTGGGATATCGACGACGAAGCAAAACCAGTAAGTGTCTAATTGGTCGATGCAATGCTTTAGTACCCAACTGAAACATACACCACGATTCTCATTCAGTTTGTCCTTTTTCTTTCAGGGAGCTGAAGATACATTCCGTGAAAATGATAAAAGGTCAGTGGCTCATTGTTTAACTTTCTAAGTATCTTCTACTCTTCATTTGAACTAACTTCTTCGTAGACTCGGAAGCAAACTGCTCAACTACCATGGGCTTTCAGCATTGAATACAACTAGATTCACTACGTGGGACTCTTTCTTCACAGAGCTGCTTGAGCAACCCGACACAGTGCTGATGATATCGACACCAAAAGGTGAGAACATTGCGTTGATTTGAACGAGAAATGTGAATTACTGTTGCAATTACTCACCCATTTTCATAAAAGACGTCGGGCGACGTCTTTACTCAGAGATTGACATAGACATTGAACCTGCAAGGCTTTGTACTCGAATTCTGAGTGTGAGAGAGCAGATTGCAAGAGAATTGTCGAAGGATTTGAGAGTTATTGCGAAAATGGGACAACAAATATTTGATTCTTACAGGCTCAATAGAAAGAATAGAAAAGACACGAAACAATCTGCTGGAACGGGCGACAAAGATGAAGAGTCAACAGTGTCCGCTTTTGATAGCCCATCAGCGTTTTACTTGACCTTTGACCCAAATGATGACGATGCCTTTGCACCATCCCCTCTGCGAAAAAGTAACTTCGACTTGCTATACAACTTAATAACCCTAGAAGCAATTGTTCAGCTTGTTGAAGATGGGGTTGTGCTTGGGGAAGATGAGGCCCAAAATAAAGTTTGTTCCGCTTTCCTTGAGCAATACTACAAAGATCGACTGAATTCGCATTTTATTGGTTCTCAGTGGTATGGCAAAGCAGATGACTTTATCGAGGGCTTGATGTTATCGTCACCACTTATGCTCACAAGAAATGATGAGGACAGTGATGAAAAGGAACAACAAGATAAAGATTCTGAGGCAACTCGTGCCCAGACACTGGAAATCGAACCACTGCGTATTGCTGAGCAAATACTTCTCAAGCGCGACGGTCTTGCACTCGACTGGATGGCAATAATGGAGGATGTACCGTCTGATCATACGGACATCAGAAAAGCACAGCTGGATCGCCTGACTGGAAAAACCAGTGCAGATTCAGTGAAGATAGTTTTAGATGAGTGGCAATGAAGCGGAATGGAAGCGGTAAACAATGCAGTTATTAGAATGGAAATTATGGTGGTGGTCAAATCTTTTACGCTCTTCTTTGTTTTTTCAACGCAGATCCCTCTTTTGTGTTTGCTGTAGCACTGGCAAGTCGAGATCGAGAAATCCGAGACGCAAGAGCACTCAATTGCTGCTGTGAGAGTTTTCTCTTCAATACACTTGCCGCTCCGACACCATGTTGTTGCATCACTTTTTGCAAGGGAACATTCAGTAAGCCAGGATCCTGATGAGGTATATCGCCTGATGCCATCAAACTCAAGAAATCTTCAACACTGCCTCCGTTCGAAATACCATCCTTCACTCGCAGTTTGGAGAAACCTGTTACAGATTCAGCCCGATCGATGAATTTTTCTTTGACGAAGAAACACTTGTTAGGGTGGATTGCAGGAGAAACAAACGAAGAACACACACAAGTGCACATACCTGGATCAAATAAATTATTCGAGCTTGCGTTTTCATCATGCAATTCGTGCAGGTCGGTTTGAATGCTTTGCAATAAGTTACCCAGCGCAACATGTGAGTCCTCCCCTGCCTTGAGTAAATTGCCCCTAGATAGAGACTGCAACAAACCACCTAAAGCGGCATGCGAATCATTCCCTGCTTTCAGTAGATTGCCACTACTTGATAATGACTGGATAAATGTCTCCATCTGTGCCGAGCTCTTCGACTCAGTGAGCAAGGAAGCTAAATTTGACGATGACGCTAGCTCAACAAGGTTTTCAAGTGATTGTAAATCCATAGACATGAGAACATTGAAGCTTCCCCGAAGTGCAGATTGTGACAATTTCTTTCCTTCAACTTTTGCTTCTTCTGAGCCGTCCCCATTCACAATATCTTCCACAAACTTAGCAGCTAAAAAGATGGGTATTAGCAAACCATCACGGAAATACAGTACAACAAATATCAACAATAAACTTAAACTCACCTGAAGCTGTCCTCGCCAATTGTTCCAAAGCAGACTCAGTTCGAGAAATGCCCTCGTTTGAAGTTGTTCGCGCAAGCTCCATAAGAGTCGTTGTCTTGACAACTTCTGGCTTTTTGACGACCTCCTCTGAAGCCTTCGTAGCAGCAGCAGCAGCTGCGGCTGCGGCAGCCAACTTCGCTTTCCTCTCAGCAGCTGCCTTTGCCTTGGCTTCCAACCTTTTAGCAAACTTCCCAGATGGTTTGTATTTCGTTGGAGGTTTTAACCAAGGTGGTGTGGGAGGTGCATCTATCTCCAAATCATCCACTCCTCTCGCAGCGCCGCCAACTTTCATTAGATTGGGAGGTAGCGGGCCCAGAACTCCACTTGGTCCAATCGCAGCCGAAACTCCCGGGGCCTTGACCCGATTCGTTTGGGCGACGCGATCTAAAAACCGTCTCTCTAGCTCACTCAGCTCCATCTTGGTCTGTTGCATTTGCTCTGTTGTTATGCGGTTGATTTCTGCTACCCTCCTTCGAAAGACTTGTTTTCCGATACAATTATTCCCCACAAACTTTTTAGATATACGCATTGGATCACAGTTCAATAGTTTGGAAAGAAAGTTTCGTAATGTGGTACCATCCGTCAATGGCAGTAAGCCACTTTTGAATTCACCAATGAGACGATTGGCATAGGCTTCTTCTTCCGATGTCCATTTGCCCCTCCGTAATGGATGGGGAGTCTTTTTCTTGCTGGAACTACCACCTCCACTAGAATTGCTTGTGATGGATATGTCAGAAGAAGTGGGAATATCATTCTCGTATTGACGGACAGAACTCTGTGCAGCACTGACATGAGAAGTATGAGCAGGAGTTGGTTTCGGATCAGCAGATGAGGACATGACTGGATTTGGATACACGGTTCCGTGTACCTTCCCATGAAGTTTAGCTGATTTCACTGTGGATATAGCAGCTGTGTTGTTTGGTTGTTGGCCAGGTGGCCGTGCAACCAAGCCTGTTGTTCTTGCAACTGGATTGGGCGGAGCCATACCAGATCTAGCGATAGATGATGTTGTGGCTGAGTGAGAAGCAGTTTGCACTTGCTTGATCTCCTGCTTTGCTGGACTGGATGTCATTCTGGCTGCAGTTCCAGCCGCAGGAGCGACTCTACCAGCAGTGGTTGCTGCAGACGTAGCTTTCAACGGTGTCGTGGACGGCGGCGCAGCTCGAATGACTGCAGGAGGTGGCGGCATGGAGCTGGAATCTGAAGACGACGACACTTCAGCCTTTACCGCCACTGAAGAAGGTATTTCCACTTGTGAAGACGATGAAGGGTTTCCCAATGGTGAAATTGTTGTCGTGTCATCACTTACTGTACGAGGAGCAGCAGCAAATTCCTTTGTCAATTCTCCATCTTCGATTTTAATGTTACTGTCGCCTACAGCGCTCTGTACCTCCCTCGACACATCAGGGGATGCCATGATTGTGATTTCTTCCACCATGCTTGCAAAATTATGTTAATAAACGACCAAGAGAGAAAATACAACTTCTATTTTCACCCCTACGCAACCGTTCCAAGGTAAGATTGCTTTGTAAGCTTATTCGGCTAATAAACAGGCCCTTTAGTACACTAATGTGTTCATGGTGTTTTGGTTCAACTCGTAAAGTCACTTCTTGGAAAGCTTTCAACACGTCATACTTTTTGCTATGCCAAATGTCGGGGCTGCCCTCTCCCCCCTTTCAAGAGACGGGCAGACCACGCCGCCTGCTGTCCACAGGGCTTCGCTTCTTTGGCATCGCTGATAAAAGATCTTTTGCCGCATTTTTGCACTCCCCGACTCGCGAACAGCTCTCAAAAACAGCACACACACCTCTTGTTACAATCTTTGCCATCATTGGTCCCACGCCGCCACCCCTTCACCAGGAAACACAGCACCTATTCTTCTTTCATATATATACTATAAAAATATGCCTTCTAATTATAACGGTCGCGGAGGACCTAAAAAATCATCAGACGGAAAAATAGCGGACAAGGTAAGATAAGATTGCTCAGCATTTTTTTGTTTTGTGGTCGTGGCAGATCGGCCCGGGTCATTTACGCTTCATTTGCTATTTGTGATAGATTATCGTGTTATTTGCATCAAGAGTAATCGATGGTATCGCAAACGAGAACAAGATATCTCGATTTACAAATTTTGATTATATCTTTAAAATCCACTGCTCACATCTCATGTCCACATCTCATGTCTGATTTACAGTTCCGTGGCGGATGCCCTAATTGGAAACAAAAGGAGCTTGACGCCCTAGTAAAACAATGCAAGGGCGACGAAGAAAAAATCAGCGCTAAGATTATGGAATGGTGGGAAGAAGGGGAACCGAAGGGTGAATCTGAATGGGAAGCCGTGGATCGAAAGTCAACTAAGAAATCTACCGAAAAGAAGTCATCTGGTGGAGGAGCCCGTAATGATAGGGGCGCAAAATCCAGTGGTGGCGGTGGAGGTGAAAGGAGGGGCGATAGATTCAATGGAAACAGAGGTGAAGGTGGTCGCGGTGTTAGAGACCGCGGAGAAGGTCGGGGAGGTCGATCGAGCGGACGCTTTGGTGGTGACAGACGCGGAGGAGATAGAGCTGCTGCACAGCAGAAAAAGGCAGCTGCGCAACCTGCTCCAGCTGCAACTCCAGTAGCAGCTGCAGCAGCGCCAGTTCCAAAGCAAGAGCCTGCAGTAGTCGATGTACCTACTCCAGTAACAGCTGCTCCTGCTCCAAAGGGTGCTTGGGGAGCAACATCATTTGCCAATATTGCTGCTGCTCCAGCTCCCAAGAGAGCTGCTCCTCAACCAGTGCCTCCTCCTGAACCACAACAGCCAGAAGTGTCAGCGGTTCCACTTGAACAGGAACAGGAGCAAGTCACAGTGGATCTTACTCCAGAGCCTGTTAATATGCTTTCACCTGAGGATCCAACTCCATCGGGATTGCCTACACCATCAGCGTTGCCTCCGGCTGCACCCACATCTGGAAATGTCTGGGGAGCGAAAGGAGGGGCACATTTGATTGCAGCAGCGAAATCGAAGCCTATTTCCTCGCAAACACCTACAATTGTTGAGCCTGAGGAACCAGCCCTTGTCGCCGTCGAAGTAGAAGAGCCTATTGTGGAGCCCGAGCCAGAGCCAGAGCAAGATTTGATTCAAGAAAGCTCATTTGGAGTATCTTTAGACAGCGTACTCCCAGCTTCAGTCAACGGTGCCAATATTAATGCTTCAGGTTGGGAACCAATTATCGATGCACCTGAGTCAACAAAACCTTCTGTCGAAATTTCACATACATCGTCGCTGCCCGAACCAGAGCCAATTCAAGTGCCACTTTCTCAATCTGCAGCTCCTGCAGCACCGACCGGAGTCAAGCAAAGTAATGTTCTCAACATGGGTCACTGGGAGACTGGAGACGATAATGACGGGGAATTAGACTTTGGATTTGGATCATTTGCCCCCGAGAATGACGACGTTGTTACTGAGACGAAGACTTCTCAAGCGCCCCCCTCAACCACTGAGACTGCCGCTGCTGCTCCTGCCGCTCCCCAGCCCTCTCCTGCTCGCCCCCCTCCAGGGTTATCTATGCCTGGTATTCCCGCTGGTGCGACTTTTGTTCACGAGCTTGAGACGAAGTTGGAAAATACCACTCTTGCCCCAAAGACGGAAGATAAACCTGCCCAAGAGACCAAAACTACCCAATCTCAGCCTCAGTCGTTCAGTAATGATTTGGGTGGTCACATGAATTCTGGCATGCCCCAATACGGTGGAATGGGCATGTATGGAATGCCTCCTGGTGTACCAAGCGCTCTTGGTAACATGCCTCAATTCCAAAACGCGCCAAATCTTGGTGGTGCTGTGAATCAACAGCAACCAAAAACTGAGACAGCCAACCAAGGACAACAGCAAGGACCCTACGGCATGATGCAAAGCACCCCAAGCACTGCCAATACCGCTACTGGAGCTTCTGGCAATGACAACAACAACAACAACAACACTAGTACAAACAACAGTGCAGCCATGCCCCCAGGAATGCCTGGTATGCAATACCCGAACCCTGCGTTCATGTATGGCCAATACAACCACCCCTATGGCATGCAATACGGTTATGGCCAGCAATTCGGTCAATTCGGTGGCTACAGCCAAGTCATGGGTCAACAAGGAGGATATCCCTACGGTGCTCCTTCTCACCACGACGACCGCAATCGCGGTGGAAACATGAGGGATAACTACCAAAAGGGTGGTCGTGGCGGATATCGTGGAAACCGCAATAACAACAACCAATACGGAAACAATCAATATGGAAACAATTATCAAGGAATGGGAGGTGGCTATGGAGCTGCCCCGTCCTATAATATGGGATACGGACACGGAGGCGGATACGGTCAACCTGGGGCACCTTCAGGCATGGACCACTATGGAATGCAACAACAGGGAGGATTCAACCAGCAAAACAACGATCACAACAAAGGGAAACCATCGGGATCTGATGGTAACCAGCAGTTCCAGCAACAATCCCACCTTCACCAGCAACCGCTTGGATTGCAAGGCACCACAAACAACGACTCCTCTAACACCGGGGGTTCTGGGTGGTCATCTGGACCTTCTGCTGGAGGAGGACAGAACTGGGGAGGAAACTGGCAGCGAGACAATTAGACATGAGAGAGGTGTTGTAACGCTACGCGATGAACTCTTTTCCTAAAAATAAAGACTGTAAGATTAGTAGAGAATCAAAGACATAATTATTGCATACAGCTATTATTAATAATCGCATCGCATAGGTATCAAACAAAGAAACCGTCGTCTGACATTTGAACATGCGTGTCCTCTTGTTCAGATTCATGGATGGTGTGAAACAAATCCATTTTTTCTCCAGTGAGAGAGGAAGAACGCAAATTTGGAACAGACGATGAGTGCGTCATCTCTTTTTCGTTCGAGATTTTATCCAGATCTTTTCCATAACTTGCATTCTTTGGACGCGCAAGACGTGAAAATAGGCCTCCACGCCTCGCGGGTGAGGCAAGATCAGCAGGAGCATTATCTGGCTCTGGAGCAGTCTTTGGCCTTGGTGTAGCAACAAGCTTCGGAGCCTTGTAGTCCTCAAGAGAAGCTGGGGAAGATAGACGACGCGGCGTTTCCAATGCATCCACCGACTGCGTCGTTGCAGACGATCTCCGACTTGATGCTTCCTCAGCTTGAGTCTGGTGCAGCTTGCGTTGCAGCCGTAGAAGCTTACGATCCTTCTTCTGAACCTCCCTTTCACGTCTTGCTTCTCGCCTCTCTTTCTGAAGAGATTCATCAACTAAGCTGTCTTGCCACTGTCGATACATTTCAGATCCAAGATAGCTTCGAGCGTTCCACTCAAGGACACTTGAGGGGACCAGAGAAAGGTCAGATTGAAAGAGCAAACACAAATTTCAATAATTTCATAATACGAACTCACCGTAACAGACGTCTGAAATGGAAGGCAACCTCTGATGGTCTGGCTTTCAGAGAGAAACCCAAAGCCGTGAAAACGATCCATTCAGCCGCGAACAGCTCCTTTAGAGAGAGACTCCAGTCATGTGTGAAGAAGACAACCAAAGACTCAAATATTTTGGTTGATTTCTTACTTGGCTTCACAAATGATTCAATTATATTCTGCCTGTTGCTTGTTTCCACTCCAGGGTCTTCGAACGCAATCATGGAGTTGGATTCGTTCACTTTGGCTGCTAGAAGGAGAGATGCGGCGAACGAAAGCCTTCTGTTCGATTTGTCAACTAACATCGACAGATTGTAGAGATGTAGTGAGAAGCGATAGCCACAAGAAACCAAAATCATAAGATATGACACGACTCACCTCGGCAATCCAAGCAGAGCCGCTCAAAATAGACACAAGCTAGTGCTAACGTAGAAATTTCAATCTTTGATCTGATGCATGCCATGAGAGCCTGTTGCTTCAAGCTTCGAATTTTGGAGAGCGTCAGCGAAGGAGGCATACGTATCACGTTTCTTTCTCCAGATGTTTGCCTTCCCAAGCTGTCATCAAGACCATCGTCATCATCTCTTGTAGTTTCGGTGGGATCCATGAGAGTGTATACCCCCTCAATTACCTTCGCTCCAATATATTTGCGTTGTGACTTGGGGGGTTCCCAGCCATCGAACCTCTCACGAAATTTGTTGTTCAATTCTCTCTTTAACTCGCTTGGCTTGACAAATTGAATTGTAGACGACACAATAGGGCCGACATTCTTATCTCCAACCATTACATGACGATGACGACCTGATACCCACTCTGGATCATCTAATAATCCGCAAACGTAAGTTCCTGATTCTTCAGAGGATGACTCTGAGTTATCATCACTATCATAAGAGTCACCACTCATTGAACTATCTAAATGATTGCCCGAGCTTGGACTCCTTCTAATCATCTCTTCTGGCGCCCTACTTCCTGCGAGCAATCTGTTGAATGCTCTATTGGGCTTTGCTACTTCACGTGGTAACAATGCTCGATAAGATATACCTCCTATAGGCGAAAAAGGATGAATATGAGCATATTATATGCACATCAAAATAGTAAACGTGATGAATTACAACAAACTCACTCCAGTCTCTCTCCGGTAAAACAAACTGCGTGCCTCCTCCACCTAACTCTTCCAACTTCTTCCTACGACGCGCCGCCGCCTCCTTCTGCGGTTCATACTTTATTGTAGAAAATATCGCAACAGGATAGGACTTCTTGGCAGAAAAGAAGACACGTGCATCTAGTAATGCATTGGAAGAATTCTCAGCGCCTTCCCCAGTAATTCCATGCCAAGCTACTTTTATTTCCCATTCACGAACTGCAGCTTGCCTAGCCACCGTTTTCGGAGGGCGGCATCGGAATTCATTTGGTATTGAAACAGCTGGTGCATCTCTACCATCGAGGCGCCGACCAGGAACGCCGCCACCCCTTGCAGCAGCTGCAGTTCTAGGAACATTTCCCTTCATACTGTTCATAAGTGTATCATGTTCGTCTGTCATCATGGCCAACGACGGGGACTCAGTTGGTCGCTCCAGCTCCTTTTCTTCCATCTCTGATTCTATCCTTCTTTGCATTTGTTGGTTCGCAGCTGAGAAAAAGCGCTTGTCTTTGAGAATCAACTTGTCCCACCATCTACCCCCCGCAGCGTGGTTTCTGTGCTCTGCACTGCCCAAAGCGGACGCACTCCCAGTCGTTGCAGTATTAGTGTCGCTGTCAACATATGAGCTCCCAGTGACATCGAAACTGCTCAAGTGTCTGATGTTCTCCTCATCTTCATGCTGGGTCTCATATTGGCTGGCGGAAGAAATGAGAACATCTTTTGTAGGAGCAGAGGTATTCAGATCCTTCTTAGCGTGCTTACGCTGCCAACGCTCTCCACTCAAACCTGCACGAACTATTTCCCTTTCAGCCTGCAAAGGTACGTTCATTAGGAAGTCCAATGCCGCAATCTCTCGTGTTGCCCAGAGAAAAGATTCTGATGTAGCATGATGACTGCTGCTTGTGGTATTCTTCTCCACTGCAGCGTTTTCGTTGTCCCCCGCATGTGCACCAGTAGCTGCATCGCTTGTGTTCGGAATACGATATGTTCTTGCACGAGAAGTGGGCTTTATGGCTGTCGGAATTGGCAGGCTCATCGGTGTTGGAAGAGGAGCAATAACAACTCCTTCTTGATTGCCGATTGACTGATCCATCTTTGCCGGTTGACTCATGTCGAATTGATTATATTTATGTCACTCAAGAAGAATTTCTAGCTCTAAGGATTATTGTTGCTTGTTGATAACCTGATGTCTGCTTGACTGTAGCCTGTCTCTCTCAAATATTTGTACCGGAATGTTGACATGGTTTTTGCAAGCTCACTTGCAGTGATGTTTTCTCTCTATGTAAGCGAATCGTACTGTTACCTACTGATGGGAGGCGAGGTTCAAACATGCAACTGATTAACGAAGCGATAGGAATATGTCTTCTTCAATTCACAGTAATGTAACTGCAAAGACACTATGATAAGTAATGTAATCTGTTCTACACACCCGAACATATATACCCAGGTACAATTTAGTCCACCACATCAGCCTGTTTTTAATTTGCTTCTCAACAATTCAACACCTACTATCAATTGTGTGCCTGCGTTGCTTTTGTCTAAATCTAATCCTACTATCCGAACAAAGCTGAATCACGTCATCCATTTTGTAGCATATCTGCCCTCTCTCTCCAAGAATGTTGTTGCTGTTTTTACTTTCAATCTTTCATGTAAACAAGTCTAGTACCAAGCAATACATACCCCGAGATTTTCTCAACTTATACAGTCCCAAATTTATCAGTATCAAAGTCCAAACTTACAATGTCATCCAGTACCAATAATGTTCCCCTCTTGACCCACTTTCTCAACCCAATCATCTATTTATACATCTATAGTGTGAATTATTGTTTATTCCTCACTCACACCTCCCTCAACCTCTTCATTAGGCTCCTTTCCAATAAGCTTGGCCACCACAGGAGTCAATAACACAGTTGGAGGGAATCGAATTGGACTAGCTGCCTTGTGAGCAGCATATGCAATGGCAAATGTCCCTGCTTTTTCTCCATTATCTCCTGCTTCGATTCCAACCTTGGCCAGTAACGCGCCCACATCAACTCCATTATCTACAAGACCGTAGCAGATTGCAAACGAAACAATAGCAAGTGGAATGGAGGTGGCAAGATAAGCTACTCCGTATTTTGCTAAAAGTGATTTTGCAGAGGCACCATCATTACTTTTGAGAGATTGGAACAGGCCTGCTTCTAGGCCAAACTTTTCGGTCGTCTCCTCGGCAGATGACGTTGATGCTACAGATTCAGATTTGGTTTCTTCCTCAGTTTTGAAAATATGAAGTGCCGACGAAGACGATGATGGACTTTGTGGAGCAAGTTGCACAGTGGCGCTACCACTTCGATGATGAAGCCCTGATGTCACAGTGGTCGAGGTTGTTTGGAAGGATAGAACTCCATCTAACACTGCCAAGGCAACGATGAGAGATTTCGTGAAAAGAAAGACTCGTGATGAGCGGGGCATGGTGAATATATCTTGACGATGGGTCGACCAGAGTAGTTGTTGTTGAGGTTGTAGGATGGTGTCAAGCAGAAGGTTGTTGACTTCATCATCAAAAGAAGCGAGATTTCATGAGAGATCTTGATGACGTGACGTGGAAGGCCCATAAGATTCCTATCTTTTTGTCGAGAAAGGGTCGGCCGAAACTTGCCGCCGACATGAGGCTGGATTGGCAAACTGCGCATGCAACTGGAACTGGAACGGCCGGCAACTTACAGTTGATTGTTGGTTGATGCACCAACTCAACTACAAACCGTGGGGATCAAGCATCCGTACCCTTATTACTATATATGAGCACATGCACCAGCTTTGTCTTTGCTTGGTGGTACGATATCCAATAGTTTAAGTATGGCGCGCCAATTTTTGGAGATCATCGAAGGAATTTATTCGAGAATGAGCACTTTCTCGAGCTCTCTGATAAAGATGAGTTATTAGTGTTGTCGGCAACATGAAGTTCAGGTAAGACTCAAAAGCCTGAGATTAGTGTTTGGTCTTATTCGTCTCATGAATCTCCCGTCCGTGCTTCATCCAACACCTTCGTCTTCGTATCATCTCAACGTCACTCTTCTGTTTTCAAGCATTTTATCATATTTTCTCGCCGCAGTCATCTCATCGAAGCCTATCCAAGCTTCTAAATACACTCCTTGCCCCAATTCATGCTCGGGAAATGGCAAATGCACAACGCCATGGGCTGTATGCACTTGCTTCGATGGATTCACGGGCGCAGATTGCTCCATGAGAACGTGCCCTCGCGGAAAGGCTATCAGTGATTCAGCGTCGGCAAATGATTCAGCGCATCACGAAGCCGAATGCTCCAATCGAGGAAGTTGCAATAGAAGCACTGGACAATGCAAATGTGACAACATGTTTGAAGGATCAGCGTGTGAAAGGTTCATGTGTCCCAATGACTGCTCGGGAAGAGGAAGATGCGTCTCTGCAAAAGCATTGGCTCGACTCCAGGATCCAGGTGAGCTGAGGAACAGTTGTACAAGCACGGATATATGCAAAGATGTCGATTGCACTGAAAGAGATTATAGTACTTGCATGTCAACGTACATGTACGAAACTTGGGAAGCGGATAATTGGTATGGCTGCTTATGTGACGATGGATACTCAGGATACGATTGTTCACGTAGAACATGTGCTAGAGGCGACGATCCCCTAACGACATTACAAAACAATGAGGTGCAGCTACTTGAATGTCACGCTGACTTTGGCACTTTCACTTTGAGCTTTGGCAAAAAGACAACTTCACCCATTTCTGTCGATGCATCCGTATCACATGTAATGGACGCTATCAACTCCTTATCAAGTCTTGATGGACAACAGCCGAAAGTGGCAGTATCTTGGACTGTTGGTGTAGATAGAGCTTGCATCGCGTCTGGCAACTTGATTCAAGTGACCTTTCTGCAAAACTTTGGAGATCTGCCCCTGTTGATTCCCGATGGAAAGCACCTTGGCCAAACGTCTGGGTTAGAAACTCCTCTGATCACTTCTCAAAAGGTTGTTACCGGTGACAAGGAGTCAGATGTTTGTTCAATGCACGGAACATGTGATGAAAATAAGGGCATTTGCAATTGCATTGATGAGTGGCTAACAAGTGACGGTTATGGCAATGCTGGCACAAGAGGTGACTGTGGATACAGGGAGTCAGGGACGACATCGAGCTGTCCAGGCGAGCCTGCTTGTCTTGGCCATGGCGTTTGTTCAGGCCCTCCCAACTATCGATGCGAATGCGAGCAA
>Ga0209652_1001931_pt1 | contig 16544 bp, 24 predicted proteins | sample SaaInl74LU_5_DNA_FD_184641 | JGI IMG/M metagenome (GOLD analysis project Ga0209652, IMG submission 184641) | Marine microbial communities from expanding oxygen minimum zones in the Saanich Inlet - ESP_74LU_5_DNA (SPAdes) (version 2) | ecosystem: Environmental > Aquatic > Marine > Intertidal zone...
CGAGAACACTGACATCAAAACGTGGGCAAGCAACATGGAGAAGGGAGAAGGGAGAAGTTTACTTACCTACTTATGGTCGGTATCAGCTAATAGCTGCCGGAGATCCTCTGATGCGTGCAAGCCCCCAAATAAAATGAACTCGGCTGAACGAAGAATGATTGCATGATGAATGGAGAGTGGAAGATACGATGGGATGCTTCTCTGCTCTCTCTACAAGCTACAAGCTACAAGACATCCTCCTACCTCCGAAGCACTAGTACGATCGACCACCCCTATTGAACATGATCAGGTAGTGTCAAAAGAAAACAAGAAGAAATCGCCATTATAACCAGATTGGTGTATTGCACTCCAAGAGAAAAGCGGTACAATATAAAAAATTGTTTCATGTCAAGCCAACATTGATGAATGGCAGCACTACTCTAGAACTTTCGTCGAAATATGTGAAAGAGAAATTTACGATCTTGCATTATTGGCATGTCAGCTCGGAGACGCACCTACTAAACATTGTCGCCAAGACAGTAATAGATACACGTATTGATATTGTTACCATTTACCAAGAGCATTGTACCTGCCCACGACGCTCCGCTTGAACATACCCTTGACTCATTTTGCTGATCGTCCATTAGCTTCTTCTTCTCTGTTTGCCAGGTGCGGCAAGATGTTCTGCAGCACCTCTAGTGCACTTGATCAATCGTGATCCAGTTCACTCCACGCAAACGTCGCAAGGCTCTTTGTTACATTCAGAGCATGTGCATGTGAGGAAAAGTTCAACAAAAGGTTTGTCGGAGCAACCAACGCAGTGTTCTTCACTGCAAGACATATGTCGCAGTAGCTGTATATCCTGTTGCTGTACCTAGACCTAGAGCATTCCGTAGATTCTTTACAATCCGAGCACCGCCGCAGTCATAGATCAACTGAACACGCAAGCTGCATTAAATGACATATCACAAGAAGCGCCACTATTGCTGATTGCCCCCGTGCAACACTGACTGCCCCCTCCAGGCAAATCTGCACACCCACTACCACCACACGAACCGCAAGAATTGGCACAACAAATCTCACTCCCCGGGTGGTAAATCCCATTCAAGAATATCTCACACTCAGTCCCCCGCTCTCCCGTAACCTTCATTCCTCTGGACACTGTAAAGTTATCATAGTAAACGTAGGTTGTCTTGGATGGTGACCATGATGAGTCTGCCCCTCCGTAGAAGGTAGCAAACATAAACGTGTCGATATTCACATTGGCAGTCCCCGATAGGCGCAGTCCATTCGCCTCCACAAGTTTCTTTCCATCAATAAACAGCACAGCCTTCCCATCATTGTGACCGGGAGATGAATTCATTTGCACCTGCAAGTCAATACGGTACCATGTCCCACGTTCCAAGTGAAAGTTTTCGGGTGTGTATCTATCACCACATGTGTCTGAGCGGTCTTGATGGTAGACATACAACTCTGGTACACCCTCCCCCCTCCACATAACCCTAACCGACCACCCATCCGAGTCAATGGGTAAACATCCCGTGGTGGTTGTACCCCCACCAAGACCGTGCATTTTACCTCCCTTGACAAATTCGAATTGACTGTGAAGCTTGACGTCAAAACTGAGTGTTGCCGATGTCACTTCCTCCTCCAGATTGAAATTATTGTTCACACGAGGAGAACCACGATCGTCGGGCGGGTACTTCACTTGGAGGATTCGTCCATGATACATACCGCGGCTGTTGTAGTCCTGAATACGAAGATGTTCTTCGTTGAAGTCCCAGTCCTCAGAAGCGGTTTCAAAGTTTTGGCGAAAGAGTGCGCCGTCTGTGTAGGTTGCTTGCACTCCTCCAGAGGCGAGTGCGAGTACAATTCCGATGATTGTGTTTGTAATATGCATCATGCTGCTAATTCATTGCTGTTGTCGATAGCGCTGTTTGAAGAAGAAGAAGAGGTTTTATTGTTACATACTTTGCTTACAGGTGAATAGATTCTTCCCAAAGAAGAGAGATCGATGAAGAGACTATGATCAAGAGTAAATAAGCACTATGATCAGATGGTGAAAGAACTGCTACTTCGTTGGTAGATTTTAGTGGCGGAGAGATGCTCTAAAGGCAGGCGTTCCGGCGTTCCACTATCAACTAGATCTCGATTCAACTCTGACCGTATCACGTATAAAAAAAAGTGCCGATGTTGGAGAAGTTTACTACAGAACAAGAGCTCCCGGAGATACTCTGATGCGTGTAAGCCCTCAAATAAAATCAGACTGATTTTGTTTTCCAGTTGAAGCTGAACGCTCAACGAATCAACGAAGTGCGATATTGTAGATAGATGCAGGATCACTGATAGATGCTCCTCTGCTCCTAGAAGACGTCCTCCTCCGAAGCACTAATATGTTCTTCGACCCTATTTCTCTAGCGTGGGCTATCATCTCACTAACTTCAATTTCAATCACTGCCTACGCATTAAATTTATACATCAATATCCAACACATCTTCAAGAGGCGACATCCGTCCATCAAATTATCAGTGCAGGAACTTTACATATACCCCATCAAAAGTTGTGGAGAGATCCGATTGCCATGTAGTGCCAAAGTGACACCGATTGGATTTGAACATGATCGTATTTTGCAGGTAGTGTCAAAAGTTGACCAGAAGAATTCGCCATCAGAACCAGATTGGTCGTTTTGCACTCCGAGAGAAAAGCGATATGAAAAATTGTTTCATGTCAAGCCAACATTGATGGATGGCAGCAACAACACCACTAACCTCAAACTTTCGTCGAAACATGTAAAAGAGGAATTTACGTTGAAATTAGATGAGGTGCTTTCCCGATTTGGATCGATGGTCACACGACCCACATTTAGCAACACCATGGGTGGGGCGTCACCGGTTATGTTGGAACATTGTGGTATCGAGGTAGCTAAATGGCTGGAAGAAGCAACAGGCATTACAGGGTGTCGCCTGGTTGGTATTGGTGAAAATTTCTATAGATTTGTCAAAGTCAATGATGACCAGGGAGATGATATTCCGATGATACACGAGGGATACTCCAGTTATGGTTCTGTGCCTCCGCCATCTGTATCACTTGCAGATGAAGCGCCATTCTTACTCACCACCCGCTCATCTTTAGCGGACTTGAACAAACGACTTGGGAAAGGGAAGCAAGTTGACATGAGACGTTTTCGACCCAATATAGTCATCGATGGCCTCCAACCCTGGGAGGAGGATTCATTGAAACGTATTAGGATAGGTGAAGTTGAATTTCATGTATGGCAACGTTGTGGGAGGTGTACTATGACAACAATTGACAGGGATAGTCTAGAACGATGCAGAGAGCCGCTTTCAACGTTAAGTAACTTTCGTGAAAGAGACAATGGTCAGCGAAACTTTGGCATGCATTTGATACCTGCTAGACCGTGGGAGCTGAAGGAAGAACGAATTTTTGTAGGTGATGAAGTTGAGATACTTGAATATGATGAGGAACGCAGAGCAGAGTGGATGCGGTTATTTGGCAAATCATCGTGAGAACATGCAATAGGGTGTTTTTATGTAGGCAAATGATAGATGCTATTTCAGAGAAAACAAGCATGCAAAAAGATATTCAGTGAATTTTAGTTTTGATTCTTGAGCAACAAATTAACCAACTCCGACTTCTCAAGCATCCCTCTTGATTCTTCTTTGAGTCCTCTTTTCTCTATTTCGGCTCGAAGCTGTTTAACACTCATCTTCGTTGGATCAACTTCATCATCTTCCGGTGCATTATCAGTTTGTGCGGTTACTGGTATTGGAGGGATCACCCGCTTCAAAAAGGCCGCAACATCGTTCAATTCATCAATAGCAACGCTATGATCAAGACCTGCATAGGTTTTAACTTCATATGAGTTCTCATTTCCACCATTCGTTTCTTTCAACAGTGATGATACCCGCTCCTTACTCAATGCAGCAGCCTGTACGGGTACCACCGAGTCTTGCTCCCCATGACAATGAAGAATTGGTGTTTTCTCGGATCCTGTTGCTATTGCAAATGCTTTAGATCTAGGTAGATATCCACTCATTACAGTTATACCCCCCAAGCCTAAGCCGACAGTGCTTTGTTTTCGTGATTGAGTCATTCCAGTGTACAATGCCAAAGCACCTCCTTGTGAAAATCCGGCCAGCACTATACGAGAGTAGTCCAAGGGGTTAACGCATGCAGTAGTTGCAGTCGTAGACGAATCGTTTCCAGACACTTCATCCTCAACTAAACTCAATATTCGCTCCATCGATTCATCTAACCCATTGCAGAATTCACTCGATCGAGAATCTAATCCAACAATATCATACCAAGACGGCATCGGCATACCCCCGTTGAGTGTAACAGGTTGAGTAGGCGCTGTTGGAAGTATCCATTTAACATGTGGCAATTGATTTGCCAAATATTGCGTAGGCTCCACCCATCCATTAGCCGTGTCACCTAATCCGTGGCATAATATTACAGTTGCAGAGTGTTGTGCCTCGTCTTGTGGGGAGATGATGACGGTGCCATCATTACTTCGTGATATTGCATGCAAGGCTGTTGATGATGAGAGACCGCGGACGACGACACGGTTATGTAAGAAATGTGAGGATAGGGAGAGCGATGTTGTGAAGAATAGTGATGGCCGCATGGTGAGTTGTTAGTTGCGTAGGCGTAGGCCGTAGGCGTTGGCAAGAGTATTATCTTTCGTTGCGTTGTGATGATGATTGATGATGTATGTGAAGTTTGAAGTTTGGTTTCATTTCCGAGTGCCGCCAAAAATGAGGGATATATAAATGAGGATATAACGTGCCATTTGCCATTTTGGAGTCAAAATTAATTATGATATATTATGGCCTTGGTAGATACTGCGCATATCGACCTTTAGCTATAACCATATACTGAAAGTATTGACCATATTTCGGCCAATATGTTTGGTTTAGCAGTTTTCGCTGCACTTCATCTAGCCTGCCTTCTGCCTGCCTTCTCACACCTGCTAAACTCTTCTCACTCTTCTCACTCTGCTTGGACCTTGGACCCTCCTTGGACCCTGCTTGTGGCGGAGGAATACAGCGGGGTAATAATACCACAATGACATCTCAATCTCAACAACTTACTTTCCGTTCTAGGCACATGCCTCTTATTGTACTTGTCGTATCCTTAGCCATCACTATTTACACCATAACTGTCTTTCACAACAATTACATGGCCAAATTTCACAACTTGGATGGCGAACTCAGAGATATTGCCCGCTCACATCTCCCTCCTACACGCAATGGCCAACAAAACGAAATAGAGCAAGGATTTTTCGGTTATTGGGATGCTTCCAATTCAGGTAAGTGGAGGGGTTTGATGTGTTTGTGCTGCTCTCCTCTCCCTCCTGCACAGAAGCAGAAGCATATCATCTAACATACCAAAACAACGTGCTAAACATATCCATCGGCTTCCTGATATATTAATATATACGAAGAAATGAGCAAACTCAAGAGCGTTTCTCTCCCTCATGGAAGTTTTTTCTTTGGTCCAGATAGTCATCAAGTAAAAATCCCCGTGAGTGATGTGTTTGATCCTTCTGCCTCTTGGTCATCACTCCAGCGTGAATTTCTGGATGATGATTCAGACATCATCAATGTAGAAGAGGAGAGGAAAAGATGCGCTTCTTATGGCTTCGGATTCCCTACTAATACTACGATGCCGCTGAGGCGCAGGCGTCTATTTTATGGAGCCTTGATTGCAAGTGATTCTGCTGAAGTAATCAAGGCCACAAGTATGGAACAATACAACATTTACCATACTGTATCTCTTATCGAAAGCAATACTACCCAAAATCTTACCCCCAAAAAGTGGAGATTCTTTGGTTCAGAGGATGCGTCGAAAGAGTTGAATTGGCTGTATCAATTGTTTGGTCCCAAAACCAAAGTTTCGGTGGGATATTACGTGACATCACAGAGAAAAGATCAGATAGCCAACTCTTCGAAGTTGGTACAAGAATACTTTCAACGTGAGGGACATTCGTATCGATGGAAATTCAATGGCATGAGACCCGATGACATAGCCATCATTGCGGATATTGATGAGACTTTCTCTCGGGACTTTCTCCGTGCGTTACAAATTTGTGATGTGCCACAATTTCGTCCTGGTCAGAGTTGTAGGACACCAAAGGTGTTGGCATCAACGTTGAATTTTGAGTCTAGCGCAGAGTGTTCTTGGAACGACAGGAGATGGTGGCATCCAGGTCAGTCATACTTATATCATGTCAAGTTCATGTGAATGTGAATGAGAATGAGAATTCTGTAGCCTTCTTTTGTGTAGCTCAATCTGTCTTTTGTATCAGATGCGATATTAGGTGAATGTGTTGATCAAATTGGTGATACTAGACTACACCCACTAACCAAACGAGAAAGGTGGGAATCCCACGGTAAGAGGTTGAATGGATATGGCTATCGTGAAGATTATTCTTTCTATGATGCGAAAGTGTTAGCTGGCTTGAATATGGAGGGGCAGGGTCCACTGTGGCTTCCTCACGAGATCCGGGCAGAGCAAGGAGGAGAACGTGTATCGAAGAAAGACAAATGGAATTCGCCCACTGGCTATCATTTCCACAACTTTTTCATGTCGGATGAAGAGATAAGATTCAAATATTCTACCTATGGGCATGCTGATCCGTATGCACGAGTAAAATCCCTACGTGATTTCGATAGCAAACTGATGATGGCAGTCATGTGCGCTCTTGGTAACCATACCGAGAACACAGAAAGCAGCTTTGAAAGCATTTCAGGTACCTCAAGACCAATTTATTACTTAAATGAAGAAGCTCGGCAAGCACGGCATAATCTGTGGCAAGACATTGTCAGAAGAGACGAGGAAAAGTTGGCCAACCACAGCAGCGAATGATGGAGGAGTGAAGGTGATAAAGATGAGATTAAGAATAAAGTGTGCTCGGTGACAATTTTACTCTGACTGGGACAGGGGAGACACTGGTACAATAGGTCAACAAAGTAAACATTTCTCGTCTTGGGAATTTGGGGAGTTGAGGTTGAGGCAAGCTGGCTGAATGTAGAAGTTCAAGCAAGTAGGAATTACTTTCAGTCGCTCTAGAAACCGATGGCAGCCAAGCTTGTCTCGGCATTGTCCGGGTGCTTGCGTTGCCGTGGTCTAGACGAAATGCTGTGGGGTCGAAGTCTGGTACGTGCCGAGAAGAAACTGAAAGCGTAGCATTCTGCTTGATACGTTATGACTGACCTGTTTCTGATGTAGGGAAGGAATGCCTCACTTGACCATCTTCCTATCATGATTACGTATACAAGGAAAGCAAATTCAAGTTTACACATCACAAAGGACTGTGTCGGCCCATGCATTGAAGCAGACGAAAAAGGATGTGCCTGTATTGCTGGTGGCAGCACTGCTAGTTGTCCTACAGAGTGGTAGCTGTGTGTTTGAGTAGATGAGATCATTACCACGGAAAAGATAACATACGCAAATGATTACTCCTCTGATTTAGCCTCTTCCAACCTACTACCAAGCTACTACCACAACTACTAGGCCCAATTCTCTAGTCAAGCGTGTCTATTGGTTTGGTGCCAAAGATTATGGTGGAGGTGCTGAAACTTCTGGATACTTGACTAATACACTGTCAGATGGACGCACTCTCGGTCAGGTCTGGCGTTCCAAATGTGATAGCATCTAATGTACTTGCACTTGAGAAGACAAAAGACGGGCAGGTCAGACATTGAGGAGAAACATACTACGTAGTAATGATAAATTAGTATTCAATTTGCTGAGATCAACACACGAGCAGTAAACATTCAACTCGACATACATATAATATATGCCTCTCTCTACTATTGAAACAACACGCATACACACGCAACAGCAACAGACGAGATGTACTAAGCGAAGGTCGGTCGGTCGGTCTCAGACTTGCCAAACCTTTCGATGCAAATGAAGAGGTTTTAGGAGGGTAGTGTGCATGTCTGTATCTGTACTTGTTTCTTCGCCACTGCGTCTTCGAATGCTGATCATTTCTTTTGATGCAATGTGCTCCATTTGGCTAAACCTCCATATGGCTGATACCCTTGTGTCGTCACTAGAGAGAGAGATCCAGAGGCAAGCTGGCTAATAAATGCTTGAAGCTCCAAGCAACGCAAAAGCATCGAAAATACTTCTTTTTGTCGCTCTCTAGAAACCTGCTCTCTCTAGAGAAACCTGTAGAGCGATAATTCAGCGACATCAGCCGTACGTGGGCCACTCGTTGAACGTTCTTCGATCGATGTCTACATCTCGATACGATCGCTTCCTACACAACTAAAGTATGAATTCCACCGTATCATCGCTCAAATCTGCCCAACAAATCCGGAACTTTGGACTGGGACTGCCGCTCTGCTTTTGGGAGTGCAGCGAAATTGCAATTGCTTGGCTACGAGAGGCTGTGCGTCAAGGGGACGCGTGCAATTCGGTCTGGCCGAACGTAGGAATTAATATACTTTGCTCAGACGGGTTCCGACACCCCCCAAAAAAATTTCAGTCTAGCTCTCCCCTTCACCATGATGTTGTCATTCTCTCCATCTGCTTTCATCATAGACAATAACAATACTGCGGTCATTCAATCCAATCATTAGTATCAACAAAGACGACCATGACAACAATCAACAACGAACCCCAATCCCGCCGTGCCCTCCGCACAACCCGCCGCATCCTAATAAAAGCCGGCACCTCCGTAGTCGCCAACGACGACGGTCGGCCCTCCCTAATCCGCCTCTCGGCCATCTGTGAACAAATCGCCGAGCTGCAACGCAATGGAGTCGAAATCATCATGGTGTCCTCCGGAGCTACCGGAATGGGCAAGCGGTTATTACGGACCAAGTCCCGGCTGAGTATGAGTATCGCCGAGGTGACGGAGCAGGTGACAAATAGTTCGTCGAATTTGGCATCGTTGCAGGAGGAGGAGGAACATCAGATGAATCATCCTCCGGGGATGTTGATGAATACTAGTCCGCATAGGAGGACGGATAGTTTGGGTGGGAGTATGTTGAATGGGGGCGTCGGGGCGGAGAATTCGAAGAAGACGTTTCAGAGTGCTTGTGCTGCTGGGGGGCAGTTTGAGATGATGAGGTGAGTTTAGTTTATTGCTTCTTGTTGTTGTTATTATCGACGTCATTCGTTGGATGAATGTTCCACGTGACGATAATAATGATTATCGTCATTATTTACCAATGTCAAATTTTCAATTCGTTTGCATCCTCTCATCATGGTTAAAAATCTCTCTCTCTCTCTCTCTCATCATCATGATAATCATCACACATCAATCACACCATTATGTCTCGTCGGTCATTCAATCACACACAGTCTATACAACGCCCTCTTCTCCCAACTAGAAGTATCCGCAGCCCAAGTCCTTCTCACAGAAAGTGACTTTCGCGATGAAAATCACCTAACCAGTCTCAAATACTCCATCGACCGACTCGTCAGCGTGGGCATCATACCCATCATCAATGAGAATGATGCAGTATCAGCATTCTCAACTACAACCAATGTTGATACATTTACGGATAATGACAGTTTGGCGGCATTGTGCGCTAGAAGTTTCGGGTGTGACATGTGCATCCTCTTAACTGACGTGGATGGTGTATTCGATAGGCCACCAAATCAAGAGGGAGCAAAGTTGTTGCCCTTTTACAGTCAAGATCAATCAGTTGGGATTGGGGAGAAGAGTAAACACGGTAGAGGGGGGATGGCGTCGAAAATTGAGGCGGCACAATTTGCAGTTAGTCCTGGAAGTCAGTGTCGTGCGTGTGTGGTGGTGAGTGGGAATGATTTATCGGCTATTCGGGCTTTGGCGAATAGTGAGTATGAGTTGGAGGATGGTGAGGAACCGAAGGGGACTTTGTTTGTTACTCCTGGGAGTGAGTTGGAAGAACAAGCTTTGGAAGATATCAAATTTATTGAGGTGAGTAGTGACCATTTAGAAGATGATGGTTATGATATTATTGATTGTCGAACATATTTGTCACTTACCAATTAATCCTTTCCTATGTTTTAGAAAAATGATGATGAGACAGTCTCCAAAGAAGCTCGCAAAATGGCAGCAGCTGCACGTGATGAAGCACGTAAGCTTCAATCCTTACCCCATTCGGAACGAAAAGCCATTCTTTACGCTGTTGCTGACGCATTGGAGAATGAGAAGGATGTAATTCTCGCAGCGAACAAATGTGATCTCGACATTGCATCAACGGATGGTACATCGGACCAACTCGTTAATAGATTGAAGTTGACAGATGCCAAACTTGCTACACTATCATCGGGTATTCGTCAAATTGCGGATCAAACTGATCCTTTGGGAGTAGTGAAGGCCAAGAGAGAGTTGACAGATGGACTGGTGCTCTCTCAGGTCACAGTGCCCATTGGTGTGTTGATGATCATTTTCGAAAGTCGTCCCGATTCCATGCCACAAATTTCAGCTTTGGCACTTGCTAGTGGCAATGGACTGTTACTCAAAGGCGGAAAGGAAGCTGCTCGTTCAAATGAGGCGATACATAGGGTTATTGGTGATGCTATCGAAAGGGGAAGCGGTGGCAAGATTAAGAGGGATGTCATTGCGTTGGTAACTAGTCGTGGACAAGTTGCTGATATGCTCAAACTTGATGATGTCGTCGATTTGGTGATTCCTAGGGGGAGCAATGCGTTGGTGTCATATATCAAAGCAAATACCAAGATTCCAGTGTTGGGTCATGCCGATGGAGTGTGCCATGTGTACATTGACAAGAGTGCTGAAGATGCTACGTTAGTTGGCAATCTTGTCCTTGATGCCAAAACTGATTATCCGTCTGCATGTAATGCAATGGAAACTTTGCTTCTACACAAAGATACTCTTCAAACGATTGCCCTGCCCATCTTGATGAATCTACGCGCAGCTGGCGTCAGATGTCTCGGAGGACCCAAGGCGATGGATGCTGGATTGTGTGATGTCCCCGCAAAGGAGATGAAGACCGAATATGGCGATTTGACATGTATGGTGGAGATTGTTGATGATATGGACGAAGCGATAAATTGGATCCATAAGTACGGAAGTGGACACACTGAAGCAATAATTTGCTCCGAGGACTCGCCTGCTGGGCAGGAATTCTTACATCGTGTGGATGCAGCTTGTGTCTTCAAGAATGCCTCGACTAGATTTGCCGATGGATATCGCTTTGGTCTAGGTGCTGAAGTTGGTATCTCTACCGGACGGATACATGCACGTGGACCTGTTGGAGTTGAAGGCCTACTTACTGTGAAGTGGCAGCTAGAGTCCAACGGAGGTTTGAGTTATGTTGGTCAATTTGCTAGTGGAGAGAAAGCTTACACTCACAAGGAGCTTGCTTGAGGGTCATAAAACATCACAACATCACGTTTATTTCTTTTCAACTACTAACTGGGATATTGGGTGTGAGGCTTCAAGTTAGATATAGAGCTATAATCGAAAAGGGAGTTATCACTTGGCACTCTTATTTTTATCATGTAACTATTTACTCTGATCAGAGAACGAAAAAGGCGATGACGAAGAGTGGGAAAGAGTAGGAGCAAACCCTTCCCATGAAGTTGAACCTATTCGATGCCGATGAAGGATCGAAGTTTGGCAAAAGATTCGTCACAGTCTTGGTTGGAGCATAGCTTTCGTCTACTGTGGGTGACGGAGATGGTTCATCTGTGGGTTCTTTGGGATCTTGGGTTCCTGTCCGCTTCGTTGAGCTCGTGGTTGGGCTCTTTGTGGAATCAGAATCAGTCGTCGTTGGCTTGTTGGTAATTGCTGGTGTTGGCGCTTCTACAACTCCAACGTCGTCTATAATGTTCGATGGGGACCCGGTTCGGACAACAACAGGACTCGCTGTAGGATGCGGAGTGCTAACAACCGGAGGACTTGTAATAGGAGTAACTGGAGAAGCTGTTGGGCTTTGTGTGACTGCGACAACAGGACTCTTTGTCGGCTGATTCGTTGGCTGATTCGTTGGGCTAGGCGTGATGAGGCTGATAGTGGGCGATTCAGTTGGAGACGAGTTAGTTTGGAGACTGTAGTGAACAACTCCATTCCACCTTCGGTCCAACGCGTATCCCCTCCATGGATAGCCGCTGGTCATACCCTCAATAATGTTGATATTGTCATCAGATGCATACGTGGTACCCGATCCTGTTCCGACGTCGGCATACACATTGGCACCGTCGTGGTTTGTAACAGTAACGTAAATCGTGATTGGTGTGCCGGGAGTCACGAGGACAGGCGATGTGAAAGGAGGCAAAGGAGTAGCAAGCCCTTGCCCAGCGCCTGTAATGTCGCCGTCAAAGATCAATTCGTATGAATCATCGTATCTGTAGTCGACATATCCGGTTCGATAGTACACTTGAACTGGTTCTGTCGACGCACCCATATTGATATCAAGTCGTTCGATTAGCACTGGTTGATCTTTTGCCGCTATCTCGAACATGTTGCCATCAGCTGTAGGAAGTAAGTAAAGACTATGTCAGAAATGCCAAGAAAGATCTTCGTGACACAGTGCGGATTGGAAAGACTTACCTTGTCTTGATCCCCCAAATCCAGCTGATACGGATTGAGCTAGGACTATGTCCGTCCTGGTCAGTGCCAAGGTGAGTAAAGTGGAGAAGTACTTCATTGTAATGTTGTTATTGGTCGGTATGCTCTTTGTGAAATACAGATTTATGAGAATAGGAGGTGGTGAGGTGCTTCTGAGCTGGTCTTGCATGGGACTTGAGGTGGGGGTTGACTCCCACATAGAATGGGCGCGTCATGACTTAAAGTGCACGGGTATTGGCGGATTTTGGCTCCAAAAACATATTTATCTACGATACCTGAAGAGATTCAAACTCAGAACACACTGAAGGCCTCTTTCCACGGAAACGTTTGTCCGGAGTTGGGAGTGAGAGCTCTTTCCTTTCCCCTCCTCTTCTTGTCTCAAACCACTCCCTGGGGTTTCCTCCTTCCAATTCTCCTGTGATGAGAAAGAATTTGCTCAAGGACCTCGCAATCTTTGCCTTCTTGGCACTGGCGAATGGGCCGAGTACTTGTGAAGCAACATCACAGTTGTCGACGAATTTTGCTGGAACAACAATTAGTAAGTGAGCAAAACTTCTCTTCAACAAGGTCTTTTCATTTCCTCTTTCTAACCACTTGTTCGCTTCTCTCTTCTTGCTCACTTCGAAAAGTGGAGGGAGATATATGGACTATTACAACAGGAGCTGATGGGGTGTCAATTGAGCAGTTGGCGATTCACATGGATAGTAATACAATCAACATTGAAGTTTATAGCCGACCAGGAGAAGCCCATGATCAATACGAAGCCTCCTATCAGAAAGTATTTGATGAAATGGTGACTGGTCAAGGCCAAGGTGTTGCAACTTTGCTCTCTCCCTTCGGCTCTCCAATCGATATACCACCCAATTCCTCTCACACGTTTTACACGACGGGAACTAATGATCCTCTTTCAATTTACTACACGGACGGGTCTTCAGTGCTTAGCACATTTGCTTCGGATCCATATATTGATGTGAAAGAAGGATATTCAGTGCGCTTTCCATTCAATGTCCCTCGATCGCCGACTCAATGGAATGGTAAGATCTGAAAATGATATTTGTACTCGTTCAGCTCTTTCTGAATAATGTCGTCCTAACTTATCTTTGTCAATTTTTCTGCAGGGGTCGTGTACTATTCCGTCGCCGCACCAGCACCCAGTCCGTCTCCACCCAGTCTGCCTCCAACGTTATCTCCGGTAGCATCACCACCCAGTCCTCCTCCAACGTTATCTCCGATAGTAGCAACGTATCCGCCTACGACAAGTCCAATAGCTGCGCCTACGACAAGTCCGATAGCAGCAACGTATCCGCCTACGGCAAGTCCGACAAATGAATCGAGTTCGTCTCCTTCTGTATCTGCAGAGCCATCTTCCGTGCCAAGTTTATCTCCATCCAAGTCTAGTGAGCCGAGCTTAGAGCCTTCGATGAATCCTTCCTTATCAGACAAGCCGTCATTTGAACCAAGCATGTCGCCCTCGCTATCTGGAGAGCCTTCAGAGTCATCGGCACCGAGCAGAGATCCGACTTTGGTACCATCGGTGTCTTCCGCACCAAGTTCAAAAGCTTCCTTGACGCCGTCCCAGAACCCCACGCCGCAACCGACTCATACGTCCATGAAGCCGTCAATGCATCCAAGTCTAGAGCCATCTTCTCTGCCAACGAAGATTTCGCCTCAGCCGACAAGTATCCCGTCTAGCCAGGTAAGTTTGATCGCACATTTTCTAGTCACCGCTTGAAATGATAAGCTCATCAAGTCCCTCATAATTTTTTCGCAGCCGACATTGCTGCCAACAAGCTCGCCATCACATGTTCCAAGTTCTGCACTTTCTACGGAGCCAAGCCTCGTAAGTAACACTCCATCGGTATTGGATACGCAAGATCCTACGTACTCTCCAAGTCAACGGGTGACGCAATATCCTTCCAAAATGCTTGACAGTTCGAACGAGCCATCGGTGGCACCATCCTTGAGAAAACCCTCAAACAATCCTACGGCAATTGCAACGCCAACTGTGTCAATGTTTCCTACTTTCACGCCAAGTGAAGGGTCATCATTCAAACCTACGCCTACTCCAAGCACTCCAAGCCACACGTCGATTCCAAGTTCGATGAACCCAACTCAATATTCAGACAAAGAAGACGTGTACACTGTCGTCCAGAATGTTGTGCATCGTATCAGGCGAAACGCATGGGCGAATCTCTTTCACGAATAATTTATAAGCATAGCTTTTCTAGTCGTGACTCCTTGGACTAATCTCTTCCGCTTGCCTAACCAGCTGAATAAATACTTTGGTCATTTATCCTGCTCGCTTGCAAAGAACTCAACCAACATCGGACCGAGTTGTTTCCTGCTAGGAGCAATATTGCCTTGTTCGTAAAGCTTGCACTCTATCTCGTCGCTGGTCAGATGTTGTGATGTAATTTCCTTCAAAGCCAAATATGTATACATCTTTGATTCAATCAAATCATCTCCTATCACTCCCCACCTATATCTCTTCGAACAGAAAGCAAGCTGCCTACGAAAATCACCAGTTGTCTGGTCATAAAATGTCAGCATGATGCCCAAGAATGTCAATTCACGTGATCGCATGAACTCAGCTATCTTGGGAAGGAAGCCTTCTTTCTTCATGAATTGATTGCCAGGCATTAAAATTGTAGATATGCCAAATCTTTGCTTTGAATTTTTCGTGCCATAATGGAATACCTTGTAATCATATCCAAGCGCTCGTTCAACACTGAAAGCACTCCAAAACTCAGGCGAGTACTTTGCACGCTCTAGATGGCTGAAGAGTTGATTCGTGTCGATTGTAATTTGTGATCCAGCACTTGGTTTCAAGTATGCAAGTAGTGAGCGTTGCTCCAGTCGGTTTGTGTCAAAATATTAGACACAGCATCTCTATCTCGAGGAGTAACCTTTCCAATTGATTCGTCTAGGTTGACAGAGTCAAGAAGAATTACTCCAAGTAGTAATGTCGATAGTGACACTGGCGGATTGCTCGTTCGCTTCAACAGCATTTCCGCTATTAGTGTCGTCGTGCTTGCGACCAAAGCCTTGCCATTTTCAAAGGCAATATTTCTCATTGTACCAGAACAAGTGTCCGTGTATAGATTCTCATCAGTATGGTGATCAACTATTTCAACTACTTCAATCATGTGGAGAAATTTGTGCAGAGAGTCATTGATGGCATTGTGATCGGCGAGGGTGAGTTTCCGAACTTCGTTATCTTTTGAGCTACCAAGTATCATCTTCAAATCCTCGATGAACAACAGATTGTTGGCGGACGCATTGGAAATGCCAGCCAAGTCTAGCAACATCTCAACTTCGGGGCGTTCGTAGACAAATGTATCTTTTGATATGGAAATGATCGGGGTCTTTCCTTCTAGAAAAGCAAGGCAGATTGCACTAATGATCGAGTCCGCATCGCCTGCATCATTGCCAATAACGAAGTTTCGAGTTGGATTCTTCTTCTGTTCCTTCAAATATGAGTCAAGGCTTTTAGGTCGGTCTTTGCGGTAGAACAATCCGTCAGTACTCATTTACGATACAAGAAGGCGATGCAAACGTGTCTGCATCAATTACTCACGAAGGGATCCTTCATTTTGTGCACTAGCCATTGCGTCAGCTAAAGAATAAAGTTTGCCGTTGAGGTCAACTTCCTCTGCCCACCTCCGAAACTCTCCCCAATCAGCGGTGATGAAAGATTTCAGTTGGAGTTGTTCCTCTGGATACTCGTTCCACTCCAAGTACTTTGAATATGCAACTACTTCATCGTTGAGATCTCCGAGCAGCTTCTTGGTTTGCTTAAGAAGCGAGATATCTTCGTCGTGCTGCTCAAAAGATTTGTCAGGGAAGAGAAGTTGCCCGAACAAATCCACGGAATCAAGGAAGCTGCGGATCTCCTTCCTACAGTTGTGATAGAGTTCATGAACGTCTTTGTTGACTGCTTGATCCCCAACAACATGCTCAGCGGCCAAGGCCAGAATTAGGTACGCCAAGGCACTAGTCAACT
>Ga0209652_1001933_pt1 | contig 16528 bp, 15 predicted proteins | sample SaaInl74LU_5_DNA_FD_184641 | JGI IMG/M metagenome (GOLD analysis project Ga0209652, IMG submission 184641) | Marine microbial communities from expanding oxygen minimum zones in the Saanich Inlet - ESP_74LU_5_DNA (SPAdes) (version 2) | ecosystem: Environmental > Aquatic > Marine > Intertidal zone...
CAAAAATAATACTCCGATTGTCCTTGAAGGCCTGAATCTCGGGTCGAAGGCGCATTTTCAATGGCGTCACTCTTGCCGACCACCAACGCCTGTCCGTGGTATTACAAAGTATGCATTGTACAATAACAATACCCGGTTGCAAACTCTAAAGCCATGGCAATGGCATAAAACTCTTCATATCTCCTGGTTGAAGTTGCTTGAAGCTTGATTGAAGGAGTGCGTCAAGTATTAGTAGAGTCATGGTAGCATTTGTAACCTCTTCCAATATTTGAACTGTATGACCTTCAAACCTGGCCCATATTGTGCGTGTTTACAATTGCTATTTAGACGAAAGCGAAGAACGGTACAAACGAACATAAGCGACGATTTTTTGCTCCATCCTCAGCAAAACTGTTTTTCCAGAACGCTTAAAATGTCCGATGAAGATGTATGCTAATTAATACTGTCATCCATAGGAAAAATTGTTTTGACAAGGTTACTGCAATTCTATGTTACTAAAAGGTACGTATTAGATAGTTTAAATTGCAAGATCAAGTATCACATCCCAACCTCCTTATTTCCTTTGGCTTGCATCTTGACGTCTTCGCGGTGAGCCTTCGGCCAGATCATTATCACAGCTCGAGAATACTGTCTTCCCGGATACGGCATACCGTTCCCAACTGAGAATGAAAAGAGAGTGAAGCGGAATGAAATGAAATATTTATGTCAGAACAAGAAAGGTTGGGTAGTGGCTTGTACCATATAGGTGGGCGAAACTTACGAAATTCTAACTTCTTGACGCCGCTATCGTCTGCGACTACGTGCTTCCCATTGCTCTCTGCATCCTTGCGGTACTCGGTTGAGGCTTCCTCCGACGCGAAGAGGAGCTCGTGGGAGTAGATGGGGAGACTGTAATTTCCTCGTTTACTCGGCCACACTTGCTCTCCGTAAATGACGGGTCCATCCATGTCATATGCGGGGAAAGGGTCTCCATAAGGCATGACTGGACCAGTATATTGATATGGTGGGCCCTGGTCATCTTGTCCACCAAACCACGATGGGTGATAATCAGCACACATATCACTGGATTTCTTGGGACCGAGATCTAGAGGACAGTACTCTCCTGTGAGCAGATTTATTAGAGGGCCAGTTGTCCACGATGTCGTGCTTCCATTTTCTTCGCACCCAAAGGGATAATTTGTACCCTCTCCGACATCGGTGATAACAGCTAGAGCTATTGCAGCATCAAAAAATGGTTCACTTTTGCTTCCGCTTCCATTGAATTCGTCCGAAACAAGCTGGTGAGCGTGTAGACATTCGGAAGCGCTAGCATATTGCTGTCCACCAACTTCAGTGACCTTCTTTGCAGCAAGACGCGCAAGAGATGACAAGTCATCCTTGTTAGGAGGCTTGAAAGCTGCGGCACGAACCAGCTCTGCAATGGATCGATCAGAACCTTTCAATGCCTTGATGCTGGTAAAGGAAGCGGGTGTGTAGTGGTGAGACAACACTACAACTAATTTTGTTGGCGCTCCTGGCCAGCTGAAGTCTCCTCCAAAAAGACTGCCCTCATCCCACGTGCTAGGATAATCAGTGTCAGCTTCCTGTGCAAATTTATCCACCATATTAGACAAACGTAAGGCGACAGATTCATCAGCAGGCTGAGGGGGGGAAGGGATTGGCACACGTAGATGACGCAGTAGTGGATGCTGGACTGGAGTGGCAGTCAGATGATAAATGAGCGCCGCTCTATGGCCTGACGTCAACTCGCTCACCTCGTGGTAGCAATCCGCGTAGAAGGCGGCAAAGTGCAAACCAGGCTTGTTTGACGATCGTGTCCTTCTCTTCTTAGTGGTAGATGAAGTGCCACCGTTGAATGTGTAGGTCATTTTCTCATTGGGAGTAAGAGGACTCCAAACTGATAGCTCAGCTCCCTCATACTCGGAAGGAAGCTCCAGAACAAGCGTTGCAAACATCCCATCAAGACGCTCATTATCACGATGACGTGCAAAAAAGCACCCCTCCTCATAGAGGAGGAGCTTGTACAGTGATGCTTCAATCTTGTACTCGGCATCCGTTCCAAGATCACGTGCTACGAGTTGAAGGGCACTCTCAAGTGCTTGTTCGGTGTTGGAAATATCAAGATTCTTTGGCTTGATCTGCCACCTGGAAAAAGGGATAATTTGGGGTTGAATGGTATGATGAGATTTCATACAAATAAGGCATGATGAGATTCCATGCAAATAACTATTTAATGTGACAAAATTAGTATAAGTATATATACAACAAACACAAACTCACGTCTTGCGCACATCAAGATTGACAACCGTCCGATCAGGCAGTCCGACACCAGCTCTCTCCGCATGATTCTTGATATCCTCCACACCCGTGGCGTCAAGCGGGAAAGATAACTTCTTACGTTCCATCTCATCGCCATCGTCGTTGCGGAGGACAATTTGGACAGTGGGAATGGGACATGATAATTCGGAGCCGGTAGAATATTCACCTGGACTTGTTTGCGTCGTCAGCAATTTCTCGATGGCATGACGAGCGTTGTCGTCATTACCATTACTATTATTTGGCTTGAGGGACGTCTTCATGTTGTTTGTTGAATTATGGACGGAGGTAGGAGATACTTGTTAGAAGGCGTGCGGTTGTACTTCTGATTATTTGGGGTACATAGCGACGGTCCGGAAACGAAAAGTTGGCGCCAGACAGGACAGGACCGAACCGGAAAAGATTTTGCTAATTCTGACGTGTTGAATAAATCAGCTGCAAAGAACTTAGGTGGCGTCTCATGGAATGACAGTCGCCTATGAAAGCAGCTGCGTAGAATAGTACGGAATGACATGATGTATTTGACACATCATAATATCCTCACACGTAAGGAAGCAGGCAGCTGCCGACTGCTGAACTTTCAGCCAAGGAGCCAAGTCGGACATCCTTTTTTGCGCCAGACAGGACCGAACAGGAAAAGATAGGGAAAAGATCTTGCTTATCTGACGTGTTGAACAAATCAGCTGCAAGGAACTTCTTAGGTGGCGTCTCATGGAATGACAGTCGCCTTGAAAGCAGCTGCGTAGAATCGCATGGAATGACATGATCTATTTGACACATCACGTATTTACACGTAAGGAAGCAGGCAGCTGCCGATTCCATGCACTTTCCGCCGTCGCCAACGTCTGAGATCTGACTTTCTTTCCGCCAACTTCTCTTCAGAACAAAATAGCAGAATCCTTTGTGCATGCAGCCTGCCTACTACTACTTATCCTGCCATAATATCCGGATCATATCATTGGTCATTGGCATCATTATCGGCTGCAGCATACAGTATCAATACAATGGGATATTTTCACTCTCCGGCACGATCATCGCAGCCATCACCCTCCTACAGAGGCAGATCATCGCCGTCGCCTCATGTTCGTCAAAATCGGCAGTCTGCTACGGCAGTTCATCCAACCAGCCAGAGCCTCAGCGCCTTTCCCATCTCATCCAGCGGCCTCTGCGGAGTCATCGGTGGCGGCGGTGCCTTTGCCGCCTCCTCCCCTCAGCGGCAGCAGCGGCAATATGTGTCGTCTCCTCATCAATCGTCTCCTCAGAGTGCCACCAAAGCTCATCGTCATGCCGCTGCCCCCCAAGATCGTAAGTTCCGCCCAATTGTACAGGGCCGGTCGTCACCCTCTTCTGCTCACTCTCCCACCACCGCGCAGCAGAGATCATCTCCTTCATCTCAGGCCAAGAAGCGAGCGTCTGTCTCTCCGGCTGAGAATAAAAAGTACAAGATGGAGCTCTGTAAGAACTTTCTCAAGGGGGGCTGTCCCTTTGGATCTAGCTGCCATTTTGCACATGGGGCTGGGGAGCTCAACCGTCCCGATCCTATAGAGTTGGTCAGGGATGGCAAGCTGTTGTATATTTGTGAGATTTGGGCCTCAACTGGAGCTTGGTAAGTAGTATATCATTATTTTCTTGACAGATCTCCTCTAGAGAACCGTACATGATCCATGTAGAATTTACTAACAATCACTATTCTCTTCACACACACACACATTGCATCTATCACAGCCCATGTGGTCAGCGATGCAAATACTTGCATGACCCTCACCTAACAGGCCCAGCAAACTCCACCGCGTGGCTTCGTCTCAACACCAAGCCATCTAAAAAGGAACAACACATCGTTCCCGACCCCGACCACTGGCACAGGATGAATCGAAGCACCCAAGAGAATCCAGTGATCGATCCATTCTCCTGGGGAAAATGCCGACCTGATCGCGAGTTCAATCATGGAGATGAAGTCAGCGATACATGTGACATGGTATGGAACAACAATGTTACCATTTTCCCTCAGTCGGAGGATGGGTACCACCAGCAGTATGCCCGTGCCAGGGCCAACACTCATCATCAAGGAGCTGCACCTTCTTCTTCGGTTGTGTCCTACTCCAACATCGTGAGGAACACTAGTCCAACCTCTCAAGAAGCCACTACGCTTGCTATCGCGCTCACAATGGTGAATGCCGATGTGTTCATGTACTCTCCTACGCATTGCCTCAATGGTCAGCCGTGTATGATTCTTCAGACGAGGTACTTTCGTGTTGTTGGTGGGCCCAATGTCGTGGAAGAGACGTCGATCTCGGAATACAACCAAGGGTCCAACAATAACATCATTGTTCGTGCTGATGAGGTTGTATTTGATTCGAAGGGGAAGCGCTCCTGCAACCATTCAATGTAAGTAATGATACTGTGCTTTTTGTGCTTGTATGTGCATGACTACAAACTGTTATACTCACATTCACATTGATTATCTTGCTATTACACAGTTGGTTTGATACCCAGTTCACACCTTACGTATGCCGCAAGGCAAAGAAGAGTGACAAGAACGACAAAAATATCTGGTCCAACAAGGGCGAAAGCTCTCTCTTCTGCATGCCCAACAATGAAGAGTTCCTACAGAAGCTACCTGCTACGCCTCCGTACATGATCATGCAGCCATACGGCGACGATGGATTTGATCTCATGAAGAGAATCCTTCAGTACCGTATCGACGAGCTCATCGGGGATAACATTGAATGTTTCTCCGCCATGAAGCTGTCTGGTATCAAGCATGATTACACCATGTTGGCTGAGGATTTGAAGCGTTGGAAGCTACCCAGGACAGCGAGTTTAACTCACCTCGAGAGAGGCGAGGTCAACACGCCGTACACTCCTTCCGACCCCAAGTGCCACGCTGCCAAGCTATACAGCTCCCTTGTTACAAATATCAAGAACCTCGGGAAAGAACTCCCTCAAGATGAAGATTGCCGCCTTCGTATCTTTATGCAGATCTCATCCAAAGCTGACGAGTACACCGACGTCCTACCCTTCATCAAGAGTAGTGACGACAAAGACGTCCATCCCGCCCAATCGATTGTTACGGAGACCTGGCAAGATCTCCTCTTGGGAATCGGTGGGAAGTGGGAGCAGTCAATGCAGACTGCAATGGGAGAGGCAGGCAAGAAGGTGAATCCTCATACTGCCTCCCCGTCTTCTACGGCGTAACTCCGGCTATTTCATTATCCATCCAATTTCTTCACACATCAGTGTAACCACCGTGACAGGCTTCAATCGACAGCCTTGTCCTTTTTTTAATTCATTAGTCTACCAACGTGACGGGATGCCTTCCTTATCCCGTCATTCACTGCATCTATCACTACCATCCGGTGAGGATATTCTTCTCCACCATTCATCGCGTTCAGATGCCTACATTCACAATTCTACCAATTTGAGAGGGAACCATAGTCTTCCCAATCATCATTCAGCAAAGAGCTACTCTTCGGCTCAGTATGGCACTATTCATATTTGTCCATCGATCGAAGTGCTAATTCTGGTGCCAGAGAAGGTCTTTGCTACTCAATTATTATTATACAAAAGCTAGTTCGTAATTAGAATTCAAAGTCTCAGTACCTTGATAAATATAAATTACTCACGTTATATCCAAACATGCAATGAACTTCTTCTCGGTTCCTCCTGCCCCCGCCCGACTCTTTCCTCATCCCAACATCAAGTTCCTTCTATAGCAAGCAGGAGATATTATATCACCTTTACATTATGGGATTAATAAATTACCCGACTCTCCCCCGCCAAACCCCCTCTTGTGTAGCAATAATTAAAGATTGGCTTCGCTACATCACACTACTTAAAAAGTTCCTCCCCAGACTCCAACAGCCGAGAGAATACTTATCAATGCACGCAACCATAGCGCACAATTTCAATGCTCTCTACTTCTTCTTCTTGGAACCCTTCTTCTTTACACTTTTCTTTTTGGCACTCCCCTTCCTCCTCTGATACTCCGCAGTTGCCCTGGCTCTTGCCAATGTGAATTCCTCCATAGTCAACGTGCGCCCGTATTGAATCGATCCCTCTGCCAAAGGCCTGGCAATAGTCTCATACTTGAATTCCTGCTCATCATCTAGCTGCATAGCATCAATGAATGCATTGGGATTCTCGTCATCAACATTCAGAGTCCGATACCAATAAGATAACAATGCCGTAAACTGATGCACATTGTTTTGAATAGTTTCATTGCGATCGACGTGGCTAGAAGCAAATCCTTCTCCCCCATTATCAAAGAAGGCCTTCAATTTAGGCGCCATAACGTTGAGGGCATGCATACTCTCGAGCTTCTTCCTGCGAACGCTTTCCTGTTGCCTTGCTCTTGAAGAACAAAGCTTTGGCCACCTTCTCATGCAACAACGCCAAATTGATAGTTGCAAACACATCTCGTGCAGCACTATGACGCCACGCACCCAACTCTACATCCCAGATTGAATCAGCCTTCGTCATTAACTTTGCCTGAAACAATGTCGCATCCATCATATTATCCCAAGCAGTTGGAGATGATAAGATATACTCCTTGGTTCTCACTGGACAAGCGCATGTGTAGCGATCATGCACCTCCCGATTGCCCTTGAAGATATTTGTGATAATCTCCTGTGTGGTCGAGAAGTACCCCTTGTCATTGGGCAACTCCCCTTCCATATCCTGCTCGAATAAATCTTCCAACGTATCAAAGAGTCCAAGTTTCTTTGCCACATCGTACGCTGCATCACTCCGTTGAAGCGTTTGCATGGAAGAGACATCTCCCTGCTTCATCTCCTCAATGACTCTCTTTCCCTCTTCCTTGTCAGCCGCGGTCACCTTGGCACAAATATTCTTGTGTGATTCCTTCCAATGACTCTTTTGACATTCACGAGAGCAGTAGCAAACTTGATGGCAGCGGGCACATTGTAAAAGTGCCTTTTCGGCGTCTTCTTGGGAGATACCGCAGCCCTCGCATTTTAATCCGGAGACTAGTGGATTTCCGGGGTGCGGTGTGGTGTGGTGATTTTTTCGACAAGTTCTGCAGTTGCGTTTAGCTGCAGATCGTCTAGCATGGCCTGTACAAGCGGATTAGTTATTTCCTCCATGATTGCAGGTGGTGATGTATATATGAAGTATGAAGACTCCAGATTTATTATTGAGAAACAGACCCTCTCCTGCGGTTCCGACTGCGACGCTGTTTGGCTCAACCCTGGCTTAATATGAAGACCCCTCGATTAGTGAGGTGTCTCTACGTAATGCAATGGTTGGCCATATGATGTTCCAGCTCCCTTCACGTGATGTTGTTTTGTATGGTCGGTCAATCAGCTAACTTTCAAATGTCATTGCTGGGTCTTGTGGGGTCGGCCGTCCGTAGGAATTAATACAAACTGGCATCTCCCGCTTCCCTTCTTCGTCAGTACGCTAAGTGCAAAAAATCAAATCTTTTGGTCGAGGTTCGCTTCGCCTTCACTACAATCAACCTCATCATCAATCTACACCCACACCTCGTGGTGGTTGTTCCTGGCATCGTTTATATCTTGTGCATGGCTACAGAGATACTAGCACGAGTCTTACTCTGATTGTTGACAAACCAAGAGCACGATGGAAGATTGGATTCGCAATGTCGAAGACCTCATGGGCACCGACTACGATGATGAACCATGTCCACTGCTAGAAGAATTTGAAGGAGATACATCTCCACACTCGCTGCGAACACGGACTGATGCATTCCTCAAACGAACTGACGCAAGCGATGAAGTGATCCACGAGATTCGAGATCATTTAATTAATGATGTATTGGGCAAGACGGTTGAGAAAATATTTGATACGTGGAGGAATGGCGAGGTACGGGCTCAACGTGCTCTCACGGAGGAGCAACAATTGATGAACCGAAAGACATATTTTAATGTGGGTTGTATCTTTGGTAAAATGCTGCGCAGTCCAAAATGGAGAGTGCATCATGAGGAGATTTTCAATGCCAGCAATGCCTTTTTACTTGCGATTATTACAGTCGCAAAAAAGTACCCCCACAAACCAAAGAATTTTGTTGGCACTCTGTTACATTTCAAAGTCAAGCATTTCCTATGCGAAATTAGCATGTGGGCGTGGTATGGTATATTTCAAGAGGATGAAATTCATGAGAAGGAGCCTGCACTGGCAGCAATTCCTACCGAACTACTCCTTCCAACCATGCGTAGGCTTGGGATGATGGATCTACTTGATCCAGACTGGAATCTGGTCGGAGCATGGGATGGAATTCTGGACCACATTGCTCAAGTTGCGGACGGCTTTCCCAGAGTCACCGCTGACAAAATTTTATCAGAGAATTCGATTATGTGGAGCAAAGCACGCAATTCCATTTTCTGTCGTAGATGTCACCGGATTACATTGTTCGGAAGGGGTCCACCGCCACAGAGCTTCAAGTATTTTAGCAAGTGTTCTGTAGACATGTGTTGCAACATTGAAACTGCCAAAAAGCCACATAAACATCGTTGTACAAAGTGCTACTACTTTCATTTCTGCAGTGATGCATGCAAGGAGTATGCTGACATGTTTGATTTGCATGATTGTGACTTCACTCCGCCTGAGAAGGCAGCTTCCATCAAGAAGGAAATGGAGGCGTATTTGGGGCAGACCAAAACGAAGAAAGTTTCAAAGCACGAGATATGCAACTTTTGTCGTCTAAAGAGAGCTGATATGCCACCCGATGGCACTTTGCTACAGTGCACGGGCTGTGAGCGTGTGGCTTATGTAAGTTCCTATTTCATCTGTTTGTGTCTTGTCAATGTTTATTACCGAGTACATACTGATGTTGTGTCTTTGCTCCTAAATTTAAAGTGCAGCAAAGATTGTCAGCTGTGGGATTGGTCTGCCGATCACAAGAGCCAGTGTGGGAAGAAGTAATAGATTTTAGTATGGAGGCATATCATACTTAGCTATTTGAATGGGGGGAGGGGAATAATCAAGATTTGATGCATACTTTTATTGTAGAGACAAGCAATAAGCGCATAGAAAGACAGTTGTATCTGCAGAATGTAGAGTTATGTGCATGTTAACATAATTGACGCAAAAGAAGCAAAGGTAGAACAAGCTCTAACCCCAACTACGAGCACGTTCAGCCTGATCACAATAATTAGCCCTGATCACAAGATTAGCCTCCTGATCCAGTGTGTTGAAGGAAGAGTCGATGCAACTTAGAACCTTACACAAGTTTCTGATCACTCCACCATTCTTTTGGCTTCACTGGCCTTCATTTGTCTCGACAACATCCTGTCCTTGCAGAGAGCTAGGTATGTATTTCAAGCGTTGCTGTAGCCTTCTCCAATAAGTTGCGGTATTCGATTTTGTAGCCTTCAATGCACGCCAATTGAATGCCCTTGTGAGAAGAATTAGGTCGATTTCATCGATCTCTTCTCCACACTCTCTCTCTTTCGTTCCTTTTATGAATAGATATATATATATATTATGATCTAGAGCTAGCACCTTCTAGTACGCAAAACTAGCAAATACTTGCTACAAGATCCAAGAAATACATCCAAGACCAAGAAGGTACGCGGCTAAAGAGGAACCATCCAATGTATTTCTCTTTGTCTCCGGTGCATGTCATATGTCAATGTCGTCCACCGGCCTTTTACTCTTTCGTCGTATGGAGATCATCCACAGTCCACAGTATCAGCAACAGCCAGCCAATAACTAGCAGGATACAACAAATTGGCAAGCAAGCACAATAGCTAACATTAGAACTTGAAAATTGCGGCTGCTGCGGAGTCATGTTGCTGTTGTCTTCTTATGTTTATGCTTGTTTTGGTGTTACGCGGATGTTGATTGATGGCTACCAAGTTGTGCAAGTTGTCAGTCTGGACCAGTCCGTCCTTGATATTATTGTTATCGGGTCTGGACCAGTCGGTTTTAGCTCTGTAAAAAAATGAACCTCTTTCTCTTTCTCTTCCTCTTCCTTTCCCTCAACACTTCAACAGTCTCAAAAGTTAAAAGGAAGTGTCTGTTTGCCTCGTTTCCCGATGTCTGGCAGCTTTCGTCGTGTATGTATGAAGAGAGTGGATATGCCTCCAATGGAACATTATTGCCTGCACGGGCAGAGCGTGAGTTCCTATTTCGTCCATCTGGGACATTTCTTTTATCATGCCACAATAAAGATCCTTCCAACAATAATGGCAGTACTCGAAGACATATCACACGTCATCGAACGCAATGTCATCAGAGGAAGTATGCGCATATCTTCTCTCTCTCTCTCTCACACACTAGAGCTCTACTGGTACATTCTACATTCCACACTGTAAGTATAAGTATGAGAGTAGAGAAGTGAAGAAGCAGAAGTAGGGAACCCTCGAAGCATTCATAGCAGCGCAACACTTTTGATGAACATCCTTTGTGTTGCCCCTCTACAGCTTACGATGCTCTAGGCTGCCACTATCTATTCGGAGCATGCATAATACATTTTGATATAATCATACTCATACACATACAAGACTTTTACTTTGATTTACTTTCTTGTTTCAACATCAGACAAGCACACAGCACACATATATTATACAGTTTTCATGTTTCGTAGAGAGCACTTCATCTCAAAAGACGATGAGTAGTCATGTCAGCATGTCAACCAAAGATGGAAAATATCTTCATCTTGCATATCCACCATACCATCTGAAGATACAATATCTTCCAAGGGAAAAATATCAAACTCATCATTCTCCTGGTCCTGGCAGTTGCAATCTACGATATGAAAGGGCAAGCCACCAAACGCCCCATCAAAAGAGTCTTTGCGATTGACTTGACTTACACCTGAGTTGTTGTTGGCACTTGGGCATGGACTGATTGGACATGGAGGACTGGCTGCCGCTGAGTCGACGGAGGTTGCCGAAGAAAAGATTGGCGAATACAATCCAGTGATTAATGCTTCCATGTCTTCGTCCTCTTCTTCTTCTTCTTCCTCTTTCATTGGTAGATTGTCTTTGACGACCGGCTCGGCAGCGTCTACGCTGACATCATCAAAGTTTACTCCAACATCGTTTCGTTGTTTCTTAGCAGGTCTAGAAGGTTGAACACGAATCATCGCATCAGAGGAGATTTGTCTCTTGCTGGTGCGCCACTTCGCCGCTCCATCTCGTAATGCTTGAGCCGTCTTCTCATGAGCTCGTTTCATCTCACATTCCCTCCATCCGTCCCACACTTCGTCTTTTTCCATGAATCTACCAGGTGGGTTGAGAGCGTGGATACGATCAATGACGCTTCGTGTGATCTCCATCTTGTGTGTCTTGGTGCTGATGAGGTATTCTTCCTGTGTGCACAAGATCGAGATAGATTGTTAGATTAGAGATCAGTCAAGACGAGGCAGCACTCATTATTCGACAGCGGTATACTACTCTACTCACCACATGTTGACTGACAACCTCTCTGAAGTAGATGTTGCCTGCACGACGATTAGTACCAACGCCGCGGCCGAGAAGCACATCTGTGTGCGTAAGCTTGTCAATGCAGTCGCTGCTGATAGATGATTCGCTCATGCTTGTGTTTATTTTGTGTTAAGGCTCTAGCCTAGAAGTCAAACACTTGTTTATGAGACAAATACATAATGTGATGCTGTGTCATGCAGTAGCCTGCTGCAGATGTAAGATGATGATGTCAACTCCAGCCAATAGATGTCAAAACTCCGCCTAAAAATAGGCTAATTTAGCTCAAAATGTTGCCAACTCCATCCAAAAACAATTATTGTACGATCAGACTGGCATCAAACTCCACCAAAATCGAGCTTTTACGACCAGAGCGGTACTCACTTACATCCGCTGTCATCAACTCCACGATCAAAAGACCAAGTTCCAGCGTGTACATGTAATGTTGTTGTCATGGCTGGAGGTCACCTTGTCATACATACCTGGTGACTCACGGTCATCCCATCGCATCAAATATCAAATAGCCTTTCGATTCGCCGCTACCACAGCCAGCTTGTTGTTGCCAGTGGTGGTAAATCATCCATCAATGATCCCCCACCGAACATCATATGTTCAAATACAAGTGTACCAGCTGCACCAAAAGAGCGCATAACTGGGAGATGCCACCACAGATGAAGGTAAAGGACTTTCTGATGGCATGACAACAAAGCTGATCGAGGGGAGAAGAAATGTGCTCTTTCCATTTGAAGCACCCGAGGGTTAATGCGTTCTTCTTGAATCTGACCGATGTCCCTCAGCATCAGCACCAACCTACGCCAACAAGTACTTGTAACAGCTTCACAGGAGTTGTTTTCGATAAACAACGGGTAATTTCAGGTGTTGCTTCTTTGTCTTTGACCAGTGATGGTTGTAGTTGTAGTGGGAAGATGACTGAGGTAGCTGTGACTGACGTGGCTGTGATTGCGACAATTGTCTGGTAGATCATGCACACACGCCACGGTCAGAAACAGAAGATTTTGCGTCGTGTGGCCTCCAAGTTGTCGATGGTGATGACGTTAGTGTAGGTGCAGATTTGCTGGAACGGCAAATGCAAGACAAGAGTGATAGTATTGATGGATAGCTGAGACATCTGTTGATAGTCTTGTACTTACAGCGTAGCAACAGCAGCCAAGTACTCATAAGTAGCGATGGATAGCCGAGGCATCTCTTGATAGTCTTGTGTAGTAATACTAGCGAGCAGTCAGGAAACCTACAATATAGCCACTGTAGTTTATGCTGCCCTTGACATATGATATGGGCGTCGAGTAGGTGGATAACAGTCACATATATTTAGATAGAGATAACTTCACCTTGGGAGGCCCACAGCATTGTCACATAACTTTGTTTACTTCAATCTACTTTGTTTTGTTTCGATGAACTTTCCTTGTGCATCACGGGATCATTCCAGAAACATATGTGATGCGGTGGCGAAATACAGTGCTATGAGCTATGAGTCGGCACTTCATTGTCTCATTGAAGAAGCAATGCTACTGAGTCTTGCAAGGTTGGGTGTATGAGTTGTCTCCTTCTGCGATGCCGCAGCAAGCTACAAGCACAACACATCATATAGGCCGCTACTGATTTTAAATTATTGCCGCTCATCGTCTATCTATCATATCCGCGCCGATGTTATTATTATTACTACTACCAAATCCCTGCTACAAAAATGACGGCGACGTCTTGAGTCACGGATGGACGGGGCTCAAAAGCAACACCAATTTCCTATGCGAGAAGACGCAGAACAATTTGAAGGGTTCCGCGGCTCTGGCTGGGGAAGACGTAATCAAGAGATCATGCATAATTCATCAAACGCTAGAAAGGCAATTAGTTGTAGAAATATTTGCATGTTTATAATTGACACAGCGTTGCTGCGAGCTGGATTATTTACACATTGATTTGGTGGTGGTGGTGTCAACCAATCCACAATGCTTAGCCGAGACGCATCTTCTTATTGGCATGCTCATCAGAACTCAACGCTGCAAGGGTGCTCTCAAAACGATGCTCCAGAGTCATGTGGTTGTCGGGTGCCAAGCCTAGACAGGCACGCATCAAGTTGACAATAGCACAGCGTTGGGTAAAAAGTGCATTCACGACAGGAGCACCATTTGGTACCAGTGGAGCTTTGAGCATGTAAGAGAGGAGAGAGAGGACAGGATGGAATGACTCCCACTCCGTCTCTCCTTCCTTCTTGACCTGCACGCGTTGGCAGAGCTCACCAAGGATGACGAGGTCATAGATGAGAGGAGTGGCAAGGAGGGAATCTTCACATGTATTGTGCATGACGATGGTGTTCTTCCCACCCATGAAGATCTCGCTAGTGTATTCATCCATAGCACGCTTCGAGTCAGCAACGTACGGAACATATTTAATCACAACAACGTGATCAGGGTGCTCATCTTCCTCAAACAAGATTCTGTTCGATGCAACCATGTCGTCCACAACATTCGATTTACTAATCTCCTTACTGCGGAATTGGCTGGGGGCACTAAGATTCTTTCCATCGTTATTCCCAAGATGGTTGTAGGAAACGATGCTGACAGGCTTGATACCGGCTGAGACGAGGAAGTCAACCATTACACTCTTCATTTTGGTTTGACCTGACTTGAAGTCATCCCCTGCAATGAACACCTTCTTCTGTCGGGCCAATTCAACTACCCCTGGAACGAACGTATTTTGTGGTGACCCATTGATAAAAGTGCATCCTTCCAAAATAGATGCCACGGCAAAGACAGTCGATGCACTAACTTCGGCCTCACCCATCTCAATACTGCTGAGAATGTTCTCAGCATTATCATTCACTCCCTCCTCTACAGCAGAGAATCGCTCCGTGTTGGCAGTCCACAAGAGAATAACTTGGTCAAGTCCATTCTTCGTCTTGAAATCCCGAATATCTTTACGAATCTGTTCCATCTGCTCCTGCTTCGTCCCAGTAAGAACATTATCCGCACGCTCGCCTTGATTCGCAGCAATGAAATCAGGAAAGTAAATCGATGGGAGGGGCTTGATATCCTTCATGTGGGGGTAGAGCTTGGATTGCAAATCGTAGTCGAGGACCTTGGATCGCTTCATGGCCTCTCCCAAATTGGTGCCATTAATGTCCCATCCACCCCAGACGATGTCATTCGGGTTGAGAAGGGGGAGCATGTTGCTCATGGGAGTGTAGACCGAGTTCCCTTGACGATCGTTTCCAAGTTTGACTGTGGATGCCAGTAGGAGTGATCCCCAGTAGTTGGACTTCTGGGTGCCTTCTTTGGTTTCCCATGTGAGACCGAGTTTGTTGGCGATTGCGCCGGCAACACAGGTGCTTTGATTACATAAAAGTGATGAGAAGAGCAACACATGAGTTATGTTAGTTCACTGACCGTCCACATAAAGTTCACACTACATATTGCAATAAAAACGATTACTAATCTTAACTTACCATCCATTATTTCCCCCGATACCAACCAACATAACACCGGTCTTTCCAACTTTGCGTTCAGTTTTGAACTGCATCTGTAGTTTGGAAGGTTTGACGGTGTTGCCCTCAACGATGGTGGTTTCGTAGCTGTGTTGTGTGAGTGGAGTGCAGCAGATATACAGAAGAAAAGAGAAATATCATTGAATAATTGTTAGAATGAATTACGGCTGGCAAATTGTAACACATATTGATTACAACATTGGATCACCGGCGTACATGCGTAGGTGGAACTCGGTCGCCATGTTGACAAAAAGTACTTGCGCTCATCTCTCATGCATAGAAGCAGATAGAAGCCGCCAATCATTCCACTTTACACAATAAATATGCCAACATGATAAAATAGAATCGCACAGACACAAACCAAAGAACTGACGTAGTTGCAAAAAAGTTCATGTGCTTCTCTTCTCACCTGTAATCAGCAATGATCGCATCATCCGTATATTTACAGGAATCAGATTCCACGGTAAATTGCCCGTCAAGATTTTTACAACTGCTCATGATGAATGTACAATAGTTGGTTTGAATATCAGTGTAGCGAATGGTGTAGTTACGACAACAGCGGCAACGTAGTGGCGTGTAGGAAGCAAAAATGAATAGTTCAAACAAAAATGACGACGAGCCCGAGGCAAAAGATCTTCGAAGAAGAATTTAATTCAGATTGGGCTTGCGTGGAAAAAGTTACGTAGGAATAGTACAGTCTGAATTAAGGAAATTGTCACGTGCTCAAGTTCCAAAGATATTGTTGGAAGTTCAAAGCTGGAAGTAGCTGAGTGCTATGGTCGTCCACTCCCGCAAAAATCTGTTCGCTCCCGCAAAAAAATGAAGACATGACACTCTATCTTATCTCAGAACAATGCGAACAAGAACAGGTCGTAGGCGCAGGCAGCAAACAATCCCTTTTCACCACTATCGTATTATCCATTGTCCCTGCCTGAAGAGCAGAGTAGTAGCCTTAGAGAGGTGTCAAAGTAGCTAACATCAATTTCAAAAATGAGCACCCAAAATAATACCAATAACAGCAGAACCCAAAGAAGACGCAAACGAAGATTCACCATCCCCACCACCACACGACAATTCCAAACATGCCTCCAACGCCTCTCCCTCAAAGGTCTCAGCTGCCTATTCTTCATCGCTGATCATGCCATGTATCTACTTGGTCCACTCTTGATTGCACTAGCGTCGATAATTATAGTTGGATTGACCTATCTCTACTTTTGTGTCATGCTGCCCATGATGGCGGGTACTAATTGGATTGTCACTGTGGAGGATTATCATTCTTATCAGAATGGAGGGGCTCACGCTGTATTAT
>Ga0209652_1001938_pt1 | contig 16506 bp, 15 predicted proteins | sample SaaInl74LU_5_DNA_FD_184641 | JGI IMG/M metagenome (GOLD analysis project Ga0209652, IMG submission 184641) | Marine microbial communities from expanding oxygen minimum zones in the Saanich Inlet - ESP_74LU_5_DNA (SPAdes) (version 2) | ecosystem: Environmental > Aquatic > Marine > Intertidal zone...
GCTCTCTGCAAAAGATAATGAGTGGGCCTGTAGCTGCGGTGCACTCCAGATCCTGAGTAAGTACTCTGTAGAAAAAATCATAATACTCACTGTCTCGAAACCGTCGAGTAAGCTTCCAAAGCGGGCATAAATTGGAGCAACAGATTCCAGCGCGATAGCGATAATATTTATGATCACAAGAGTAGCTAAAAAATAATCGACGTTTTTGCTGCCCCGGTCGCCATGCTTGGCATATTGCAACAATTCCCTGCATCTATTTTGTGCGTGTCTGTAGGTGCCCTGCATAGTGTTGCACTTCCTTATTAACCCCGACCACTAGTAATCTGCATATAAATTATAATTTTTAAATGCTTTTAGCGCAGATCACGCTCTTGCTGACGAGTTGCACACCAATTTGCGAACAGCCTCGTCAATTTGTTATAAGCATGGAGGGAACAGTATCTGCCATTGCTCTCTTCACTACCTCCTCACCTGTCACATAATCAATTGCTGACCGCTATGCGATGAAGCCTTGTAGTCAGCTGTCATTTATATGCTGTTATGACAATGCAGGGTATACTAAGCACAGCCATCTTTCTCCATCAGGATCATGTTATGGCGCAGAAATCTACCATCTATAAAGTTGAACTGTCCGTTTCCGATATGGACCGCCATTACTATGAGACCCATAAGTTAACAGTCGCAAAGCATCCATCAGAGACTGACGAACGGTTAATGATACGTCTTCTTGCATTTGCTTCGAGCGCCAGTGGGAACTTAGAGTTCTCAAAGGGCTTATCCGCTGATGATGAACCAGACATTTGGGAAAAGAGCCTGAGTGGCGAAATTGATCTGTGGATCACCCTAGGCCTACCGAGTGAAAAGATTGTTCGTCAGTCCTGCGGTAGAGCCAAAGCCGTCATCGTCTACTCATATGGCGGCAAAACAGCGGAAGTATGGTGGGATAAAATCAAAACGGCGACTTCTCGTTTTGATAATCTGAGTGTAGTAAACTTGGTTACTTCTGAAACGAACGAACTGGCTGGAATGGCGAACCGCTCTATGAAGCTGCAGGTAAACATTCAGAACGGCGATGTAATGATTAGCGTCGATGACAAAGTGGTATACGTGACACCAATCAAATTGCAGAATTGTAAGGGTTAACCCGCAGTTCAGGTCACTTTTGCCATCTGATTTTGCAGCAGCCTCAATTGCTGACCCTGGGATTGTGGCATGTGCGACCCTCTGTGAAGGCCAATATTAGAATTGGCCTGTTGAGTCTGCATCTTGGCCTGCTCGCCGGCCTGATCCTGGCGCACATCGCGATTGAACGTATAGCGAATAGACTTGGTCAGCAATCGACAGCGGCACAACGCGCACCTCAACTAAAATACTAATCATTTATTGAGGTTTATAACAGAATATTTCATTCGATATTAGTCTAAGTGGCGGACCGAGGAGGATTCGAACCCCCGACCCCTTGATTCGTAGTCAAGTACTCTATCCAGCTGAGCTATCGGTCCACTGGCGCCGAACTACCGTTGCTCAGCGCGCGTTGCAAGCCCTAAAAATGAGGTTTTCCAAATTACTCTGCTGCCGCTGCCAAAGTGAGATCAGATTTTGGTAATTGGATCAGAAAACACGTGCCTTCTGGTCCAGAAGCCTCAAGCGACAGATCCCCTCCGTGCCCCCGAATAAGTTCAAGACTTATGATTAAGCCCAATCCAGTACCGCCTTTGCGCGCGTTCCCCTCAAACGCCTTAAAGAGATTCTCTTGCGCTTTGGGCGGCAGGCCTGGCCCTGTATCTTTAATGCGGATCGTCCATTCGTTGGGGGTTTCATCGGCACAGATCATAATCTGAGCGGGTTTGCCCGTTGCAACAATCGCCTGCCGCGCATTGCGCACCAAGTTTCCAACGACGCGGTAAAGCTGTTCTGCATCCGCACGGATCATCATGCCAGCGGGCGTGTCATCAACCAAATCAAGCGCAAAATCTCCCACGGCAAGTTGCTCGCTGGCGATGACGTCTCCCACAACATCGGCCAATGCAAAGCGATTCAGGCTGGGGGCGGCTTCCTCTGCCCGTCCAAACGCAAGGGTCGCTTCGCATAAATTAACTGCGCGCGTGATTGAGTTGACCAGCTTCGGGGCAAGACGCGCAACAGTTGGGTCCTCTGACATTTCAATGCGGTCCGTAAACAGCTGCGCCGAGGTCAAAATATTACGCAGGTCATGGCTGATTTTACTCACTGCGCCACCAAGTTGAGCAAGACGATCTTTTTGCTTCAAAAGATGCGTTAGCTGTTCTTCAAGGGTAGCCAACGCCTCTTCAGCTTCGCGTAGCTCGGTTATTGAGGCCGTCGGCTTGATCACTTTGCGCGCATCCTCTGGCGCACTTTGATAGTCTTTCATTGCGGAGACGAAGTTATTGATTGGGCGAACAAGCCCCCACTGAACCGCAACAAACAAAAGCCCCGCAGTAACAACGGAAATAAGCAGCGACAGCCGCAGAATATTCAACCCGTAAGACACCATCGCGTCGCGTAAGCTCGCTGTGCCAAGAGTTACTTCAATCAGCGTACCTGCATCATTAACTGGATTACCGATGATCCGGATCACGCGTGGCTCTGGGTCCACAAAACGGTGCAGCGCATCACCAATCAACACCCATGCAGACGGGCTACGCAGGTCAAACGTCTCATGAATAGGGCTGGGAATGGTTGTCGAAAGCGCAAGACGGCGCACTTGGTCACGGCGCAGCACAACATTATAAATGCCCGCGTTGCGCAGCAATTCTTCTTCGGTCTCGACGCTGATCATATCATTTTCAAGAGTGGCAAGCGACGCAATCTGCGCACGCTCAAGACGCGCCAATAGATAGTCCTCTCTGAACCGCGCAATCGACGGGACAAAGATCAGCACTTCCGCCAGCATCACAAAAATTATGGTCAGGAGCAAAAAGCGTCCCGAGAGAGATTTAATCATACATCCTCCGCCCCATGGGCCGATATTGGCCTAGGGTATCACACGCTGCACGAACCGCACCACACGTTTCACCATGGCGCTATCGAACAACTTGGGGCTGAAGTATTGGCCAGCCGCGCGTTTGTTGATTTCGGCAATCGTGGGATAAGGCAAAACCGTGTTGGCAATGGCGGACATTTTGAGACCATTGGCAATTGCCATGGTCCACATTCCAATCAACTCACCCGCATGAGCACCCGCAATAGAGGCACCGACAGGCTTGCCTTTGACGACCATCACTTTGATGAGACCTTTTGTTTTCCCCTCAGCAATGGCGCGGTCATTCTCGTGATACGGAAAGCGCACAACTGTCAGCTTATCGCCGTGTACATCACGGGCCTGCGCCTCGGTTTGGCCAACTTGCGCAAGTTCTGGGTCTGTGTAGGTGGCCCACGGAATGTGGTGCGTACTTGCCTTTGCAGGCAAGCCAAGAACCAGACTGCGCACCAAAACGCCTGCGTGGTAGCCAGCCATATGTGTAAATTGCAACCCGCCAGCAACATCACCAGCAGCATAAACGCGGCGGTTTGTGCTTTTGAGATTGGCATCCACCTTGATACCCGTGCGATCATACTCAACACCTGCCGCGTCCAGATTAAGTTTGTCGATATTCACTTTGCGACCAACAGCCACAAGAAGATGAGAGCCGGTAAAATCACCCTTGGGCGTGTGTACGGTAATGTTGCCATTACTGCCGCTGATCTTTTCGGCTTGGGCTTGCTCGACAATCTCCACGCCTTCTGAGCGTAGATTATCAAGAACGACGGCAGCCATTTCAGGATCATCTTTGCCCATGGCCTTGGCACCTTCGATAACTGTAACTTTACATCCCAGTCGGCGGTGCGCCTGCGCCATTTCCATCCCGATCGGCCCGCCACCGATAACAATCAGATGCTCTGGCTGATCTTGCAGATCAAAGATTGTCTCATTGGTAAAATAGGGCACATCATCAATGCCGGGGATTGGTGGCACAAACGGGCCTGATCCAGTTGCAACCACAACACGCCGCGCCGTTATAACCGTATCACCAGCCTGCACTTCGGTTGGCGAAATGAATTTGCCGTACTCACGAATAACGCGCACACCAACACCTTCGAACCGCTCCTGGCTATCAACGGGTGCTATCGTATCAATTACGCTACGCACATGATACTTGGCAGCGGCATAGTCCACTTTAGGCACAACAGGCGTCACCCCAAAAGCCGCACCTGCCCCCATAGCGTGGGCATGTTTGCCGGCCGCAATCAAAGCCTTGGACGGCACACAGCCAAAGTTCAGGCAATCGCCCCCCATCAGATGGCCCTCAAGCAGCGTAACATCCGCGCCCATTTGACTGGCACCATAGGCAAGTGAGAGCCCCCCCGAGCCGCCACCAATAATCAAAATATCCGTCTTTAATCGCGTACTCATAGTCACAGTCCTTGCTTGCCGCGAACGGCTTTGATCAGAATTGGCAATGCCGCCAGAACACAAAGGCCAATAATGGGGCCGATGATTTGTGGCTCGAAAATAATGCCAAGATTAGGTGTTTCGCCGCGCTCAAAAACAGCGCCCAAGCCAGCCCCGACAGAAGTATAAACAACAGACCCCGGAATGATCCCGAAGAATGTAGAAATCATGAAGCGCCGCAGCGGTACTTCCAAAAACGAGGGCACAAGATTAGCCACGAAAAACGGCACCGCCGGCACAAGGCGTATCAGAAAAAGCATCGACCATTGGTTTTCATCGATGCCATCTTTGATTTTCTTGACCATCCCGTCACTTGCCTCAAGCTTTGCACCCAGCTTTTCCCCGAAGCCCCATCTGGCGGCCATAAAGATTGCCGTCGCACCCAGCGTGGCGGCGGTCATGTTGAAAAGCGCGCCCGGGAAAGTAGCAAATAAGAAGCCTCCGGTCAGGGTGGCGATCGTCGCCCCCGGAAGACTAAACGCGACGATCAAAGTGTAGATGACTATGAAGCCAAGCACCGTGCCCACGTAATTGCTATCACGAAATGCCAGCAGCGCTTCGCGGTTGTCAGCCAACGCTTGGAACGTCAGGTAATCTTTCAAAGTGAATGCCCCCGCAACGGCAACGGTGCCGATCAATAGAATGGGAAGCATGCGGCCAATGCCGGTTTTGTCAGTTTCAGTAGTATCAGTCATGTGTCAGGGCTTCTTTGCATAATTTATTGCGTTGAGCCCTGAATGGCGGGTATTGGCCAAATACCCTAGGCGCAAAGCATGATTGTCACGCGCCATTGATAGGAAACGGACAAATGTTACAGTTTTCCGTGATCTTGTGTGGGGTTCCGCGAATAATTGCAACAAAACACGCCTGATCTGAATTGACAGCTCGGCTGACCCGCTCTAGAGACAGGCTTCTAATTCAAACGGCCTTCGAATCTATTTAATAGGTTTGGGCCAGATTCTGAGGACCGCGATATGAAACGCACCTACCAACCATCGAACCTTGTTCGCAAACGCCGCCACGGCTTCCGTTCGCGCATGGCCACCAAAGCTGGCCGTAAGATCCTGAACGCACGTCGTGCGCGCGGCCGCAAGTCGCTGAGCGCGTAAAGTACGCGCGGCGCCAAATGGCATCGCATACCACATTTGACAAAGTCGCCTCGGACGTTCCGCAGGCGACTTTTTCTCGTTCAGGCAAACCGTTAGAGGTTCTGCGCAAACGGGCTGATTTTTTAGCAGCGGCACGCGCCAAACGACAAGGCACAACCGGCGTGCACCTACAGGCCCGCCCGCGCGGTGACGACGGCCCAGCGCGCGTTGGCTTCACCTGCTCCAAAAAAGTCGGCAATGCCGTGGCCCGCAACCGCGCCAAACGCCGGTTGCGCGAAATTGCACGACTAATTCTAACTAATGAGGGGCGCGCAGGCTGGGACTATGTGCTGGTTGGGCGCGCCGAGATCACGGCGACCCGCGACTTCAACGACCTAGGCGCTGACCTTCAATACGCGCTAAAGCGGGTTCATGGCCAATGAGCCCCCTCGCCTTCGTACTAGCCCTGCCAATCCGTGCATACCGTCTTATTTTCAGCCCTTGGGTCGGGTTCAACTGCCGCTATCAACCCACCTGTAGCGCTTACGCCCTTGAGGCACTGCAAACACACGGCGGATTAAAAGGCGGCTGGCTTACCATTCGCCGGATCGGACGCTGCCACCCGCTTGGACGTGACGGTTACGATCCCGTCCCCAAGCCAGCCAACCAAAAAGATGAAACGGATCAGCAATGACTGACGCTTCGCCACCCCTCGATGTGCCCAACGACATTCACCCGCTTTTCAAAGCTGTCCCCAAAACGACCGAATTCAAAAAGCTTCGCAAGCGGATCATCCGGCAAACCCGCGAGGCAATTGATCAGTATGGCATGCTTGATCCGCGTGAACCCAAACAGAAATGGCTGGTATGTTTGTCGGGTGGTAAAGACAGCTACACTCTGCTTGCTGCACTTTATGAGTTGCAATGGCGCGGGTTGCTTCCTGTCGATCTACTCGCGTGCAACCTAGACCAAGGCCAACCCAACTTCCCCGCGACCGTGTTGCCAAAATTTCTGCAGGAAATGCAGGTTCCCCACCGTATCGAGTACAAAGACACCTACTCAATTGTCATGGATAAAATTCCGCAGGGCCGGACGTTTTGCTCGCTCTGTTCACGCCTAAGACGCGGAAATCTTTACCGCATTGCTCGTGAAGAAGGATGCTCAGCCGTCATTTTGGGACACCACCGCGATGACATTCTTGAAACCTTCCTGATGAACCTGTTTCACGGTGGCAGACTTTCAGCCATGCCACCGAAGTTACTCAATGAAGACGGGGATTTGTTCGTTTATCGCCCTCTTGCTCATGTCGCTGAAGCGGATTGCGAGGCTTTTGCCAAAGCCCTCAACTATCCGATCATTCCGTGTGATTTATGCGGAAGCCAAGACGGCCTTCAACGCCAACAGATCAAACAAATGCTCGACACTTGGGAGGCCAACAGCCCCGGGCGACGCCAAACCATGTTCCGAGCACTAGCCAACATAAATCCTGCTCATATGCTGGACACAAATCTCTTTGATTTCTTGGGGCTAAATAGCAATCAGCCACAATTTTCATCAAACTCTTTAGATAATTAACCCTCACGTTAAGCAATCACGAAGATTCTGTATCGTATCCAATCGCGAAAGTAATGGTGGAGCGGCGACAGAATGGGCTATTGGGCGAACATACGCGAGGTTTTGCGGCATAGCTGCGTTGCGCTTAGCCCACTTCTGCCATTGATGGGTCAACTTCTTGGGGAAGCCAAAGGCCTGTGGACCGGAACTGCGCTTGCTTGTGCTGTGATTATTGCAGCATTACTTCGTAAACAGCGCCTAGCTATCTCGCCTCTCTCTCAAACAGCGCAAAGCCTTAATTCAGCTCTTGAACGTGCGATTTCCGAACGCGCACTAACCCACAAAAACAGCCTATGTTTGGCCCTGCAACTTGATGATCTTACTACCATTAAAGATATCCACGGTGTTGCAGGCGCAGAAACTGTCTGTGCGCAAGCAATGGCCAACATTGCAGGTGTTCTTCGCGATGCTGACACCGCTCAAGCGTCTGACGATGGTCCCATCATTGTCGTAATTGGCTCAGACCCAAGGCTTGATCTTGAAGCGGCGTTGCAAATCGCCAACCGTATTCAGACCGCAATCGCACAGCCCTATTTGGTCGATAACGCTACTGTTTTGTGTTCGGCCTCAATCGGCTTCGCTTTGCTGTCGCGCGTTTCAACGCAAACACCACAGGCATATCAATCCGCCGCCATTACCGCGCTTATGGATGCTAAACGCCAAGGTCCAGGCGCAGTACGCGCGTATTCTCCAGAGCTTACGATACCAACCAAACATCAAATGTCGCGGAATGCGCAGGTTTTTGATGCTCTTGAAAGCGGTGCAATTACTGCGTGGTTTCAACCGCAAGTGCGCATCGCAACAGGCGAAATATCTGGGTTCGAAGCGCTCGCACGATGGCATCACCCAAACAATGGCCTCATCCCGCCGTCGGATTTCCTGCCAACACTCGAAAATGCGGGGTTAATGGAGCGACTGAACGAACGAATGCTGCGCGCGAGCTTTTGCGCACTCAAGGATTGGGACCAACAAGGGTTCAATATCCCACATGTCTCGGTGAACTTCGCGAGTGATGATTTACGCAACCCAAAGCTTGTAGAACGGATAGAATGGGAGCTTGATCGCCAAGACCTAAGCGCTGATCGGCTTTGTGTTGAGGTGCTTGAGACAGTCATGGCTGGCAGCGGCAATGACATCATTCACCGCAACCTTGCGCGCCTATCAGATATTGGCTGTTTGCTTGATTTAGATGATTTCGGCACAGGCCACGCTTCAATCGCTGCTATTCGCAGATTTGGAATTGACCGACTAAAAATCGACCGATCGTTCATTACCAAAGTTGATAGCGAGGCAGCACAGAGTAAAATGGTTCGGGCAATTATATCCATGGCGAATGAGCTCGGGATTGAAGCACTGGCTGAAGGTGTCGAAACCCTTAGCGAGCATGCCAAACTGGCTCAGATAGGTTGCCATCACGTTCAGGGCTTCGGGCTAGCAAAGCCAATGCCTTTGGAGGAAACCCATGCATGGATTCGCGCCCACAAGACCAAAGTAACAAACGTACAGTCGCTGACACAGCGGTTTGCCTGAAACGGTGCGCAACAAACCTGTCTTATTGTCGCTCAAAGGTTTGAAAAAGCCCTTTCCCCTTGACGTTTGGCCCTCATAAAGGTTCAACCGCCCCACTAGATTTAGAGACTGGCGGGCGACAATGGACGAGCAAAATAGAAATCTGATCTTGGCAAGTGTACTGTGCCTTGCGGTTATCATCATTTGGCCGTTTCTTGTGCCGCCACCCGTCGAGGCGCCGCAGCCCGCAGTGGTACCCCAAGAGACCAATACCATCGCACCTGCAGCAGCCCCCGTTACTGCGCAACAGCGAACAGCCCCCGAGGAGTTAGCCGAAGGGCGCACTGACGCTCCACGTATCGCGATTGATACCAAAGAATTGTCCGGCAGTATTTCATTGCAAGGTGGCCGTATCGACGACCTAGCTCTGAAATCATATCAGACGTCTCTCGACGAAGGCGCCAGCATCGTGCGACTGTTCCGCGGCACCGATGGACCCGAAGCGTTTTATGCTGATTTTGGTTGGGCTCCCGGCGGCGCGTTGGGTTTTGATGATGTCCCCACCGCAACAACAATCTGGAACGCAGACGCAAGCGCGACACTCACGGAGAATACCCCCGTGACTCTTCGTTGGGATAACGGCAAGGGCCTTGTCTTTACCCGCGTCATTTCAATCGACGAAAACTTTATGTTCAGTGTCGAACAGTCCGTGACAAACACAGCAGATGCCGCCGCGCGCCTCGCGCCCTACAGCGCGCTCACGCGGCATGGAATTCCCACAACGCTTAAGAACTTCTTCATTATCCACGAAGGCGCCATGCGCCAGACGGGCGAGGAACTGTCCGAGTATGACTACGACGACATCTCCGACTTTGACCGCGATGACCGCTGGGGCGCGACCGCCGACGTTGCGCAAATCCAACAAAACGGCTGGCTTGGTTTCACCGATCACTACTGGATGTCGATGCTTATCCCCGCAAGCGCGCAGCCGTTTACGGGCGTTTTGCAATATAACGAGGCGCGCAACACGTTCCGGTCCGAAGCACGCCTGCCAACGGTAGACCTTGCTGCGGGCGAAACCATTTCCGTCAGCACACAACTTTTTGCCGGTGCCAAAGAATGGGAGACCATCCGCAACTACGAAAATGACGGCGGCATCTACAATTTCCTCGACAGCATTGATTGGGGTTGGTTCTTCTTCCTGACCAAGCCGATCTTTGCAGTACTGCACTGGCTCAACGCCGTGATTGGAAACATGGGCTGGTCCATCATCGCCCTGACGCTTTTGATCAAGGCAATTTTGCTACCACTCGCCTATAAATCATACGTATCCATGGCCCGCATGAAAGAGCTTCAACCAGAGATGGAGAAGCTGAAAGAAGCGGCCGGTGATGACCGCGAGAAAATGCAAAAGGGCATGATCGAGCTCTACAAGAAGAACAAGGTAAACCCAGCCTCGGGTTGTTTGCCAATCTTGATGCAAATCCCGATCTTTTTCTCACTCTACAAAGTGATTTTCGTGACGATCGAATTGCGTCACGCAGAATGGATCGGTTGGATTCGTGACCTTTCGGCACCGGACCCCTCCTCCATATTGAACTTGTTCGGCCTGCTGCCATACGCAACACCTGAGCCAACAAGCATCTTTTACATCCTGTCGCTTGGCGTATTGCCCATCATTTTGGGCATCTCAATGTGGCTACAACAGAAGCTAAACCCGGCGCCCACAGACGCGACCCAAGCGATGATTTTCGCATGGATGCCATGGGTCTTCATGTTCATGCTTGGCAGCTTTGCCAGCGGTTTGGTCATCTACTGGATTGCGAACAACACGATCACATTTAGCCAACAATACCTGATCATGCGCAGTCAGGGCATCAAGCCGGATGTCTTCGGAAACATCAAAAAAGGCTTCAGCCGTAAGTCGAAAACGGAAGAAACCTAATGCTTCGGATCGCGGCCCTTTGGCGGCACCCCATCAAGGGCCACGGTCACGAAGCGCTCAGCACGTCTGATTTCATCGCAGGCCAGACGATGCCGTGGGACCGTAAGTGGGCAGTCGCCCATGAAGCGGCCAAGACGGATGGCCGTACATGGGCAAGTTGCGCAAACTTCAGCCGCGGTGGCAAAGCACCACAGCTGATGGCCGTGCGTGCGGTTACTGACACAGACACTGGCATCGTCACCCTATCGCACCCGGATGCTCAAACACTTAGCTTTGATCCGGATGGCGACACGGCGGATTTTTTGGCATGGTGTAAAAACTTGATGCCGCAAGACCGCGCCCAATCGGTGAAGGTCGTACGTGCAGACGTCGGCATGACTGATACACCCTACACATCGATCTCACTTCTGACCACAGCCAGCCTGGCAGATCTAAGCGGCAAAATCGGCGCAGACATGGCCCAAACCCGCTTTCGTGGTAACATCTGGATCGATGGCGCAGAACCATGGGACGAGTTTAATTGGATTGGCAAAGAAATCCGTGTCGGTACCGCCGAATTCGAAGTGGTTGAACCAATCACCAGATGCTTGGCCACGCACGCCAACCCACAAACAGGCGAGCGCGATGCAGATGTGCTCAACACCTTAACGCAGCATTGGGGCCACAAAGATTTTGGCATCTATTTGCGCGCAACCAAATCTGGCCATGCGTCAGTGCAAGACAAAATTGAGTTTCTCTGAAATGGACATGCAATTCACACTGGCCGAAGAGCCAACTCCACAAGAAGTCGAAGCCGCACGGGTATTTTTCGCAGGCGAAACCGACTTTTTGAAAGGTGTCGTCGCGATGGATGGCATGCCAATGGCCGACCGCATGGAAGTCTGTTTCGCAGGCCGATCGAATGTTGGTAAATCCAGCTTGATCAACGCACTTACCGGACGCAAAGGTTTAGCACGTGCATCGAACACTCCGGGCCGCACCCAAGAGATCAACTTCTTTACGCTAACCGAAAGCCACTACCTTGTGGATTTACCGGGCTATGGCTTTGCCAACGCGCCGATCCCGATCGTTGAAAAGTGGCAGCGCTTGCTCAAGGCTTACCTTTCAGGCCGTGCAAGTCTTCGAAGGGCGTTCGTTTTGATTGATGCGCGCCACGGGGTGAAACCCGTCGATGAAGAAATCATGACCCTACTCGATAAATCAGCAGTAACTTTTCAATGCGTTCTGACCAAAACCGACAAAGTTAAAGGCGGCGCAAAGGACAAGATGCTGGAACAGGTCAAATCGAAACTGGCAAAGCATCCCGCGTCCTACCCAGAGATCATCATGACCAGCTCGGAAAAAGGTGACGGCATCGCCACTCTGCGGCACATCATTCACACCCTCACCTAATCTTACCTTGGCAGGCATCACGTTCCCCAGTACGAACAAGCGCCAAGAGGACACCGACATGAAAAAGCAGAACGCCATGAAAAGCGATTGGATCGCCACCGCCAGCACCCTCAGCAAAGCACTGCCCTACTTGCAACGCTATGATGATGCGATTGTAGTGATCAAATTTGGTGGCCACGCTATGGGCAGCGACGAGGCCATGGAAAGCTTTGCGCGCGATATCGTTTTGTTACGGCAAGTCGGTGTAAACCCTGTGATCGTTCATGGTGGCGGACCGATGATCAACGAAATGCTCGATAAGCTGAGCATTCAGTCCGACTTTGTAAACGGCAAGCGCGTTACGGACGAAGCCACAGTTGAAGTGGTCGAGATGGTATTGTCGGGCCGTGTAAACAAGAAAATTGTCCAAGCGATTAACGCCCAAGGCGGCAAAGCCGTCGGCCTGTCAGGTAAAGACGCGGGCTTAATCACATGCACGCAAACAAACCCTGATCTGGGCTTTGTCGGCACGCCGTCAGAGATTGATACAAGCGTGCTGCACACCCTTTTTGAGGCAGGTACAATTCCCGTGATCGCTCCGCTTGGAGCCGGCGCCAACGGTGAAACATTCAATATCAACGGTGACACAGCCGCAGGTGCAATCGCCGCGGCGCTTAAGGCGGACCGCTTGTTATTGCTCACGGATGTGGCGGGCGTGAAAGACGCAAGCGGCGAGGTCGTCACTGACATCACCGCAGATCAAATTCGGGAACTTACCAAAGAAGGCGTGATCGCCGGCGGTATGATCCCGAAAACCGAGACCGCCCTTGCGGCCATCGAAGGCGGCGTGCGCGCGGTGGTAATCTTGGACGGACGTGCGCCAAATGCGTGCTTGCTCGAACTGTTCACAGACCACGGTGCCGGTTCAATCATCCGCCGCTAGCGCTTCACACAGTCGTGGCTTGTCACGCGCCATTCACTGAGGCACCTTTGCGGTATGGAAAACGAAGCACTCATTCGTCTGACGATCTTTATTGGGCTGTTCGCGATTTTCGCGAGTTTCGAGGCATGGGCTCCTCGCCGTAAGCGTGTTCAATCACAGCCGCAACGCTGGCTGACGAATTGGGGCATCACCCTGCTGGATACGCTGACGTTACGCGCGCTTTCTGTCGTCCTGCCCCTACTTGCCGTGGGCGCCGCGTTCGATGCAGAGCGCTTGGGCTGGGGGCTTTTCAATCAGGTAAGCTTGCCCTTTGCCGTTGAGTTAGTCCTCGTCTTGTTGATCTTCGATTTTGCGATTTGGGCCCAGCATTTGATCACACACAAGGTCCCGTTTTTGTGGCGTATTCACAGGGTTCATCATGCCGACCGCGACCTTGATGTAACGACAGCCATTAGATTTCACCCCGTTGAGATCGCCTTCTCAATGCTGCTGAAAGTTGGGCTGGTCTATGCGTTGGGGCCTGCTGGCGTGGCCATCGTGATTTTCGAGATTATTCTGAACGGCTGTGCCATGTTCAACCATGCGAATATCAACATCCCCCAGCCCGTTGACCGCATACTGCGCAGAATTTTGGTCACACCAGACATGCACCGCGTTCATCACTCGACCGACCGTGCGGAACACGACAGTAATTACGGGTTTTCGCTGTCGATCTGGGATCAGCTGTTCGGAACCTACATCGCGCAACCCAAAGACGGGCACAGCGATATGAACATTGGCTTGGAATGGCAGGACGACCGGCCATCACAGCTGGGTTGGAGCCTTGCTCTCCCATTTCGCCGTCGATGAACCTTGCGCATCTAAGTGCTGAGGCCGCGACGCATGGCCTCTTCATTATGGCAGAATGCCCTGATCCCGAAGGCAATGGCACCATCGTTCTGATTGGGGCGGATGCAACGTTCTGGGATGTTTTCACCATTTCACCAGAATACAAAAACAACGTCCCAAACCCCGTCGATACATGGTCCAAGCGCATCATTACTCGCCTAGCTGATGGCCAGCCAACGGTTTACCCATCTGATGGTCCGCCCTACGCGCCATTCATCCAATGGGCGCTTGGGAGTGACCAATTCTTCCAGAGCCCTGTTGGGATGATGGTCCACCAAAAAGCCGGATTGATGATCTCTATTCGCGGTGCGATTAAGCTGTCCCAGCCTTACTTGGCGCCTACATCATCCGCCGCGTCTCCTTGCGTCAGTTGCGTCGAGAAACGCTGTCTGACCGCCTGTCCAGTCGGTGCGTTGGGACTGGACACCGCTTACGATGTGCCCGCATGTAAGTCCTATCTGAACAGCGCTGAAGGCGCAGACTGTATGACAAGAGGTTGCGCCGTAAGACGGGCTTGTCCGATTAGCCAGCGCTTTGACCGGTTCGATGCCCAGTCCGCCTATCATATGAGCGTCTTCGTTTAGGCACAAAAAAGGGCGCTTCTAAGCGCCCTTTTCTAATCCGTTTACCGCAATGGTGCTGATACCTTAGTGGCCCAAAATTTGGCTGAGGAACAACTTGGTACGGTCTGATTGTGGGTTCTCAAAGAACTCCTCTGGCTCGTTTTGCTCAACGATTTGACCTGCATCCATAAAGATCACGCGGTTTGCAACTTTGCGTGCAAAGCCCATCTCGTGGGTCACACAGAGCATTGTCATGCCTTCTTCCGCAAGCTCGATCATAGTGTCGAGAACCTCGGCAATCATTTCAGGGTCAAGCGCAGAGGTCGGCTCATCAAACAGCATGATGCGGGGCTTCATGCAAAGTGAACGCGCGATTGCAACACGTTGCTGTTGACCACCAGAAAGCTGACCGGGATATTTATCCGCTTGCTCTGGGATCTTCACTTTTTCAAGGAAGTGCATCGCAATCTCTTCGGCTTCTTTCTTTGGGGTCTTACGAACCCAAATCGGTGCCAACGTGCAGTTCTCAAGAATTGTCAGGTGCGGGAACAAGTTGAAGTGCTGAAAGCACATGCCCACTTCCGAGCGGATAGTGTCGATGTTTTTCAAGTCAGAAGACAACAACGTACCATCAACAGTGATGGTGCCTTTCTGGTGCTCTTCAAGCGCGTTGATGCAGCGGATCAGCGTCGATTTACCAGAACCGGACGGCCCGCAAATAACGATACGTTCGCCGCGGTTTACAGTCAGATCAATGTCGCGCAGCACGTGAAACGAGCCGTACCACTTGTTCATCTGATTGATTTCGATGGCGACCTCGTCAGAGACCTTCATTTGTGAAATTTGAGACATATCAGGCGCTCCTTAACGATGGCCAGTTTGAAGCTGACGTTCCAGCCATTGTGAGTATTGAGAAATTGAGTAGCAAACGACGAAGAAAACTGCCGCAGCAAAGAGGTAGACTTCCCAGTAGATCGAAATCCAGTCTGTTGACTGTTGGATCGGACCACGGATCATGCCGACGATATCGAACATCGAAATGACCGAGACAAGTGTCGTGTCTTTGAACAAACCAACGGCCACATTCACGATACCCGGGATTGAGATTTTCAACGCCTGCGGCAAGATGATGAGACGTGTCGCTTGAGTGTAGTTCAAACCAAGACTATCTGCTGCCTCATATTGGCCTTTAGGCAACGCCGCTAAGCCGCCACGGATCACCTCGGCGATATACGCCGCGGAGAAGGCTGTGATCATGATGATCACGCGCAGGATCAGGTCGATGGAGCTTTCAGGTGGGAAGAAATATGCCAGCATAACGTTTGCCACAAACAGCAACGTGATCAGAGGTACGCCGCGAATGAACTCAATGAATACTACGCAAACGCCTTTGATAAGGGGCATGTTCGACTGACGCCCAAGCGCCAGCACAACACCCAGCGGAATGGACAAGGACACGCACACAGTACCGAGGATCATGCAGAGCATGTAGCCGCCCATATCGCGGGACGCGACTGCTTCAAGCTCGATCGGGACAACGCTATTTATCGCGGTTGAGATCGGTCCCAGCCCGTAAACCATCAACGCATAGAGACTGAACAAAGTGGTAACGATTGTGACCAAGCCACCATCTTCATAGCTGTTATAAATCGCATAACCCACAAAGATACCCATCGGGATAAAGAACGCGTAGGTGAAAATCGCGGCGATCATAAAGACAAACCCAGCCACTGTGGAAACGATGCCTTCCCCTGCACTTACGTTGCCAGAGATAAACCAAAGCTCTTGCGCACCAAGGTATAGCAGGTAGCCAAGGCCGATGCCCGAAAGCGCACCAACGATGCCCGCAACGGCTTGGCGCAACGAAACGCTTAGGCCTTCAATAAACAAATAAATCACGGCGGTTACGGCCAATAGACCAAGGATCACCACAGGCACCCAAAGTGAGCCGCCCCAGATCAACCAATACGCAACGAAAGGATAGAGCGCCGTCGCAATCAAAAGCTTACGCGGCAAATACATCGCGAAAAGTGCTGGCATTGCGCAAACCACCAAAAGGACAAACGCCAAAGTAGGGCGCCAATATTCAGTGGCGGGGTATTTGAACCCGAAGAGTAGGTGATCCCAACGAT
>Ga0209652_1001940_pt1 | contig 16498 bp, 19 predicted proteins | sample SaaInl74LU_5_DNA_FD_184641 | JGI IMG/M metagenome (GOLD analysis project Ga0209652, IMG submission 184641) | Marine microbial communities from expanding oxygen minimum zones in the Saanich Inlet - ESP_74LU_5_DNA (SPAdes) (version 2) | ecosystem: Environmental > Aquatic > Marine > Intertidal zone...
CTCGGTGGCGCCACCATTTACACCAACGTGCGTAAAGACTACGTCGCGCAGTGCCCTAACGTGGGCAAGCTGCTGAACAATCTGGTGTTCACCCTGGAAATGGAAAACGCGCTGATGAACGCGGTTCTCAACGACAAAACCAAGCCCGCCGCTGCAGCCAAGGCCTGGATCAAGGCCAACCCCACAGCACTGGACGCTTGGCTCGATGGCGTGAACACCCGCTCCGGAAAACCCGCGCTGGCTATCGCCAAAGCAAAACTGACGAAGTAAACCTGTAACCGCCCCGAATCACATGCAGCCAGAATGCATGAGATGCGGGGCTTTTTTGTTGCCGCGCCCCACCCTTCCGGTCTGGTCGCATTTGGAGACACCCCGTCATGCCGACTGATTACAAAATCCCGCTGGGCCAGGTAATTGCTGAGTTCATTGACTGGCTGACCCTGAGCGGTGCCGATTATTTCGACGCTTTTGCCGATGGCCTAGAGTTCCTGATTTACAGCGTCACGGATGCCCTAACCTGGTTCAATCCCTTGGTGCTCATCGCGTTGTTTGGTCTGTTGACCCTGCTGATTCAACGTAAATTACGCCTCACCATTTTGTCCTGTTGTCGTGCTTGCTGATCCTGAATCTCGGGTATTGGCAGGAAACCATGGAAACGCTGGCCCAAGTGCTGTTCGCCACCGTGACCTGCGTCGTGATCGGTGTGCCGCTGGGTATTTACGCCGCGCACAAGCCGCGTTTTTACACCGTGATGCAACCGGTACTTGACCTGATGCAAACCGTGCCGACCTTTGTTTATCTGATTCCGACCCTGACCCTGTTTGGCTTGGGTGTGGTGCCCGGTCTGATTTCTACCGTGGTGTTCGCCGTCGCCGCGCCCATTCGGCTGACCTACCTCGGGGTGCGTAATGTACCGGCCGAGCTGCTAGACGCCGGCAAAGCCTTTGGCTGTAACCGGCGCCAGCTGTTGACCCGCATTGAGTTGCCGCACGCCATGCCCAGCATTTCAGCGGGTATCACACAGTGCATCATGCTGTCACTGTCCATGGTGGTGATTGCCGCGCTAGTGGGTGCCGATGGTCTCGGCAAGCCGGTAGTGAATGCCTTGAACACGGCCGATATTGCCCTGGGTTTTGAAGCCGGCCTGGCCATTGTTTTGCTGGCCATCATGCTAGACCGGGTTTGCAAACAGCCTGAAGCTAAAACCGGGAGCGCCACATGAGCATGATCCGTTTCGACAAAGTCGACGTCGTTTTTTCCAACACACCGCAACAGGCGCTCACATTGCTAGATGAAGGCTTGACGCGCGATGAAATTCTCAAAAAAACCGGTCTGATCGTTGGGGTCGAAAGTGCCAGTTTTGAAGTTGCGCAGGGTGAAATTTGTGTGCTAATGGGCTTGTCCGGCTCCGGGAAGTCCAGCCTGCTGCGCTGTATCAACGGCCTGAACACCATCAGCCGCGGTCACCTGTTGATACAACACGAGGGCCACGAGGTCGACATTGCCAACTGCTCAGCGGCAACCTTGCAAAGCATGCGTACCAAACGTATCGCCATGGTGTTCCAAAAATTTGCCTTAATGCCCTGGCTGACGGTGGAAGAAAACATCAGCTTCGGCCTGGAAATGCAACACCGACCCAGCGCAGAACGCAAAAAACTGACCGACGAAAAACTTGAACTGGTGGGCTTGACCCAGTGGCGCAAAAAACGCCCCAGCGCCCTGTCTGGGGGCATGCAGCAGCGTGTTGGCCTGGCTCGGGCTCTGGCCATGGACGCCGACATCTTGCTGATGGACGAACCTTTTTCGGCGCTTGATCCGCTGATACGCCAAGGCCTGCAAGACGAGCTCCTGCTGCTGCAGCGCAAGCTGAATAAAACCATTGTGTTTGTTAGCCATGATCTGGATGAAGCCTTGAAGATTGGCAACCGGATTGCCATCATGAAAGACGGGCAAATTGTGCAGCACAGCAAACCGGAAGACATCGTACTCAATCCAGTCAACGACTATGTCCGCACTTTTGTCGCCCACACCAACCCGCTGAACGTCTTGCGCGGTCAGAGCCTGATGCGTAAACTGGACGACTGCGCGCAGCACGAGGGCGAAGTTAGTCTCGATGCAGACAGCGACCTCTGGTTCAGTCTGGAGCCAAACGGCCAGTTCAAGTCCGCTCGCCGGGGCGCCGAAGCCTTGCCGCTGCAAAAATGGACAGCCGGCCAGTCAGTAGAGTCGCTTGCCCGCCAGCCCACATTGGTCGATGCCAGCATTGGTATGCGCGATGCACTGCATATCCGTTACCAGACGGGGCACAAACTGCTGTTACAGGAGAACCAACAAGTTGTCGGCACACTCGGCGATGGTGAGCTTTACCATGCCCTGCTCGGCAAAGCCATGGGTTAAGCGCCGGCCCACCAGACGTATGCGTGCTTGACGGACACGCGCTTGCAAGGTCTGTCGCCTGGCTAGTTATCTGGCACGCCCCAAACCTGTAGGCACGTTTCAAAATGCACTAAGGCATTTAGCGACAGCTAGTTAACCGTGCTAAAGAGCAGATCGCCACTTAACGGTATGGTGTGTTTGTTAACCGCATCAAACTCTTGCAACAGGTGCCTTTGCCCATCCAACCACGTCACGCCCTCAGCAGCATCTTGACCAAGTATTTCGGCATCTCGGATAACGATGACATGAATCTCATCGCCTGATTGCATGAGATGGAAAACACGGTTCCTACTTGCATTAAAAGTCTTTACGGCTGCGACAAACGCATCAAAGCACTCAGGCTTTGGTTTGAACTTGATGATGGATAGTTTTTGCATATATTGACCCTGTGTAATATTTTTATATTTTCGCGTGCTTCGCCCAGTAAGCGCTGTCCCAGTAAAGATCAAAGCTGACTTCTAATCCGTCTTCCACCACAAAGCTGTGCACACCTTTCCCGATCAACCCACCATCTGCCGTGATGGTACAAAACACGCAAACGTTTTTGTCGTCAGCCACCACTTTGTCGACGCCAAGACTAAAACCCGGCCATGCATCATTTAGCTTGGCTAACATATTTGTCAGCAAATCTGGGAAACCAATATATTCCCCACCCAATGCATGGTCGCCGTGGAAGGTGGTTTTACATTGCGGGTGATAAAGCTTGCCTAACGCGTCCATATCGCCGGAGCCAAAGGCCGCGTAGCCGCTCATCACAATCTCTTCTGCAGTCATATTACGTCTCCTCAATTGAAATTTAACTTTTCTAAAGAAAGTATACTTCAATTGATAAGCTATTATCAGCGCACAGACGCATGCGTCCTGCCAGCGGCTACTCTCACGCTACCTCAATACAAAAAAACCCCTCAAGGCGTTACACCTGAGGGGCTAGCAGCGAGGGTGCTATGCGAGGCTTACATACTGGCCAGTGCCGCGTTGAACGTAGCGCTGGGGCGCATGATGGCTTCCAACTTCTTGAGGTCGGGCATGTAATACCCACCAATGTCAACCGCCTTGCCTTGCACGCTGTTCAGCTCTTCCACAATCTTCTGCTCGTTGTCCGCAAGGCTCTTGGCCAAGGGCGCAAACTTCGCGGCCAACTCGGCGTCATCGGTCTGCGCGGCCAGCGCCTGCGCCCAGTACAAGGCCAAGTAAAACTGACTGCCACGGTTATCAAGCTGGCCTGTCTTGGGAGATGGGTTTTTGTTGGTATCCAACAATTTACCTGTCGCTGCATCCAAGGTCTTGGCCAGTACGGTCGCCTTGGGGTTGTCAGTGCGCAAACCCATGTCTTCAAAGCTCACCGCCAACGCCATGAACTCACCGAGTGAGTCCCAACGCAGGTGGTTTTCTTCCACGAGCTGCTGTACGTGCTTAGGCGCAGAGCCACCGGCACCCGTCTCATACAAACCACCGCCAGCCATCAATGGCACGATAGAGAGCATTTTGGCGGAGGTGCCTAGTTCCATGATGGGGAACAGGTCGGTCAGGTAGTCACGCAAGATATTGCCCGTTGCGCTAATGGTGTCTAAGCCGCGAATCACGCGCTCTAGTGTGTAACGCATGGCACGCACCTGGCTCATGATTTGGATATCCAAACCGTTGGTCTCGTGCTCATGCAGGTACATCCTGACCTTACGGATCAATTGCGCTTCGTGCGGACGGTATGCGTCCAGCCAGAAGACAACGGGCGTGCCCGAGTTGCGTCCGCGATTAACAGCCAGCTTGACCCAATCGCGGATGGCGGCATCCTTTACCTGGCACATACGCCAAATGTCACCGGCCTCAACGTGTTGGCTGAGCAAGACCTCGCCTGTTTCCAGGTCGGTAATATTTGCGACGCCGTCTTCGCTGATCTCAAACGTTTTGTCATGCGAGCCGTACTCTTCGGCTTGCTGTGCCATCAGGCCAACGTTGGGCACCGTGCCCATGGTCTTGGGATCAAAGGCGCCGTGCCACTTACAGAAGTTAATCATCTCTTGATAGATGCGGGCAAAGGTTGACTCAGGCATCACCGCCTTCACATCCTTCAATCGGCCGTCCGCACCCCACATTTTTCCGCCATTACGAATCATCGCTGGCATCGATGCGTCCACGATCACGTCATTGGGCGAATGGAAGTTGGTGATGCCTTTGGCCGAGTCCACCATGGCCAATTCGGGGCGATGCTCGTGACAAGCGTGCAGGTCATGCTTGATTTCATCTTGCTGACTTTGTGGCAGCGCGGTGATTTTGCTGTACAGGTCGGCCATACCGTTGTTGACGTTCACGCCCAACTCTTTGAAGGTCTTGGCGTGTTTATCAAACGCATCTTTGTAGAAGATTTTTACGCAATGACCAAAGACGATCGGGTGAGACACCTTCATCATGGTGGCCTTCACGTGCAGTGAAAACATGACGCCTGTTTTGTGCGCGTCTTCAATTTCCTTGGTGTAAAACTCTTCCAGCGCTTTCTTGCTCAGGTACATGCTGTCAATGACTTCACGGTCAAGCAACGACACCTTGGGCTTCAACACAATGGTTTGCCCGCTATTGGTAATGAGCTCCATCTTGACGTCACGCGCCCTGTCCAAAGTCATTGACTTTTCACCGTGGTAGAAGTCACCGTTGTGCATATGCGAAACGTGTGAGCGCGATGCCTGGCTCCACTCCGCCATGCTGTGCGGGTTTTTACGCGCAAACTCTTTCACAGCGCGTGGCGCACGGCGATCAGAGTTACCTTCCCGCAGTACAGGGTTCACCGCTGAGCCTATGCACTTGGCGTAACGGGCTCTTATGCTTTTCTCTTCCTCTGTCTTTGGTGCATCGGGATAGTCTGGCAAGGCATAGCCTTTGCCTTGCAACTCTTTAATCGCAGCGACCAACTGGCCCACTGAGGCGCTGATGTTCGGCAGCTTGATGATGTTGGCTTCTGGCTTCAAAGTGAGCTTACCCAAGGCCGACAGGTTGTTCGGCTGGCGTTGCGCCTCCGGCAGCAGGTCTGCAAATTCACCCAAAATACGCGCCGCCACCGAGATGTCGCTGGCTACCACGTCAATACCCGCTGGCTCGGCAAAGGTACGAATAATTGGTAAAAACGACGCCGTTGCCAGAAACGGGGCTTCGTCAGTCAGGGTGTACACAATTTGTGGGTTTTTAGCAGACATTACGCGGTCTCATTCTTCATTTGATAGGGTGAAAGAAATACGGTGTTCAAGTGCGTCACGGGGCTCTCCCCCAATATGCAACCCCCTATTATCCACGCTATGTGCCCCCGAGGGCTTACGAGGGCACACGAGTGACCCACGCCATGGGGCCGTCACGTTTACGTGACCGTGTCCAGCTGATTTAGCGGCTACCATTAATTACAGAGCGCGCGCCCTGACCAGCCTGAGGCCCATGCCCCCCTGCAACCATTTATCGATATTTCTACCAACATGACGCCCTCAATCCTTAGTGGCATACGCATTGCCGACATGACCACCGTGGTCTTTGGCCCCTACTGCACCCAAACCTTGGCCGACCTCGGTGCCGACGTCGTCAAGATAGAGCCTGAAGGGGGGGATGTGGCGCGCAACATAGGCAAATCGGCAAATACCCCGTTCATGGGTGGCTTGCACCTGCGCATGAACCGCGGCAAACGCTCCGTGACATGGGATTTAAAAACGGAGGTGGGCAAGGAGGCCATGTCCAAGTTACTAGCAAGCAGCGATGTGTTTATCCACAACGTGCGCCCGGAGGCTATTGAGCGTGCGGGGTTTGGCTACGAGGCCGTGCGCAAGCTGCGCCCAGACATCATTTACGTGCATTGCACAGGCTACGACTCACGAGGCGACTACGCGGGCCGGCCTGCTTATGACGACATCATTCAGGCGCTTTCTGGCGTCGCCTCACTGCTGCCCATGGCTGACGGCAACCCCGCACCACGCTTTTTCCCTATGACCATGGCAGACAAGGTGTCTGGTTTGCACGCCGTCTATGCCGTGCTCGCTGCCGTCATTCACCGCTTACGCACAGGTGAAGGACAGCACGTAGAGGTGCCGATGATGGAGGCCGTAGCCAGTTTTACAACCGTTGACCACTTGTACGAGAAGACGTTCATACCGCCCATTGGGCCTAGCGGATACACCCGACAGCTAGACCCCGCCCGACAGCCTATGCGAACCAAGGACGGCTACATTGCGGTCGCTCCTTATCAGGATGGACGCTGGCGGCGGTTTTTTGAGCTGGTTGGTCGACCAGAAATTTTTGAGGAACCCGGGCTCACGGATGTGCAGTTACGCCGAGAAAATGCCGACCGCCTTTATCGACACATGGCGACCGAATTGCCAGCGAAGACGACGGCTGAGTGGGTCAAAATATTCGCCGAGATTGATATTCCTGCCAGCAAGATCAACACCATTGACGATCTGCTAGAAGACCCACAACTGAAGGCTTCTGGCCTGTTCGTTGAGCGCGACCATCCAACAGAGGGACGCTACGTCGAGGTTCGCCCGCCGGTACAGTTCTCTGCGATGCCGTCCCCGGTGCTCGCACACGCGGCCTTACCAGGGGAGCACTCTGAGGAGGTGGCGCGCGAGCTCGGTGTTGACATCAACCGCCAATAGCCAATAGCCAACCGCCACTAGCCACGGCCTACTCAGACCACCATGTGAGACAAAGCGCCACTATAAACTCCCCTCCGCAAGCAAACAAAGGACTCACCGTGATCACGATTTACCACAACCCCAAGTGCGGCACATCCCGCAACGTGTTGGCCGAAATCGAAGCGGCTGGCATTCAGCCCACCATCATTCGCTACCTCGATACCCCGCTGAGTAAGGACGCGCTAAAACAACTGGTGCGTGAGATGGCGGTGCCCGTGCGGGCGATTTTGCGAGAACGCGGCACCCCATACGAGGAACTGGATTTGGGTAACGCCAAATGGTCTGACGATGCCCTACTGGACTTTGTTGTAGCGCACCCTATTTTGCTGAACCGCCCTATCGTGACATCACCGCTAGGCGCCAAGCTGTGCCGCCCCGTCGAGACCGTGCACAGCCTGTTGCCAAACAAAGGGTAACTGCGCAGAAGGGCTCACCGATCGGCGGCTGCCCTAGCGTTGGCGTTGGCGTTCATGCCGCCTTTTTGAAGCCACTCGTCGTAGCCGCCCTGCAAAATACGGACGTTATCCCACCCGGCCACGCGCAGCGCAAAGCCCGCCTGAGCTGACAGCGAGCCCGTGTTGCAATAGACGACAACCATTTTGTTTTTTGGTATCTGGGCGGCCTCCTCCAATACCCTGCGCCACTCAATATTTATTGCGTTGGGGATATGCGCCTTGGCGTACTGCACCGCGTCACGCGTGTCTATGAATACAGCCTCAGCGTAAGACGCTGCGGGTATTTGCTCGGCAGAGATCGTCCCGCCGCCATATTCTGCAAAGTCTAGGTAAGCCGCTATTTCTTGGCCAACCGGCGAGAGCTCATCCGCACGCGCATGGCTGGGCAACGCACTGGCCAAAACGGCCGCGATGGCGATGGCAATGGCCAAGCACCACGCAGCGGGCAAGGAGAAGGCACGCGGGGCGGTTGCACCGCATCGATGGGGTTGGATTAGTGGCGTCACGTTAGAAAGACCTTAAATATAAGTTATCGCTAATATACCATTTACCTCGCCGAAGCAAAAGTTGGTTAGCATTCACCCATGCCCCCCACCGTTCAACAGCCTCTGCCTTGGATCACTCCAGAGGCGGCTTTGCCAGCGCCCGAAGACGCAAGACGGGAGCCGCCATATGCAGGTCTGCTTGCCGCAGGGCAAGACCTCGGACCCGCCCGCCTACACGAGGCATACGGCAAAGGCATATTTCCTTGGTTTGGCGAAGACGAGCCTGTGCTGTGGTGGAGCCCTGACCCGCGTATGGTGCTTCGCACAGAGACCTTTCGTCTGCATGCCAGCCTACGGAAGCGAATCCAACGTGGCATACGAGAAGGTCGCCTACACATATGCGTGGACCAAGACTTTGAACGCATCATTGAGCACTGCGCCAACCAACCTCGAATAGGACAAGCCAGCACTTGGATCGTGCCGCCCATGGTCGAAGCCTATAAGGCCTTCCATGCCCAAGGCTATGTGCACGGGATCAGCGTTTACTGGGATAAGCAATTAATCGGCGGCCTCTACGCGGTCGCGATCGGGCGCGCGGTCTTTGGGGAGTCCATGTTCAGCCTCGCCCCCGATGCCTCCAAAATGGCGCTCGCTGCACTGATTGCCATTTGCAGGCGAGAGCAGGCACCTGCTATAGACTGCCAACAAGAGACTGCACACTTGGCCTTCATGGGGGCGAGTCCGCAGCCACGAAACCAATTTTTAGAGCAGTTACACCCCTTGACCCAAATGCCCGCTATGGATTGGCACTTTGACACCACAACGTGGGCGCAGCTAGACGCCCGCTTAGGCTTGGCCGCCGTCGCTGGGCAGGGTGTCATTTAGTGACTTACCCTAAAGAGCTACCGATACAGACCATACAGTTGTATGCGACCGCGGCCTATCCGTGTAGTTACTTGCCCAACCAGACTGCCCGCTCTCAGGTCGCTTCGCCTAGCCACATGGTGCAAGGTGATGTCTACGACCTCTTAGTGCAACAAGGCTTTCGCCGCAGCGGGTTGCTCACCTACCGCCCTAACTGCGACCAGTGCAACGCCTGTGTGCCGGTACGGCTCAGTACCCAGCATGTCCGACTCAACCGCACGCAGAGAAGAGTCGAAAAGCGACATGCCAATATAGACGTGCGGGTGCTCAAGCCTGCTTTCGTCAGGGCGCACTACGACCTCTACATGACGTACCAGCATGCGCGGCATGCGGGCGGTGGTATGGACCATGACAGCGTGGAGCAGTACCAGCAGTTTCTGCTTCAAAGCCGCGTGAACACAAGGATGGTCGAATTTTGGTCTCGCGACCCTGCTGGTGACACCTTGCTAATGGTCTCCATCATGGACGTGCTGTCTGACGGTTTATCGGCCGTGTACACCTTCTACGATCCCCATAGCAACACAGGGCTTGGTACCTACAGCATCTTGTGGCAAATTGCCCAAGCCAAATCGCTTGGCCTGCCCTATATCTACCTGGGCTACTGGATAGAAAAGAGCCCAAAAATGAGCTACAAGCGCCAGTTCAGCGGCCAAGAGCACCTCATTGGAGGCGACTGGGTGCCAATGCCGCGCCTACCGGTGGTTGGAGCAGAGAGCCAAGGCGCTGGCGATTAAATCGTCTCAGAGGGTATCGCCGAAGCATTTCACTTTGTAAAATAACGTTTTACAAGTAGTGTACGAGAGCGCCTGTGCCCGAAACGATCAAACCCAACGTCCAAGTTATTGAGCGCATATTTTTGCTGCTCGAAGTGCTGTCCCGTCAAGGGCAAGCCATGTCTTTAAAAGACATAAGCGACGCTGCAGGTCTCCACCCTTCCACCACCCACCGCATACTGAACGACTTGGCTATCGGCCGTTTTGTCGAGCGGCCAGAGCCCGGGAGTTACCGCCTCGGTATGCGTCTACTCGAGCTGGGTACCCTAGTCAAAGATCGTCTGAACGTGCGTGATTTAGCCCTAGGGCCCATGCGCGAACTGCATAGACAGATACAACAGCCCGTTAACCTAAGCGTGCGCCAAGGCGATGAGATTGTCTATATTGAACGCGCCTACAGTGAGCGCAGCGGGATGCAAGTGGTCAGAGCAATTGGTGGGCGAGCGCCACTGCACTTGACGTCGGTTGGCAAGCTGTTCTTGGCGTCCGATGACGTTGCACGGATTCGTGCCTACGCCACCCGCACAGGGTTGCCAGGCCAAACGCGCAACAGCCTAACGCAATTAAGCCAACTTGAAAAAGAATTGATCGCGGCCCAAAAATCGGGGATCGCTCGTGACAACGAGGAACTAGAGTTGGGTGTTCGCTGCATGGCGGCAGGCATTCGGGACGATCAAGGCAAGCTGATTGCAGGCCTATCCATCTCAGCACCTGCTAGCCGCCTCGACGAGGGATGGCTGGCGCGCCTACAAGCAACGGCCGATGATATTTCTAAAGCGCTGGGCTACCGCGGATGATGCGCTAACCAAACTACGCGCTAGGGTAGGCTAGGCTAGGCTAGGCGAGGCTAGCTGCGATCGTTGGCCTTAGAGGCCGCGTGCTTGTTCTCTGCTTCCAACTTTTCTAACCAAGTGCGAACGCGCTTGGCATCGGCTAAGCGGGTGTACTTACCGTTGGAGTCGAGAAATACCATGATCAAATCACGCTGGTCAATGGAGACCTGCATAACCAAACAGCGTCCTGCCTCACGAATATAGCCCGTCTTTTGAAGACCAATATCCCAGCTATCGTTACGCACTAGGCTATTACTGTTGCGGTACTGAAGCCGTTTTCGACCTGATTTTAAAAGGTAATTTTCTGAGGTCGACAGCTCACGCAATAGCGGACGATCATGCGCTACCGAGACCAGAATGGCCAGATCCCGGGCACTGGATTGGTTTTTGCTAGACAGACCGGTCGGGTCCACGTAGCTGGTGTCAAGCATGCCAAGCAATGTGGCCTTTGCATTCATGTTTCTAACAAACGCCTTCTCGCCGCCTGGGAAGGTGCGAGCCAAGGCGTGCGCTGCACGGTTCTCGCTGGACATCAACGCCAGGTGCAAGGCTTGGCCACGTGTGAGCTTGGTTCCCACGCGCAAACGCGATGAGCTGCGCTTCACACGGTCAATGTCCGCACGGGTGATCTTGATGACTTCGTTCAAGTCCAGATCGGCATCATTAATGATCAAGCCCGTCATCAATTTTGTGATCGAGGCGATAGGCAAAATCGCGTCTTCGTTTTTACTAAACAAAACCTCGTGGGTGTTTTGGTCCACCACTAACGCCACGCTAGAGCCCAAACGCAAGGGATCTGCTGTTTTGTTAAGCCCCTGCTTACGAGCCATTGAGATGGGTACAGCAGCGCGGCGCTTGACAGATGAGCGACGCTTGGCCTTCTTGCTGCTAGAGGCTTTCTTGCTGACAGACGCCTTAACGGCATGCTTACTCGAAGAGGTGGACTTGGCGTATGAGATTTGCCCACCGAGCGACAACACGCCTGCCAGCAACATGCTGGCAACAAACAATAAAGCGCGTGAGCTAAAAATTTTCATGCAATCGGCAACCAAGTAAATTTTCGGATTGATCCTGAGTATATAGAAATTTTAAAAAATTCCAATACTTTCAATCATTTAACTTTATTTTCTAAATTGATTCTATTTTCAGATAGTGATAAGGAACTACAGAAAACATCCCGCTACAGCGCCCTACGCGCAAATGTGTACTTTTACGCTGATACCTATCTGTGCTTCAGACGAAAAAAAACGATGCGAGGCAAGCCTACGCATCGTTGTTAAAAAACAAAAGACCTGGGTTTAACCTTGCGCTGCCACGCGATCCGCTGTGCCGTACAACTTACTCAAAGCACTCAGATAGGCTTTCGCGGAGGCCACCACAATGTCGGGGTCAGCACCCACGCCATTCACAACGCGGCCAGAGTGTTGCAAACGCACGGTCACTTCACCTTGACTCTCGGTTGAACCTGACGTGATTGCATTGACCGAATACAGCATCATCTCCGCGCCACTTTTCACGTGGCTTTCGATGGCCTTTAATGACGCATCCACTGGCCCGTTACCGGACGACGTCGCAGCCTTCTCCACACCCTCAGCCTGGAACACGACCGTTGCCTCAGGTTGCTCACCGGTCTCGCTGTGCTGCGCCAACGACACAAGGCTGAACATATCCGCGCCAGACGAGAAGCCATCTGCGTTAACCAAGGACAAGATATCCTCATCAAAAATTTCGCTTTTACGGTCTGCCAGCTCTTTAAATTTGGCAAACGCGGTGTTGATATCAGCCTCAGACTCCAAGCTGATGCCAAGCTCTATCAAGCGCTGTTTGAATGCGTTGCGTCCGCTCAGTTTGCCCAACACAATTTTGTTAGCGGACCAGCCCACGTCTTCTGCACGCATGATTTCGTAGGTGTCACGCGCCTTCAAAACGCCATCTTGGTGAATGCCAGAGGCATGTGCAAACGCGTTCGCACCAACGACCGCCTTATTGGGCTGAATCAGAAAGCCTGTGGTTTGGCTGACCATTTTGGATGCCGGCACGATTTGACTGATGTCCACGCCGACATCGAGCTTGAAGTAGTCGCGGCGCGTACGAACCGCCATGACCACCTCCTCTAACGAACAGTTGCCTGCACGCTCGCCCAGTCCGTTAATGGTGCATTCCACCTGACGCGCACCACCGATCTGCACGCCGGCCAATGAGTTCGCCACAGCCATACCCAAGTCATTGTGGCAATGCACGGACCAAATCGCTTTGTCCGAGTTGGGAATGCGCTCGCGCAAATTCTTAATAAAGTTGCCGTACAGCTCGGGGACAGCATAGCCCACGGTATCGGGGATATTGATGGTTGTGGCGCCCTCGTTGATCACAGCCTCCAAGACACGGCATAAGAAATCCGGATCACTGCGGTAACCATCTTCTGGGCTGAACTCGACATCTGCGACACGGTTACGGGCATAACGCACTGACCGTTTGGACTGCTCAAAAACCTCGTCCGGCGTCATGCGCAGCTTCATCTCCATGTGCAACGCACTGGTCGCAATGAAGGTGTGTATACGACCCGCGTTGGCCCCTTCTAGCGCATCAGCGGCACGTCCAATATCGCGGTCGTTCGCCCTAGCCAACGAGCAAATCACCGAATCTTTCACCGCAGCGGCAATCGCCTTCACCGCTTCAAAATCTCCGTTAGAGCTCGCCGCAAAGCCGGCTTCAATCACATCGACTTTTAGACGTTCGAGCTGCCGCGCAATGCGCAGCTTTTCATCACGTGTCATCGAGGCACCAGGCGACTGCTCCCCGTCACGTAAGGTTGTGTCGAAAATTATCAACTTATCAGTCATGTCATTCTCCGGAAAAGATCGTGATTAGCGCAGGTTCTATGTCTTTCAGCAGCACCAATAAAAACGGCCCGCTGCGCTAGCAAACGGGCCGATGTTAGGTTAAAGCGCGAAGGCTACCAACTCCGTCCCGTGGACGATAGGGTTAGTAGGCTTAGCAGTGCTTTAGACATGAGTAGAAATTTAACACAGATTACATGCGTCCCCGCTGAGGTGTCACGCATACGCGACACCTGCATCGGTTTGTAGACGCGCGGCCCCCGGCCGTGGCGGTCCACGAACACGCTGTTAGCGGTCATGTAGCCCGACTTCATCCGGATCTTCCGTGGACGTACTTATCAAGCTGGTGGGATGCCCCTTGACCCGTCGCCAGACGTAGATTACGTAACCCGACAGGCCGTAGCCAACGAAGCCCAAAAAGATAACGGTGGGGGGATGAATGTTGATCACCGCGATGCCCAAGGCCAGCAAAATCATGACCGTAAATGGCACGCTCTTTTTTACACGCAAGTCTTTGAAACTATAAAACGGCACGTTGGTCACCATCGTCAGGCCAGCGTACAGCGTTAGGCCAAACATAAACCACGGCATCAAGGGATGCGTAAAGTCGGTATCAACGGCCAGCCAAATAAACCCAGCAACCAACGCCGCAGCAGCAGGCGACGGTAGGCCTTGAAAATATCGCTTATCGATCACCGTGGTGTTCACATTGAAGCGCGCTAATCGCAGTGCCGCACAGGACACGTAAACAAAGGCAGCAATCCAACCCCAGCGGCCAATGTCACGCAGCACCCACTCGTAGGCAATTAGCGCGGGCGCAGCGCCGAAAGACACCATGTCGCTCAGGGAGTCCATCTGCTCACCAAATGCGCTCTGGGTATTGGTCATGCGCGCCACACGGCCATCTAGGCTGTCCAAGATCATGGCGGCAAAAATACCAAGCGTTGCCAGATCAAAGCGACCGTTCATGGACATCACCACGGCATAAAAGCCCCCGAACAATGCGGCAAGCGTGATGAGATTCGGCAACACATAAATACCCTTGCGCCGCAGCGGCATCGGGGTGTTCTGTGGAGGGACACTGTCTGTGTCCATCTTCTCGTCTGGTGTGGTTTTTTGATTCATGCTGGCTCGAATGACAGGATCCCGTCAGTTTAATGGATGGGACTTGGATTTGTGCCTCAGAAACAGCAAAAGCCACGGAAGTGGCTTTTGCATAGACGAAGACTGCCGCTATTCGCGGCAAACACACGTTTTAGTTGCGGGTCTGGTCGACCAGCTTGTTCTTTGCAATCCAAGGCATCATAGAACGCAGTTGCGCACCAACAATCTCGATGGCATGCTCTTGGTTCAAACGACGACGCGCCGTCATGCTTGGGTAGCCGGTACGGCCTTCCAAAATGAACATCTTGGCGTATTCACCAGTCTGAATGCGCTTCAATGCATTGCGCATGGCCACGCGTGACTCTTCGTTGATGATCTCAGGTCCCGTGACGTACTCGCCGTACTCCGCGTTGTTTGAGATGGAGTAGTTCATGTTGGCAATACCACCCTCGTAGATCAAGTCAACAATCAACTTCAATTCGTGCAAACACTCGAAGTACGCCATTTCAGGTGCGTAGCCTGCCTCAACCAAGGTTTCAAAACCCATTTTGATCAGCTCAACGGCACCGCCACACAATACGGCTTGCTCACCGAACAAGTCGGTTTCAGTTTCTTCGCGGAAATTGGTCTCAATAATGCCGGCCTTGCCGCCACCGTTTGCCATCGCATAGCTCAACGCCAAATCGCGTGCTTTACCAGAAGTGTCTTGATGCACCGCGACCAAGTGGGGAACGCCGCCGCCTTGGGTATAGGTGTTGCGAACGGTATGGCCTGGGGCCTTAGGAGCGACCATCCAAACGTCCAAGTCCGCACGCGGCGACACTTGGTTGTAGTGCACGTTAAAGCCGTGCGCGAAGGCCAATGACGCACCTTTTCTGATGTTTGGCTCAATGTTGTCGCGGTAGACATCACCAATTTGCTCGTCGGGCAACAAGACCATCACGACGTCACCGGCTTTCACCGCGTCGTTGACTTCCATCACGTTCAAGCCAGCCTTACCCACTTTGTCCCATGAGGCGCCGCCTTTACGCAAACCAACCACGACCTTCACGCCGCTGTCGTTCAAGTTTTGCGCGTGCGCGTGGCCTTGGCTACCGTAGCCGATGATGGCGACTGTCTTACCTTTAATTAGGCTCAAATCGCAGTCTTTGTCGTAAAACACTTTCATGATGGGAAGTCCTCTTTAAAAAAATTAGTTAATCGGAGAGTGTAAATCCGCGGCAGGCAGATGCCTACAGCGGCTTGTCATTTAGGCGCGCAATATCCGTTCACCACGGCCGATGCCACAGGCACCAGTGCGCACCGTCTCGAGAATTGCCGTGGGATCAAGTGCCTGCAAAAATGCATCATTTTTAGCTTGATCACCCGTCAATTCAAGGGTGTAACTTCTATCGGTTACGTCGATAATGCGGCCACGGAATATCTCCCCCATGCGCTTCATCTCTTCACGCTCTTTGCCAACCGCACGCACCTTGACCAACATGAGCTCTCGCTCGGTGTAGGCGCCTTCAGTCAGGTCGACCACTTTGACGACTTCGATCAAGCGGTTCAGGTGTTTGGTAATTTGTTCGATCACGTCATCAGAGCCATTGGTCTGAATCGTCATCCGTGACAGGCTGGGGTCCTCGGTGGGCGCCACCGTGAGTGACTCAATGTTGTAACCGCGTGCTGAGAATAACCCCACCACACGCGACAAGGCGCCGGGTTCGTTCTCAAGGAGAACGGCAATAATGTGTTTCATCTGTTGATTCCTCTTCTCGTCGCCCTCCCCCGCACACGGTAATGCACGGGCTCGACGAACAATAGATTCTTCTTTAAAAAGGATGCGCTCTCGGCGCATCCAAGAGTTAGGTTACAGGTCTTCAGAACCCATCAACATTTCCGTGATTCCCTTGCCAGCTTGCACCATGGGGAACACGTTTTCTGTTTGATCGGTACGGAAGTCCATGAATACGGTGCGGTCCTTCAAGTTCCGCGCTTCATGCAA
>Ga0209652_1001941_pt1 | contig 16497 bp, 17 predicted proteins | sample SaaInl74LU_5_DNA_FD_184641 | JGI IMG/M metagenome (GOLD analysis project Ga0209652, IMG submission 184641) | Marine microbial communities from expanding oxygen minimum zones in the Saanich Inlet - ESP_74LU_5_DNA (SPAdes) (version 2) | ecosystem: Environmental > Aquatic > Marine > Intertidal zone...
TACTTTCGTCAAGTCCACAGACTCCACAACGTATGAAAGCGTGTCGCAAATGGGTTGAGCAGCTGAGGAATCAATAAACTGGTTCACCACTGTATTACAGGCAAGCTTTGTAGTTGGTGCGGCAGCAGGCATAACAGAAGGCACTACCACCTGATATAGTTTCACAAACATGCTGGCCGTTGACAAATATCCCATAATCGTGCTGGTGTCGGTGTCATACCACGACGCCATGCTCTTTCTCTCAACCTCCTCAAGCCTGGCCTTTAGGGCCTCCTTCTCCTTCATTTCGTCAGCAAGACGTTTCCTAAGCTCTTCTTCCTTGTCGGCCTGAATCTTTAGAATAGCCTTTAGAAGGGCATCGTTCCCATCGGCTTTGTTACCAAGACCTTCGTCTTCATTGCTGCTCTGGGTGACAATATCTTCTTCACGGTCCCGGTCTACCTTTTCATTCCACTCTGGAAGGATACCCTGCTCTTCTTCATCATGGTTATTATCATCAGCAGCATCAAATTCATGGCGCTCTTCTTCCACATCCGTCACAACATCCACAATGTCAGTCCCGCCGCCGAGGAGGAAATACCCACTCGAGTACTGACTGTTAGTCGCATTGAAATGAGTCAATTCAGCTGTGGCTGATGATAAGATTGTTGCAGCCAGACGAAGATTCATGGTGCACGTGCTGATATTTGCTGGGAGTGCTTCTGGGAGTTGTGGAAGGAGAATGCCTTTCAGTGAGCTGGACAAGAGTGCAGCTTCAGTCATGGAGAAGAAGCCCGCCAACTTCCCGTGCGTCGGCACCATCGAGAGGCAGAGTAATGTTTCATCAAGTTGGGATCTTTTTGCGCCTCGCCTCAGAATAACGTCGGAATTAGTACATGATCTTCCACCACTTCCGACTTCACTACTATTATTTCATTCACTACACTATACCTACACATCATCTGGCCTTGTGGTTGAATGAATCCTCCTGCTGACCATGAATGACGGTGAGGAGGAAAGGAGGCCGCTAAGAAGCAGCGCTGCTCCTCCTTCTTCTCCTCCCAGAAGAGGAGACGAAACAGCAGTCGGATCATCTCGCAACATCGCATTATTTCTCTTGTTGTTATCAGCTTTGATATGCTTGTTATCCACTTTTCTGACCTACCATCGCATCTTATCGCCGTATGTGGAGGGAATGTCCACAAGTATAGACCAGCCATTTCTATCTGATGACAACCATAATATTATACCAAACGTACCAACAGTTGATGACAAGCAACTATTGTTCCAACCAACAGCATTTCACAAGCACATTCAGCTACGCAAATCCAATTACATTCACCACAACAATTTCACCCACTCATCAAAATCGACATTTGGAACAGGAATAAACAGCAATGTTCGAATAAGTTTCCAATTACATGATCCAACAGTAGTACCAATAAATAATACATTATGGGAGCTGACTTGCCCTGTTGGGATGAATCCGATATTTTATCGAAGAGGACGCCCACCAAACAGAGTAAGAGTTGACCAAGACGAAGTTCGAAGTGGGATATTACCTCCTTCCTTAACGAGAGTAACTCAAAGCAACGAATATCCAAGAGAAGGTCGTGTATTAAACTTTACAGCAACTATATCCACAAACCTAAAGATTCTACACATTGGTGATTCTGTCGGAGTGCAATTGGCACAAGGATTTGATGAAATGGTTGGGTGTCGAAATAATATTGTCTCTGGCAATGGGACGGGATTTTGTCATCCTCGTGTTAGTTATTCGGCGCCATTGGTCGGAGTTGGTCATGATAGTCATAGTATTCTATCGCCTACGATTGGTGGAGGGGTGTCGGCATTGTGGAGGTGAGTTGATCATGTTGTAGTTAAAGTTTCATTTACGACATGAAATCTCTTCTCTTTGACACTTGTGAGTTGTTTGTCTTTTGCGCAGGATGACTGGGTTACTATCGAAAAGAAATGAAGGAAAGAAACCCGCTAATGCAGGTGGGGGTGGATGGAGCATGTCGGAGGTGACAAGCTTCTTGCATTATGATTTGGAAATGTCTGAGCCTTTGACGTCATCATTTGCTGCTCAACAACGGGGAAACAGAAAGGAGGCAAAGTTGTCGACATCAATGTCTTCATGCACATTTTGTGAAATTTTGAACGAGCCAGAATTGGTGGTTGCTGGGACTGGTGGCAATACTTGTCGCTCAATACAACTGATGGCGGCTCGAGATGCAAATGGAAGCGATACTTGTGCAATCATTCAAAAGAAGGAGCGAGTGTGTTGTCCAAGGCGTTATCTTATGCCCATGAATGAAGGTAACAGAAGTGATAGAGATAGTGAGGAGGCACACGCTCATGTACCTAACTTATTACAAAAATTTGATGCGGTAGTCTTCCGTGTCATGCATGGATGGATGAAAAGGTGAGTTGTCGATCATGTTCTGTAACTTTGCCGTCGAGTATCCTCTAATACGTTTTGGCATTTTGCTCTCCTCGTGCTGCTTGTATGTAGTAAAGAAATCTCTCATGATCGCTTAGTTGAAGCAGTGGAGTTATCACATGAATTACTGGGAGCAGAAACTGTTGTTCTTATGACCGCACCATTCTCAAATAATGTCAAAACTCCTGAAGATATGAATGAAGTAAATCGTATCAATGCTGATATTCGAGATATTGCACAGGGTTGGCACTTGAGAAATAGCACAGGTGTTAAGCACGTACTTGTTCAGGAGTACGGAACATATCACAACCACATTATTTGGAGCAATGCCAAGCATATTGGGTACAACGTTTCAACTCCGCTCACGATGACAAATGAAATGTTTGATTTGGAAGGCCCAACTTTCCTCTACGATAGGCTGCAAACTGGTAAAAATTGGGACCCAAGCATTGCACAAGTCTGCTCCGAGCGGGATTGGTCGAGAAACGAAATAGCCAAATGCAAAAGGAGCTATCTATACAAAGATGGGATGCATATTTGTCCAGAGACATTGGCGACACGTCATGGAGTTGCAGTTGCATGTTTGCTTGGATGTGTCTTTAACCGCAAATCTGCCGTTGATAATCAGCAGCAACAACAAGATGAAATCAATCTTCGAGCATGTGAACGAGAGTGCAATGAGCAGTTCATGTCGGTGATGCCTGTGGATGAGTCTTGGATTGATTCAAAAACAGAGCTTGCATCGTTCGCTACAGAGGATTAATATAATTAATGACCCTAACACTTGAAACAGAAAGCAAGTCGCTAACACATCCACTTCACAAACAGGAGTTTCTGGAGAAGAATCGATTCCCTCATTAACCCACTTAGCGTAAGCCGGATCCCATGCAGGCACACCACCAAACCCAACTTTATAGCTCAATTCAGCCCTGATACTCTGATCATTGGAAATACGTTTGCATCGTGGTAGTCGAATCTTCTCGAACGCTCGGAGTTGCTCTTCGATGGATGCTGCATTTCTAGTGTTGCCTTGAGCAATGTATCGTCCCAACATGGCAGCATCTTCAAATGCAAGACTACCACCCAACCCACTTGCCGGCCTTATGGCATGAGCTGCGTCTCCAATTAATGTGATTCTTCCTTTTCCACCCCAGCCGGTCTCTTCTTGGTTTAGATCAACTACTCCCATCTCAGATGACCAACATGGCTAGCTCATAGAAAGTTGATAGTGGTTTGCCCCTACCGTGTTTTAGGATGTGTTTTAGGATTATATTGATTCCCACGTAACAGTATCTTTCTGAGATGATGCCTTTTAGAACCGCAAATACCCGAATAGATGCAAAATATCCACAAAAGCAAACCAAAAAAGTGATCTTCATTCTTCATTGTCGATTCAGTGGTCGGTTGTGCATCGCTTGCTGTTGCCCTGCCTACCATTAGTATCCGTGAGCTTTGGTGGCGATCAAAAGGTGTGAGTGAATTCAAGATGGTTCTCCCCAAAACTCTACTAACACCCCTCCTATTCCTGCTGGTCTTATGGTGCATCTGCCTCACATCCGCCAAGGAATCCGTAAGAGATCAATTTCGCAATACAAACGGCGGCGGAGAGTGCACAACTCCTGGAAGCTGTAATGATGACGGCAATACAAGAGGTGGCGATATTAGAGACAATGAAGAAGGTATGGATCTACGTGCCAAATTGAATGCTAGACTTGGTGTTGATGACAACAATAACAACAATAGTGGGCCACCCAAACGAGTGCAATCGCAAGATAGAGCTACAAATAAAAAGCCCAACCCACCACCACCACCAACATCATCTGGAAATGAAGATTACCTATACAATATCCCCGGCGAAGACCCAGGATTCATACGTCATCTCAGCTCTCTCGAAACATACCAAGTACCCGAAATGAGAGAAGCACTCGAACAAATCCTGCAAGAAATGGAGGCAAATGTCGGTGGTATCACCACATTAATGCAACGGCATGTCGAACGGACATTGATTCAACATCAATTCCCAGAGGGTGGGGATGATACTGATATATATGCCACTTTTGGTTCATTGTTGGATGTGTCGACGGATTATTCTGTATCTTGGAATGGAAGTACTGAGTTTGGGGGCAAGCCTTCCTGGGTGGCGTCAATGTTTTATCGAAAGGATATTATAAATTATGAGGAGACGGAACCATGTCGTGTTGATTTGGAAGATGATTATGATGCAGATGTAGATGACGATGAATGTTGTCTACTTGGAGTTACTATCAATGATTACGTGGGAATACGCCCTACCAAGGAAAAGAAGGAAGAACACATGATTTTATCTGCATATTGGGATGTATTGGACCATGGGCAGTGGAAGGTTGGAACAGTCATGAACTTGGAGTTTGGTGATCAAAAGTTTGATACTATTGTGGCGAATGGTGCTCTCACGGGGACAGATGATGAGGTGGTCACTGTAATGGAGAAGCTGGCGTCGTTGTTGAATCCAGGCGGTGTTGTCTTTTTTGTTGGCATTGAACCCATTGGGAAGGTGGATGGTCCAGAGAAGGTGTACAATGAGATCTTGCAGCAGATTGAGTCTGCAAAGCGGGTGAGTAGTTTGCAATTAGTTGTGCCTCTTTTCTTTCATATGCATGAGGTGTCTATTGCATATCTTTCTAACTTGTTCCAACTCACAATTACATGCTTTGTTTCAATAGCTTGGTGGCGAAGAACCAACACGTAACGTGCCAGCTACCTTCATCAACGAGTCCCTAGACAGGCTTGGTCTCAGTGTATTCTCATCCGTACACTTTCCAATCATACCAACTCTAGATGATGTCCGAGAGACAACCAATGGCGGCAAGCGTTGGATTGAAGAGTCCAGAGCCTTGAAACCTGACCTTAAGAAACAGTACATGACAAAGCTTGATGATTTGGTAAAGAGAACTGCGAGGGTTGCAAAGGTTGGAGCTGTGTTTGCAAGAGAGTATCAATACATTGTTGCTGCAGAATTGCCAAGTGATGGGAATAAGAAGAAGGAGTCTGTGAAACAGCCGACAGTATATCAACCCAAGACAGAGCAATGAGTAGGTGAGATGAGATAGGGATGTAAGCTGTGTATGTGTATTGTTGCAAAACATGTAGGCAGTGAATTGGAGAATGATGAGCTTTGGAAGCAAGAGCGTCTTAGGTACCATAACATCATCAAATTGTTTATCCAAAGCAACTGGACAGGCAGAGCACTAAAAGAATCCTGCTGACAAGGACAATGATGTCCATCTATCTCTAATCTAATCTGTTACAGGTAGCTCTACTTACTTACCACAGCAGCCATCAGAAAGTTCAAGAGAACTCCTGAAGATGATTTTGTGACCTGCATGCTGGCTGCTGTCATGGAACTTCAATGTCATGTCACAAGAGACACGCCCCACGTGTAAGATGCATTTCAGCTCGCTAGGTTTATGTTAGTCATCTAATGACTGTCACCTCTTCGCTCCAAAATCAGTTTATGAAACTGCAGAACGGGGTTTTCTCGCCCGTCGTATGCGTTTGAAAAGCGAGCAGATTTGCGAGAGCCAACCAACCATGGGATTCTAGCATACAACCAGTGGACCGTGCGTACTTGATCCATCATTCGCTTCAACCCTATTGCTGGCATAACAGCTGTAAATATCATCGGTGGTCGTCATTTGAAAGGAGGTGAGTCCATTTTCGTCGAAAAGACTGAGAAATTTGACCCGCCTCTTGATTTTGCTGGCGAGGAAGGTTCACGTGAAAGTCAATGGACCGTGGTGAGCTTGTTGAGGTTTTTCCATCGACGTCGATGGAATACTTTGATCAGTTATTTTATTTACTGCACTCTGATGGAGGAAAAGACCGTCGTTTATGACCGCTTCACCGCAGAAATCGCCACCAACGCCGAGTCCCCTGAACCGTTCTTTCTTATTGGGGTTGTGTTTATTCTTTCAACGCTCACCTCGCTAACTTCTATCGTTCCCGACTCTATTGCTATCCTCAGAAAACAAGAATGTTGATTGAAAGTATTTATTACCGTTGTGATTATTATCAATTCTCCCGTCGAGTGCTGTAACAGCCAACAGCTTTTCCCTCCGAAAGGCACATTATTCTTTAGCAATTCAAGTCTGATACACACCATCGTTTGAGGTCAGTCAACCAATCAACCCGGAAGAAACAGAATCTCTTCCTTCCCTTTTATTCATTTATCTCCGAGTTACTGAATTGCCAATGGACTGGCGTTCCTAGAAAACACTCAAGGCTCACCCCCAAGAGCGCAAGGCTTTTTGCCCGCACCCTCTCCTGTTTGTGGTCATCAATCAATCACTTGATTGATTACTCTTCCGGAAGAACAAATCAATAGTTACATACAGTCAACATGAGCAAAGTATCGAAATCATTCGTTCCGCTCGCAATGTCCGCTTCGTCTTCTTCGGAGGATGAAGCAAAGAAACCATCATCGCCAAACAAATCCAGTCGTCACGAGGAGGTGGCGACTATAATGCCCAAACAACATTCCCAAGAGAAGGGCGTGAACAATAATACTGACATCAACAGCATCAGCAGCAATAACAACAGTCAACGTGGCTGTAACGTTTCTCCCATTCCAACACCCAGATGGAATCAAAACAACAATAACAACCATCACAGAGCCATCATGATGTACGGCCAATTAACACCCGCCGGACGTTCCATGACCCCAACTTGTCAAGGTCGTATCAAGGCTCCCCCAATATGCTCGGCTCCTGCCTTGCAAAAGGTTGCTTCGGATGTGTCCGAATTGACGGATAATAAGGTTTGCTTCTCGTTGGAGGAGGCGGAATCTTGTGCTGTGAAGGCGAGGTTGTTGTGGAATAATGGTGTTTATGCTCATTCTCTTCAACAGCAACAGCAACATCAGCAGCACCTCCATGGGGTTGGGGGAGATGCTCATGATGGTAATGAAGTGCCATTGAATATTGATGGTATTGGAGAATATTGGAAAATTCACGCCGAATCTGCCGCGGCTGCAGCGGAGGTCAAGGCATATGTATCATCGAGTTCAACGGTGGTGACTAATACGTCGGCATCCTCAATGTCAATGTGTGGTGGAGGGGGGAGGGGAGGAGGATCTGTAATGGGGACGGTGGCATCATCAGCCTCGGTAGCTGGAGGAGGAGGGTCTACAACTACGCTAATTATGAAGAAGGATCGACCTCCATTGGAAGTTGTGCGTACTGACAATGAGGATAGTTTGGTGGTGCATTCGGAAGATGAACATAACCCACATCCTGCTGCTGCTGCCACTTCTAATGTTGCTGCGGCAACATGTCATTCTTCGTCGGTATTACCCCTGTCTAGAGACTTTACCGACAATTTAGTCAAGGGTAACTCATCTCGTCAAGGTCGCTCCCTCCAACGTTGGTTAGTCCACTCCCAAACTGAAGAACTTGTCCGTCAGGTGGCCGGCACAGTCCCAATCACTCGTGATGGGCGGATTGTCCTTGTTTCTGCTAGCCGCAAGTCAGAATGGATATTGCCCAAGGGAGGATGGGATGCCGATGAAACACGGGAGGAGTGTGCTGCAAGGGAAACGTACGAAGAGGCGGGATTGTTGGGACGGTTGGGTGCATGTTTGGATCCTATTGATTATGAAACGAGCAAGGCGAAGAAGAGAAGGCTGAACATGATGCTGGGAGAAGGGGGAGGGGAAGTGTCTCGCCCTCCTCTACCCAAACGTATCAAGAAGGTTGGGGAGGGAGGCTCATCCTATTCACCCACTGGTCCTGAACTGACAGAAGATGGTACAGAAAAATCAAGATCAAAAAATGCATCAGGATCATCTCCAAAGAAAAAGTCTTCCAATTCGGACGCGAAGAACTATTCGTACGTTCGATTGTTGCTCTTTCCTCTTTACGTATCAGAGGTGAAGAACGTCTGGCCCGAAAAGGGTCGCCTTCGTAAGCTAGTTGATATTGACGAGGCCATCAAGATCATGGAGAAGGAAGATAGGGGATATTTCAAGAGAGGACTGGAAATGATCAAAGATCGTGGGTTGCATTTATTGAAACCTGATTCTCTGGAGGATAATGCCAAGAGTGAGACTGCAAAAGCTGATGTCAAGTGAGCTTCTTCAACATATTTGCATCAACCCTGAAATGTAGAGGAAGAGTGTCTTCTTCCCTGAGGGACGACGAGAGCGCATCGAAGCAGACAAAAATGATGGCTGCACCTGATGATGAAAAAGAATACGAAGATTCCAACATTGCGCCAAGGTCAAGTAGAGATGAGCTACAAGTAGTTGGACAAGAGCAAATAAATATCAAAGGTTGAGGTCAAGTGGGTGTCGTCTCTTGTGTCATACAGCGAAGGACAAGATAGAGCATGACGGTCAAGCAGAAACATACTCTCCCCACAACAATTTCTCCCGTATCTGTATAAATTTAGGCTTATCTGATTTTCAGACACAGTAGCTTATGTCCGGACATGTTGGCTTGGGTGACATGGCGAGTTAGTTGCTGCCTTTTTCGTTTTTCCGCCCTGTGTCGGAGTCCAAAACTGCTGAGCAATTTCAGCTTGTCTGGTGTCTGGTAGTGGTGACTGGGACCAGAAAGATACCGGTCCAAGTCACAACAGACCTAACACCCAACATTCACGCTCATTACACTGATCATGGGCAGCTTCAATTCTGTTCAATCATTCTGGAAGACTATGTGGAGATTAATTTTGGTGCTACTGTTATGCCGCTGACTCAGTACCGAGAGGGCTGCTGTCTTCGTCCTCACTCTGTTACAGTCAAAGGTCAAATTTGCGAGAATCAAGAATATTTTGGCAACCCTTGCAAGGCGGTAGCTTCGTCTGCGTCGGAGTCCGTAGCTACCTTGTTTTGCATTATGTTTTTCTGGCGCAATTACTCTCATTTACGCCATGAGACTTGTCAAGATACGTTCAGAAGCAATGTCAGCTTGTAATGGAGGAGCAATGTGTAATGTGTGGGGACTTTCATTCAGAGAAACCCAACTGATCCGTCGCAAGACAGGCTGTACCATTGCAAATATCATGCAATCACGAGGAAAAGGAGAAGTTTCAATATAACATTTTCGTTTGTGCTGGATCTGTGAAGGAGGTAACTTCTCTTGTCGATACTGTCGAGTGTAGTGGTGGTGGTGGCAAGGCGAAGCAGCTGAGAGTATCAGGAGCATTTTACTCCAAACACATGGCTGCTGCACAGCGGCGCCTTGCAAAAGGTTTCGACAGCATCGAAGGCGTGCTTCCTGCAGATAAGCTCATCTATTCCAATGTTACTGGACGTCCGTACAAATCAACCCAGGAAATCAAGCACAATTTGAAAGACACATCACCAGCCCCGTGATGTGGCATTCTACTGTCCAATCTCTTGTAAAAGATGAAGGAATCACAACTTTTGTGGAGTCTCAATGAATGTTCTATCTAAAACTTTGGAGGCGATACTGAAGGATGGGTCTGAGGACGAAGAGAGTCAGCCAAGAAGCATCACAATTCTCCGTAGTGATGCATAGGTGTAGTAATGCTCTAAATTTTAGCTAAATTAGATGTCAAGCATTCACAGTAGATAATTCAGTACGTGTGTATCTCACATTCATGTAAGGAGCATTGCAACATTCTTTACTCTAGAGAGTCAAGCCAACAGTACCAAATGCAGCGATGGCAAATAGCTTGAGATGCTGGCGAGCCCAGCCAGCAGCAGCAGCAGCAGCATAGCAGCGGGTTTGATTCTGGTTTGATTAAACATCCAACCCGTCTACAGCAGTAGAAGCCCTGGCAATAGCAAATTCTGGATGAGAAGTCCATTCCAACATCTTGAGAAGATCTACTGTTTTCCGATCCTTATTCTTCGTCGTCGAGACTACTCTCAGCTACAATATCATCAAACTAATAACTCTTAGCGTATCTTTTGTGACATGTGTCTTTGTGATATTTGCATACGCTACGGACTCCCGTTTATCTGCAACCCCGATCCCCAGTGACCAAAAATCCAAAATCCAACGCTTGCGTTGCACGAGCTCACATCGAGACCGACGCAGTGCACCGCATATTCATCGTCATTGTTGCCTTTAGCACCAGCTCTTGTACTCCGCACTCCATCACTCGGGAGGAACTAATTGTTTGCCGAAAAGTGGCGTTGACCAGTCACGTAGAAATTGTGCTGCACATCTTGTGTGTCAATATTTCAAATTGAAATTCGAGACAAAATAATAATATTGTTGCGCATTGTCGTGAATACATGTTCAGACCAACACCTATACCATAAGAACCAAACAACCTAAATATTATACTCCAATTCAAATGGCAGTATCAGTTGAAAGAAACAATAACATGACCGCAGTTCAAACCACTCAAATAAAATCGTCTTCGGGTGGCGCCCCGGCGACCAAGCCTACCAATAGTAATAACCCAGCGAAGAAACAACAGCCTCAGCAGCCATCCTATGCAAAACAGCAGCCTTCCGCATCGCCCGCTACTCGCAAACATGAGGAGTTCAAGAATCAATTGGTCCATGATGTCTTTGGGCGGGATAATAAAGGACGTGTCCCGATGGAGAAGGTGACTATGCTTATTTGGCAGTTTAGGGATGATCCGGCTGTGGTGCAATTTATGGCGCAGTTTGTTGCTAGGGTACGTTTTGTTTATTGTGTGTATATATATTTGTGTAGAAGAAACTTCGTTTCAACATCTTTGACTCTTGTGCTCTGCCCGTTTGCCTCGTTTCATCACTGACAATTGCCAACACGGTCTCTCTTTTTTTTGCACAACAACAGTTCTCAGGCTCCCGTTCAACCTACGATGGAATTGAATTCTACCTCCCCCAAATTGCTCACATGATCATCCACCTCGAAGCAGACTGGGATGAGGCCATCCTTGAACGTTTCGCCCTCGTCATTGCCCAACAATCCCAACACTTCGCCCTCCAACTAACATGGATATTAGAGGGTGCCATTGAGGACTATCAACCAGAAACTGTGGAGGGGAAACCTAATCCGGGATACAACCAGCTATTTTACCATCGATGCATTACGCTATTGTCCAATATTGAACGGTGTGTCGTGTATGGATCGCCACGGTCGATGGAGTTGCAGCGAATGTATGAAAAGGGAGATATTTCACGGGATGAGTATGAGCAAATGAAGTTGGAGGATCGATTGAATAATGCCAAGCAGATTACGACGCATGGGGCGAATTTTCGTAATTTGATGCAGCGCATGAAGGATACTAAGATCAGTATGCCTGATTTGAAGTTGGAGCGGAAGAAGGGGAAGGAGAAAGAAAGTGCTACTGCTGCTACTAGTCCTACTTCTGCGCCATCGGATCCAGGATCACCAACCATCATGACGGCGACTTCGAATGATAAGGGAAAGCAAATAAGTAAGTACGGTGGTACTCTTCTCTACAAACGCCGTGCTCGGACTGCATTTTACAAGCCGAAGCGGTGGAAGAGCCGGTACTTTGAGATTGAAGAACGTATGTTGTACTGTTACAACTTTCAACCATCATATGGGGGGCAATTGAGGCGTGCCATGCCATTGGAGGGAGCTACAGTCGAGCAGTTTGAGGGGAAATACCCATTCATGTTTGTGGTGAGAAATCATCACTTTGAGTACATCATTCGGGCGAAAAGTGAAAAAGACATGTCACTCTGGATTAGATTGCTACGGGGAGAAAGTGAGGCAAATGCATTGATCCCTCATATTCTCTCCACTGATGAAATGTTCCAAGAAAAGAAGGAGACGGGAGAGGATGAAACGAAGAGAAGCTCCCCGAACACATTGACACCGTCACAGGCAGCACGGTATGAATTCTTTAGGAATGAGCGTGATTTTGTTGCTGCAGTTTGTGATGTGGCAGAGGTATTGAGATTCCGTGAACCATCAGATCGCAAGAAGGTTGCCCCTGGCCTCGTTTCAGACATTAAGCTTCCACCTTGTGGCTACGTGCCCTTATGCAAGAGTACAGATATTTGGAGACGAGTTGATTCGGTGATGGCAAGTGAGACACGTGTATTCAACACAAACGAGAGATGTCCAATGATCTATTACTTCATTGCAAAACGCGGAGAGCCTGTTGGAAGTACCCTTGAGCCAAGGAATCCTAATCTCGATGTTGCTGAATATCTCCACACATTGTTCAAGGTCCCAGATCTCGAAAATCGAAGGCTCACATCGATTGGAGAGCATGCCGACGAATTGCAGCTCGGCGATTCTGGTGATGATTCTGACGACAAAGATAAGGGAGAGGTGAAGGTAGAAGAACAAGACGAGGACTACGATGAATTCGAGTTGACTATGGAAGATCCAACCGAGAGGCAAAATTCAGTTTGGTCAGAGGATAGTAAATCCTCCAAATCATTCTTGTCAAGCAGTATGAAGGGAATCAAGGGCAATCAGCAATTCCGAGAGTTCATGCAAGAAAGTTTTGCAAAAATGCCTTCCAAAATAGCAACACGAATGACACGTCCCGATGGTCGTGCCCAGAGCAAAAGAGGAGGTAGAATGTCATACTTGGATCGCAACTCTGCCCCCTTGTTAAATGTGCCTATTATTGACACTCCAATCATTGAAAACGCCAACGATGACGATTATGATTCTGCTGCAGATAGTCTGTCATTAGATGGTCAATCTATTATATCTGCGGGCACGGGTAGCATCGTTTTTGGTGATACAGTCAAAAAGTTTGAGCATCATGACGGAGTAAGTAAAGAAAGCCTTGATCGTGCCAAGGCGGTCGTTTGTGGAGGAGAATCTTGGGCTGAACAAAGTGCTCGTATGCTTCAATCTGCGAAGAATGAGGGTGAGGAGAAGGATGATTCTACGTTACATGAGATGGTCACCATGATGGCCAAATCCAACGATGATCTCCGCCAGGAAGTGTTTGTGATGCAAATGATTCACTACTTCGAATCAGTATTTGCCAAGGCCAATATACCCGTATGGCTCAAGACTTACCGCATTTTGAGTACGTCAAAGAGCACGGGAATGTTAGAGTTCTTGACAGACGCTACATCTATTGATTCTTTGTACAAGTCAGACAAGTTTCCGAAAGTTGGTGGACTTAGGGCTTACTTTGAAGAAGTGTACGGGTCGCCTACATCAAAGTGCTTTTTGGCTGCGCAGCGCAATTTCATCCGCAGTTTGGCTGGTTACTCATTAGTTGCTTACCTTCTTGGTCTCAAAGATCGTCACAATGGAAACATCATGATCGATACTAGGGGCCACATCATTCATATCGATTTTGGTTTTGCATTTGGAATGGCGCCGGGGCATGAGTGGAGCATGGAGCGAGCACCCTTTAAGCTCACAAAAGATTACATCGATGTTATGGGTGGTCCATTCTCTGAAGGATTCAAGGAATTTCAGAAGCTATTCGTCGACGGGTTAAAAGCAGCACGTAGCAATTCATTGAATGCCCTTGGCTTGGTTGAAATTATGATGTACAAAAGCAATTACCCATGTTTCTCGGGAACACGGTACGGTGGAGGAGTCTCACTAAAGCGGTTTGAGAAGAGACTGATGTTGGATGTTCCAGACAATAAGGTTGAGATGAAGGCGAGGAAGCTCATCAAGACTTCCATGGACCATGCAGGAACAAAGCTTTATGATGTTTTCCAGTTCCATTCAAATGGGTACGCTTATTGAGTTGACCAAGTGACGTTCACTTAGTAATCAATTGTTTCTAGAGTAATATGTGTGTATGTGCAATGTAAAAGGAGTCGCTTATTAATGTTGTTAGGATTAGAACTGAAATTGCTGTCGCCTGCGGTGTGGTCTGTACGGACGATTTGGTAGAGGAATTGTGAGCTGAATCTTGGACGATGATGGCCTAACTTCGCTAATTATTCCCAGCAATTCATTGGCCTCGACTTCGGTTTCTTCTTCTGACTCTGCAGATGTCTCACCAAAGAGCACGGCCACAGAAATACCTGTACAACACGAGCACTTGAGTACTTGCGTTTTGAATTCATTTCTCTGTTCTTTCCACTCCACCTTATCTTCCAAAGAAATGCCTGCCCAATCAACACTGGGTCTTTCTGGCTTCTCAAGGACGCATTCTCTTCCAATATCAATCGCTTCGTCGGGACATGATGAAATGTAGTCTGGGCACTTGGCGTCAACCATTGCTTGAAGCCGACCTACGCAATCTACACTACCACCTTTAGGTATATTAAAACCGAGAGTTTTAGCAACGGCACCCTCAATTTGTTCTATCAACTCACCCAGCACGAAGTCGGGATTATCCGCACAGCATCCACAATTCATAACATTCTCGGCATTTCTCTGCCGCATCTCTTCTTTCTGTTGTCTATAATTGGCACGGTCCTCTTTAGACATTTCTTTGAACTTCTCGCGCTTTACTTGGAGAGCCGCGATGATCGTGTCTTTCAGATCCGATGCATCCTCTTTTGACATCTCATCATCACATCCCACAATTAGAATATCATCTTCAAGAGTTTCCCACTCAAGGCATTCGGTGAAGCCCACGCAGTCGTAACCATCACACTTTTCATTGATACGAGATATGAGAGGAGTGCTCTCATCTTCACCCCAGTAGCAGTTTGCCTTGAAAAGGAGTTCAACTCTGTCTTTGCCCTTTCCTCCGCCACCCCGCCCTCCTCTTCCACCTCCTCCTCGACCACCTCCACCGCCACCTCGATGTAACTCGCGCACAGCATCCTGTGCCAACGATCTGATAACGAGAGTGGCTAAAACTGCTATCGCTGTACTTTTCATGGCTGCAATGAGAGGTCACATAAGTTATGGGATCGATCAAGTGAGTGATCGATCGTATCAATTTAATTGTGAGACAAGGTACATGAACATACATGAAGATGAACAGGATTCCTACGACCTTTACTTAAAATCATACGTGACGTCATTTCATCAATACCAGCGACACCCATCTTCTCACTTCTCACCTCCTGAAATGTCATGGAATTTCAAAATGGACGGAGGAGCGGCTGCAAGAGATTCGATGCTGATTCGATGTCAACTAATTTATCACGCAAAGAATAGACCACTATAATATACTCCGCAGCAATGGTTGAATTTGGCAAAACACTAAACGAGGTAGTCAAACGCGATTGGCGTTGCCATGCCGTCGCCTACATCGAATTAAAGCGCTGTCTCAGCGGCGAGAACGATGACAAACAACTGAAAAACCGCACCGGCGCATCCGCCGACGATCACTCTGTCCATACCGAATCTAGCTTCAAGGTTTCGGAGGAACAAAAGGATGAATTCTTTCGGATATATGATGATTCTATTCAACGACTTATTCATTTCTATGAGGATCGTTTGGAGTGGTCAGTGGAGGAAAAGAATTCTTTGGAAGTTGCAGTTGAGAAATGCATCAGCCAACCGGAAGCGGAAGGGCAGTCATCGTCGTCATCATCATCACTTTCCTTCTTGATTCATCGGGTAACCGACTATTCCAAGGACTTGGGTTTGGTATTAGAATTTCTCGACTTGAATGCCACCGCATTTTCCAAAATATTGAAAAAGTATGATAAGAGGACGGGATCACTGTTGCGAGAAAGCAAACTAAAGGAGTTGAAGGGGCAGTACCCTTGTCTATACGGCGGGGGTGAATTGAAAAGCCACAGGAATATTGCGAAAGATTGGATCAAGCAACTGGAGTCCCTTTTGGAAAAGGATGCAGCAGCGACAGCTGCAGCAGCAAAGGTGTGGGGGCATGGGCGAAGGTTGTCACGGCAGCATCTCCATCTTAGCCTTCGTAACTCCTTTGAGGACGGTGAAGATTTAAAGTTGGATAATCCTCAGGGACCTAATAGTGTTGAAGACACAAGTACAACAGAAAGAATTGACAATTTGTCAAAGAAAAAGGAGGGTTCGGTGCGTTTCAAGGTGGGGACGAAGCAACCACAGCATGGTGCTGTTGTGAAGAAACATACATCTCATACTGCTCAGAGTAGTAGTGTTCACAAGACCAAGGATTCTCAGATTCTTCTGAACATGATTGAGAAGATCAACGAAGAGTTATGTCTGCAGCAAGTAGACTCACCATTCTTTGATGATGCACAGAACTTCAATACACCCCCAACC
>Ga0209652_1001942_pt1 | contig 16491 bp, 16 predicted proteins | sample SaaInl74LU_5_DNA_FD_184641 | JGI IMG/M metagenome (GOLD analysis project Ga0209652, IMG submission 184641) | Marine microbial communities from expanding oxygen minimum zones in the Saanich Inlet - ESP_74LU_5_DNA (SPAdes) (version 2) | ecosystem: Environmental > Aquatic > Marine > Intertidal zone...
CAAGCCACCCAAGACACCCAAGGGATAGATGTCTAATATAGCCAGAACCTGTCGGAGGGAAGTTCTCTCCAATAACTGTAAGAGAGCCGACTGTCTAAGCTAAGCAACGCCTGCACAATATTATCATCAAAGCAACCTTTGATCTCTTCTATTGTACCTCAATCCTCCTCCTCTATTTGGTCTCATCGTAAACTACAAAATCATGGTGGCCTTGACCTCCTCCCTCGGACGCTACGCCGTCCTCCTTTCCGTAGTTGGCTTTGGAAAAAGTAACTTCGTCATCGCAGACGGATCCGCTCTCATGGAGCCATCCTCTGCTGCCTGGGCTGACGCTCATCGTCAACTTGCCCAATGCTGTGTCGGTCCTGATGGTGCGTGCCACCCTGAAGCCGGCTGTAACGCCAATCAAAATGATTGTGAAAGATCTGGTGGCCAACTCAAGTGTAACCGCAGTGGAAGCTTCAAGTTCGGAGAAGAAGGCACCGTTTCTCCTCCTAATCCAGGGGCTGGCCAGTGTTGCCTCGATTCCAATGGTGCGTGCCACCCTGAAGCCGGCTGTAACGACAGTCAAAAAGATTGTGAGAGCTCCAAGGGTAAGCTCAAATGCAACCTCAGTGGTGGCTACCAGTGGGGAGACACCGGTTCTCCTCCTCCGCCACCCGCTCCAACTAATGCTCCGTCTCCCAACCCGGTAAGTTCAACAGTTCAAATGCGCTGTGATACTTATGTCATGATATTATTATTTGCTGTGCCGGTTCCCTCTACTATGGTAGCGCTAACATATTTTTGTGTCCTTCCGTGCGCTCTGCTTGACAAATAATTCACATGTTGATAGACACCTCTTCCTGTGGATTCAACACCTCCTCCAACCAGCCCTCCTGTTTCAGCCTCTTGCGGTCTCTGTGTTGAAGATCCTACAATTTCTTGTAACTCCAACGCCGAATGCCCTGTAGTGCCATCTCCAGGAATTTGCATTGCTCCCTCTCCTCAACCTACCAATGGTGCAAACTGTGCCTCGAATGCTGAGTGTTTGCCGAGCAATGGGAAGCCTCAAAACCGTGGAAGTTGTGACACCGGAACGGTGGAAACTTTTTGTGATCCTAACTTATGCCCTCCGACTGGCGAGCCTACACCTTTGCCGACGAATGCCCCGACGAACGAGGTAAGTGAATGAAAGATGATCCGAATACATGAAGCTCTGTGTCTTATTCGCCGGAGGATGTGTTGTATTACATATTTCGGCGACTGAATAGGGCATAGGAGTCTGCCACATGAGAAATCCTTTCGTGTAGCAGCACTTTCCGTTCCATACCATTGCTTGAATTGATTGGTTTATGATTCCTTCGTCACATTCACATATTTCTCACACTACACTACTTCTATACCTTATCATTTATTCAGCCTACGAATCCCCCAACTGACGTGCCTACAAGCCCGGTAAGTTGCATGATGTTCATCATTGAGAGGAGTTTACAACAAAAAGCGTGACATTTTACTCAACTTATTTATTTTTTATTTCGTGTTCCTTCAATTCCAGCCTACAACGCCCAATCCAACATCCCCGCCGACTCCCGATCCGACCCCAGTTCCTTCAAGTCCTCCTTCGAATCCTCCGACAAATGTGCAAACTCCAGAGCCCACAACTGCTGCTCCAACTCCAGAGCCAACTTCAAATCCGACCCATGCTCCGTCAAATCCTCCTACTAATGTGCAAACTCCAGAGCCCACAACTGCTGCTCCAACTCCAGAGCCAACTTCAAATCCGACCCATGCTCCATCAAATCCTCCGACAAATGTGCAAACTCCAGAGCCCACTTCTCTGCCTACAAATGTTCCTACATCTAATGTGAGTCCTTCGTCGTGCTTACTTATCGCAATAATTAATGTCAAAACATCCCTCACTCTTAACTCTTCTGAACAATTATTATTCCTAACAGCCAACTGCGCTTCCAACGGGCAATCCAACAACTCCGCCAACAAACGATCCGACAAATGCAGATGCAACTGTCTACTGTCCTTCAGAAGCTGGAACATCTGTTGCCCTCGCTTCTGGGATTAAATCATTTGCTCGTTCGACGGCATCTTCTTTCTGTGGGATTTTCATCGAGCTTGAGTCTGGAGATTTGATCCCCTATGCTCGTTCTTACAGTGCGAATGATTGGGAGCCATCTCCTGGTCCCAAGGCTGTTCCCTACTCTGGAATTGAATGCGGCGATCTTGTATGTACTGTCGATCTTGCTCCTCCAAGCAGCGGAAGTTATGTTATCATGACTAAGCTTACAAGTGCTTTGGAGGACAAGGATAAGATCGCTCGTTTCTTGGAGATGACTTCTTTCGGTCCGATGTCTTCTGAAATTGCGGGCATTGATGAGAGCTCGGGCGGCTTTGGAGAGGTCAAACGTGCGGCTGCTGTTCGCATGCAGATGGATCTGCCAAAGTCTTCTCATAGGGAATACTTTCGTCGTAATGCCAACCCCAAGTGGGACGCCACGACGATGAATGCCAGGTCTGATCATCCCTGCGATCCCAATTCAAGATGGAGGGACTATGCTTATATCAGGCACGATAGAGTGGATACAATCACTGGACAAGATATCTTCACCACGTTTGAGCAAGCTCCCGAGGACCTTGACTCCAACTTCACGATCTACCAAGCTGATAGTCTAGAAGATGCTACCTTTAACACAGGTACACTAAAGAATGCGTCGAATGGTAATACAGGCTTTTCAGGTGATGGGTACTATGATATGGGTGGCTACGACGACTACGTTCAATTCAATATTTATGTGGCCGAGAATGTAGATGTTCCGATTTCATTCCGTTACGCCCAAGGGAGTTCAAGCTTCAATGGAAACCGCCCTTGTGTTCTTTCTGTCAATGGCAATATTGTGCAAGATATCTACGATTTCAGTTTTTCCGATTCCTGGTTGTATTGGATCTATTCGGAAATGGTCACCGTATCACTAACAGCTGGGTTTAACACGATCAAGCTCCTCGTTCGTGATCAGAATGGTGGTCCCAACCTCGATTTCTTGCGTGTCGGGAGTCCGCCAGCACTTCTTATGAAAACTAACGGTTGGTTGGAATGGTGTCAGTGTCATCAACGATTGGGGCATCGATTTTACAAATCAGACAGTTTACTTTCCATTATATGGCAATGCCATTGAAGGAGATCTGTACCGTTACCCAATGGGAAGATTGAGAGTAAATGTGACAACTAGTTTGACAAGTCAACCCAGAGAGCTTGACATTGGTAACCCAAAGTTGAACTTCGACGGATACGAGAGCCATCTCCCATTGTCCCATTTTATTTTGAGTAACAACGAAGTGTTTGAAGATACTTCTACGGATTTGTCTGACTATCCATTGGTGAGAGGCCAAGAGTTTGTTCTTCCAAGTGGTCTCGATAGGAGTGTGTACCAAATTTGTGATACAATTGCGAGCAACGAAGAATACAGCTCTCCTGTTTTTGTCAAGACAATGGAAGGGAAATGGTTGCAATGGTCTCCTACCATTCAGCTACAGACAAACGGACCTTCGATGAATGCGCTTCCTGAAGATAAGGCAAGCAGTACGTTGATTGATGGTGGGGGTGAAGCCTTTCTTCAAACTGGTGAAAAGTTGATGTGTAAGTCAATTCAATATCTCAGTTGATGCCAGTATTTATTATGTCTCGCCTAACGTTTTATGTTCTGCTTGGTCATATCACAGGTGCTAATGTGGCACGTACTTTCGAAAATGAGGACACGTGTATTTACAGCACGGCAAGTACAGCATGTTCTCCAACCAGGGAGCTGGGTGAAGTGATCATTGACCTAAATGAGACAACTGTTAAGGCATTTTATGAATTTGGGGAGAAATACGTATATGCCATCAGAGGACTCGCCATGGAAAATCTCGATCAGCACGCATGCCTGGACACAAAGTCTCGCTGGGAAGTGGAGCAGAATACGAATTGTTCTTCGCCAACTATTCTAGCACCCGCTACCATCGCTGCTCTTGAAGATGCGTTTGCCAGGTCAACGGACCCAAATGCTCTCCTCAAAGATGTTACTCTATCTTTGTCGTGCGATCAGCTCGACGAAAATGTGGATAAACTTGGCATGCAAATCCAAGTTGACGCAGATTGTTACACGCATGTGCACAGAGACCACAACAGTGTGTACGATTTCTCTGGTTGGGTCTCTAACCATCCAGGAGGAGAGTACAACATCCAGAAGTGGGCACAGGGCTTCAACGATACGGATGGCCCGGTACCAGGTAAGTGGTAGTTGATATTTGACGTGACAATTGAGTACTGTTTGAGACCTTGACTAATAACTTGTTGCATCTCTTTCTATCTTTCATGTTCGTTTCAGGTTGGTATCTTGACTATCCTCTCCTTGGTGTTCCAGAGAGGAAAGTTCCAAAACATCCCATGAGCCGCTGGGAGAACAACAAGGGAGAACCATACATAGTATTTGTGGCAAAGTTCGGAAATAGCATTGCCTACCGCGACCTGCCAAGTAACTTGAAGACGAACAGCATTGCTGAGTATTTTGGGGCAACTACGGTTCAAAATGAGGCTGCAGGGACAATTGTATGCGGCTCCCACGGTGAGGTTGCAAACGACCGTTCACTTCGAGAGCAATTCGATTTTCGTTCTAATGAAGAGCAGGTGACAAGCTCGGCTGTCATGGATAACCAGAGGCAGGTGGTGTGGTACGAACAAGGTTTGTGGGCTGACGATCAGTTCCGTCAGCGAATGGCTTTTGCCCTTTCTGAGATGATCACTGTTGTGCCCCAGAACATTGATGCGGAAACCTTCACGGAAGTTTATGCGAAATACTACGACATTTTTGTAAACAATGCATTTGGCAACTATGGCGACATAATGAAACTTGTTTCATATTCGCCTCTTATGGCAGAGCATCTAACCTATATCAAGTCAAAGGGGCACAATTACGTCTATCGAACGGAAGATAGGAGAGATTCTAGACCTGGTAAGTGTAGGTGTAGCTGCCCCAAGAGCATCTAAATAACTTTGTCTCTCACATCATTTATCTCCTTTCTTACCCCGAAGACGAGAACTATGCGCGAGAGATCATGCAGGTAAGACATGTGACATCATGTGAACCAAACCAAGTGTCCATGTTCAATACCTTTCTAACTCTTCTCTCTTGCCTTTTCTTGATACAACCATGCAGCTGTTTACAATTGGTTTGTACGTATTGAACGAAGATGGTACACAAGTAATTGATAGCACAACTGGCAAACCTAAAGAAACATACACAAACGAAGACATCGAATCGTTTGCCCGTGCATGGACGGGATTTGACAGACAAGCTGCCCGTGGTAACTACGAGGATAGGAGGGGAGGCAGCACCGATAACAGACTCGACGCAATGAAAGTGATTGCCGCCTACAGAGATCCACTCCCAAAGGCAAACTTGGCCGGAGGCTTTCTTGGGGACCGTTACTTGAGGTGTGTCGACCTTCCATCGCAGTCATTCCTCAAGAAGGGCGCGGTGTACACCCTTCGTGGAGCCAGTCCTTTGTCCGAATACAGGACAGATCCTTCATATTTTGAACTGGACAATGCTGAAAAGTTTGTGTTGGATTCTAATTCAACACTATATCAGCTTCTGCACAATGTCGGCCAATACCAACTTAATGTTGAGCTAGACGAGGATATTGTTTGCTTTGAAACCGAATGCAACGTTGACACTGTTCGAATGGTCAAAGTGGATGATGTCTACTACGAGTTCAAGGAGAGGCCCTGTGTCCAAATGGCATTTTATGATGATGGAAAGCAAATTCGCGCAAGAGAAAATAAAGACCTTGGTTCGATGTGTGCAAATCCCAAGCTCGCACACGCCTCGGAAGCATGCTGCCGCGAAGAACGCTACCAAGAAGTCCGACAAGCAAAGAAGGAAACTGGCGTGACTTACTTTTATGAAGGTGAAAGGACGAAGTACAATACTGCAAGGGATCGTTGTGTAAATGCTGGGAAAGACCTATGCATGTTTGAATATACTAACGTCTCACCTGTCAATGATTGGTGGAAGAAGGGATTCAGTTGGACTAACAAGGATTGCGAAATCATGGTGAAGGTGAACTCGTAAGTATACCAATGTTCCGTCAGAGATAGATCGAAGTACCTTTCTCGCCTGCACTCTAACACCTTAACATTTTTGAATCACGTTGCTCACTTACAGAGAGGGCTCCATTGCAGTTGTGCATGACGCCGACAATTCGTATAGAAACCAGATCAACAAGTATGGGATCCCTGCTGAAGTTGATGAAAATGAAACTCTGAACTGGTTCAAAGTTCACTGGGATGGGGACTTCCCTGGAAGTAGCCCTGAGAACTCATGTGCTGCTAACATGTGCAAGGCACACTCCGATGGCTCATGTGTGTGCAGAACAAGTGTATCTGAGTCAGCCGTTTTTGATTCTATCGATAACGTCGACAAAGAGCAAGTCATGGGTCAACTGTTTCTCGGAGCGATCGGGCCTGAGGCCAATAGCAATTCAACCCATGGTAATGGGTTCATTGCCCACGTAGTCAATGGACTCATTGACACAAGTACTGTCTTCGAAGTAGAAGATAAGGGAAGGACATTCTTCTTGAAAAATATTGTGTCCGAAGTTCATCTTAATGGCTGGGAGGCTGTGCCGACGATTTTTGAGGCTGAAGACGCAGCAGTACTTAACAATGCCACCATCAAGGATAGCACAGAGCTTTCTGCTTCAAATGGGCGCTATATTGACTTTGATCCAACCGATGAAGCTTATGTGACATGGAACATAAATGTGTCTTACACAGGCGACTACTCCATGTCATTAAGGTATGCGCTGGACACATACACAAGGTGAGTGAAGAAGATCCTTTATCTCTTGCTCTTTTGACATTTATATGGCTTGATTTCTAATTTTTGTCTTGTAATTCTTTTCCAGGCAAATGGAGGTGTATATCAATGGTGGATTGATAAAGTGGACCTCTCCAAATGCTAATACTGACATCCCCGATGTAGATAACCTTGGTGACAACCCCAGTGATGATTATCCCATGTCCAGATGCAATGGCGATTGCGACATCGACGATCACTGTGCTGCAGGTTTGTTTTGCTTCCAAGTGAACAAAGAAAGTTCAGATTTCCCCGGGTGCAATAATCCTAATGGACTAGGCTCAGACTTTTGTGTCGATCCAAACGACGTTGACAACATGTTATTCCTTCCAACTGGAGGTTCGTCCGAGGACTGGAGGCTTACGGAAGGGAAAATTGTGGGTTTGGTCGCGGGAATCAATACCATTAAAGTGAAGGTTCCGTTTGGCAACGACAATAGTCCAAATATCGACTACTTGAAGATTGAAGGAGTACCATCTCCCACAATTGCATCCAAATTTCGCAATCCACCACATTTTGTTGGTAAGAAGCCCAGTATGCTTTACTTTCTTGTCTTTGTGCTTGCTTCCATAACTAACCCTTTCAATTTCAATACATCATGTCCTCGCACAGCTTTGATTACCGACCATGTCAGCAGATACACCGAGCAAAATACCATCGATGCTCAGTATGAAACTGATGCCATGCTTGAGCATCTTGTCTATCACGACAACGTTGCACCCTTCTTGACCACCCGAATTATGCAGCGTTTTGGAATTTCGAACCCCAGCCCAAGATATGTACAAACGTGCGTTCAAGCTTTCAAGACCGGTCTTTACATATCTGGTAACGAAAGCTTTGGGGACAGCAACTATGGATCCCTGGCAGCTTTATCAGCATGTGTTGTACTTGACAGGGAGGTAACTGACGAGGCCCTCTACGAAGACCCTGCTTTTGGCGCCCTCCGCGAGCCAATCTTGATGGTCATGAACCTCCTGCGAAGTATGGAGTACTCCAATACTCTTCCAACTGTTGGGTTGGACGGGCCTCCTTTGGTTGAATCCTACAACGTGCGCCTCTGGCAGATGGATACGAAGATTGGCCATTCTCCCCACGACTTCCCATCCGTGTTTTCTTTCTTTTTGCCAGAATATGTCCCCGAGGCTGGGCCCGCTTTATCTGCACAGCTTGCTGCTCCAGAGGCCACGATTCTTGATATGCCCAAGATTATTGGGTTACAGAACGGTATGTTAAGTTTGATCAAGTATGGTATGTCTGACTGTAAAAATGGATTGTCAACATACCCTGGATATAGAGGATGCTCCGGTAAGTACGGCAATATGACAATCGATTGAAGTTGTGTTGTCCCTCTACAATAGCCATATCTTAGTTGTGTCCACGTTGCTCATACTTATTGAATGTTTTCTTCCACAGACAACGGCCTTTATGAACGATCTATTGGGCATTTGGGTCGTGTCCCTACTGGAGCTAATATCACAGAGTTGGTATCGGAAGTCAGTCTCCTTCTTACTGCTGGCCGTCTTAGCCAGGACAACAGGGATACAATCGAGACAGCGTGCTCCTCCGAACCAGACCTCGATGCACAGTACCGTTGCATCCAACAACTGATTGTCTTTTCTGCTGAGTTTCATAGCACGAACACTATGCAAAAGAGTGGCGAAGCTCGTGCCGTAGATACTACTACTGCCAGCAACAGCACAGAGTCGTACAAGGCTCTCGTTCACATCTATCTTGCGGGAGGTCTGGATTCTTACCACATGCTTGCACCTCATACCTGCGCACCAATCAATGTCTACGAAAGATTCAGGGCCATCCGTGGCAAGAATAGTCTTTCTGAAGGGATTGGCCTGACATTGGAAGAGATGCTAGTGATTGATGGCAACAACCCCGATCAGCCTTGTTCCACATTTGGCATCCATCCAAATCTTTCTATCTTACAAACCCTCTACAATGACGGAGATGCTGCTTTTATCGCGAATGCTGGACTTATGGGAGAGCCTGTGGATGTGAATAACTACAGACAGATGACTCCTGTACAGCTATTCGCACACAATGATATGTCACTCGAAACGAAGAAGGATGACATCTTCAACGAGTTTGTTGGGACGGGTGTACATGGAAGGATTGCTGATGTTCTCAAGAGTAAGAATTTGCCTGTGAATGTATTCAGTATCTCTGGTACTCAAATAGTCAACGTTGGCGAACCCGGAGGAGTTGCTCCTTTCATTCTCAGTAGCAGTGGTCTGCCAGATTTCAATGCGGCTCCTTCCATCTCTGACATGGACACCGTCATTCTAGAGCTCAACAATGCAACGAGGAAGGACAGTGGAATCTTTGCAGAAACTTGGTCAAATTTGCTTTCTGAATCAATGGCTAGTCATGAGCTACTGAAAACGGAACTTGACGCTGTTGATGTTTCCACGGCCTTCCCCACTGGGGGCGTTGGGGCTCAACTCAAAACGGTTGCTCAGCTGATGAAAACGAAAGAAAGCCGTGGCGTGGTCAGAGACATTTTTTATGTGAGCCAGGGTGGCTATGACACACATTCAAATATGCAAGCGAACTTGGTGACTCGCTTTACCGAACTGAACACTGCTCTCGAAGCCTTTGTTGCTGAAGTCAAGGTGCAAGGGCTTTGGCCTCATGTCACAGTAGTTCAGTTCTCTGAATTTGCCCGCACTCTTGACCCGAACACTGGTGATGGCAGTGATCATGGCTGGGGGGGTGTCCACTTCCATATTGGCGGCGGCCTGGTCGGTGGAAAAGTTCGAGGCTTATATCCAGATGACTTTGTACAATCCCCGAGCAACCCAATTGCTCTCAGCCGTGGTAGAATGGTTCCAACATATCCATGGGATGCTATGTGGAAAGGCACGGCTGAGTGGTTTGGCATTGAGGATGGCTCAGAAATGGACAAGGTTCTTCCAATGCACAAGAACTTCCCTGGCAAAATTTACAACCGTACGGATCTTTATGGTGATCTCTTTGTCTAAGGCAGCACAGCGACGGAAATTTTGCGACTTGATATTCACGTGAAAATTACTAAATTAGGAAATTGTTTTGATTGACTACGTCAGGAAGTGCCATTGTGTGTAATTATTTACGTAGTTTATCACTTGACAGATGCTGAACTAAGTTTGTGTAGCGAGCTGAACCTCATCTGCAACCTCATTAAATCGCTCCTCCTATTTTACCCATTACCCATACCACCTGAGGCTTTGAGGATGCAGTGCCATTTGATAGTGGATCAAAATCGAAGGCTGAACAGCACGGTTGACGAAGAGTTTATGACAGAGTTGAGTTCTTTTTCCTGTGTAAAATTTAAGGCCGATTCAATTCGAGTCCACCATGTCATACGAGGCTTTCACAACTATATGACATCTTGCTTCCACTGCCACTGTGCAGGCTCTTCTTTAAATTGATGACATGTGTCCCGTCTATTGATATGCAAGAAAAATGAAGAATACAATGCTTCAATGTGTTACTCTTGTTAATTTAGCCAGCATACATTGTGCTGGTCCATCATTTCCGTCAGTTTCATCCAAGACTTGGTAGAAAAACAATTTTGCTTCGTCGTAATCTCCAGCAATGTATGCATCCATTCCGTCAGAGAATATAGCCCTCATTTCATCGGTAAAATGGGCTGTTACTTGAAGTATATCCTCGTCAGAATTCCACACGTCAGGGAAGTTGTTTGAGATCTTTATTCTTGGCAATTGTCCCAAGCCGTCGGATATATTCTCATTATTGTTGCCGCGTTGAAGGAAAGTCTTACGTTGATTTTCTGCTCCATGGTCATCAACTAACGAAAATTGCGTCTTGCGCTGTGCTGGTGCTGGTCCTATCATTGGTCTCTTCTTCTTTCGAGCCTTCTCATTCTTCTTCTTCGTCTCCTTCTTCTTCCCTTCTTCGTGGGCGAAATCAATGCTGAGGTCTACGTCATATGTGTAAAGATTTGTAGTAACAATATCACCTTCTCGCTTCTTGATAGCATCAACTTTGCGGCATCCAGCAGCAGCTTCTGATGACAAGAGATTATAGAATGGCTCTGACATGAGGATCGGTACGCCATAGTCTTTTGTTGCACCTTCGAGTGACTCAGACATGTTAACATGAGGTGAAATATAGGATGCGTCAATCTTCTTCGACGATCCAATAGCTCCCTCGATGGCCCAACCAAAGTGCAATCCACAACCGATGCGGCATTTGTACCCAGGCATGCGCTCATAGAGCTCTGCCAAGGCACGCGGAGAAAAGTTGCATAGGAAATCCTCATGCTTGATCATTTCAATCATTGTCTTGACGAAGGAAAAGAGTGCCTTGTCGGCTGCATAATTATGATCTGCACAAGACGTGATCTGTTGAGGGTCTGTACTTGTATTGACTTTCCATGTCAAGAGAAATGCATCTCCTATGTTCTTGTTTGCTGCTCCATCGCACTGCACCACGATCGAATGAAGAATGTGAGCTATACGATTGACAAAGAGCATGACTTCCTCTTGAAGACACTCTGTCGTGTCAGTGAATTGCCGAACGTCACAGAACCCAAAGATTGAATGAATTTTGCGTCCCGTCCCGAGTAGGTTCATTGCATCTGCACCGTGAGTGATATTCAAGTTCTTGCCAATAATGTCTGCACCTGCTTCTCCAAACCCAACTCGCATCAAGCCTGCAATTTTGGATATCGTTCGAATTAGTAGTGTAGTCTCCATACCATCATCCTTTTGTTTGTTGTTGTCAACTGCTCGGAGCGACAAATCCTTCCCAAGCGGATTCTCGCTAATTTCTCGAACGAGTTGTATCATATGCTCAATGGGAACGATAACAAGATTGTGCACATCCTTTGTGAAGGAAACCATGCCCAGCCCCAACAAAATTATGACGAAACTAGTGAGCAAAATGGCCAAGATAGCTTCCTCACGAACACGCCCAGTGATATCAAAGACTGATGTCATTGAGTACGTGAAGCTTGCGTCGCTAACTGTAATGACTTCCATTGCATCTATTCTCAGCTCTTGTATCCTCGATCTACCTTCAGGTACGATTGTTTCCTTCACCAAGCCATCGCCATCGTTGAACCCAGAATATGCAATGTCAATGCAGTCAGTACTCTCAACAAAGAGTGATTCAGCAAACTCCCAATTCTCCACTTCATTATTGTCAATCCCATCCAAGAGCAGCATTCGATTTTCAAACACAGTCGTCATGGCCAATTTGTTTCGATACGCCACCTCGTCAGGCTGAAGCAAAGGTATGCCTATTAACATGACAAGTATTCCCACAATCACCTTCTTGGTCGTCCGATCTGACATTTCTGCACCTACGTGACTACCAGGAGGAAAGAGATCCAGACTGTCACTGCTTCCTTGCATACTGCTGTTGCTGTAAGGTGTCTTTGAACTCTGCTTGGTCGAAAAATACTTGTACAATTTGGCCAACCTTACAAGCCGTACCATTCGTAGAATTCTCAATACCTTCAAGTTGTTCGCAGCTTGGGCTCCTGCATCCACTGTCGAATCGACTCCTCCTCTCTCCCCTCCTCCACCTCCACCAAATGATTGAAAGAACCATGGCATTTCAATCACCATCGAAAACGTAGATATCAAATCCAGCCAAAAGTAAAAGCTGCCAGGCTGCAACACATTCCACAGATTGGAGAGCCACTCCAATGTCGACTTTCGTTTCTTCCAAGCATATTTGGAACACACATCTCGTATCGCAGTCAAATCTGGTCGTCGCAAGTAGCCTTGCTTACACCAACAAAGCAAAGAGATTTCAACTAGAAAGAATGCAGATGCCACTGCCGATAGGGCTAGAAAGACAATGTCGACGTTGGGTTGAAATGCTATGATTCGGACATCGTCACCGTACAGGGCATAAACTGTGATGAAAGACATGAACGTAATGGTTCCATTGGAATCAAGGAATTTGTTGGCGAGATGTTTTGTTCGATTGAGTTTCGCAGTTGCAGTTGCAGTTTCTGTTGCTGTTTGCTTGCGATTGAGCGATTCGATTTCGTCTTCCTCACTTTCATCATGGAGAGGCTTTCGTGGTCCTTCCTCATCGTTACCACCGTCGAATGAAGAGGATGATGAATGACGGTGACAGGAGGAAGGGTTGTTTCCGTGCTGAGGATGCATTAATAATTCAATGCCACAAGGGGTCTTGTCCATGCAAGGGGGGAGAGAGCGAGAGAGATGATTTCCCTTGAGCTTGGGGATCTCGCTCCGCTGGCAGCTGGCGCCAAAAATTAGCACAAAAAAATGACAGTCACACCACACACCACACAACTCCAACACTCGTGCTCATCGTGTAGATAGTGGGTAGCAACAACAAACAACCATGGCGTCTTACTTCAAATCTCTATCCGACGACATGGAAAAGGTAGCCCAAGTCCTTGAGGATGGGTACCAAATCCTCTCGGGAGCGGCAACACAGATGGGTGAAGCTTCATCTTCCAATATTCAAGCAGCTGATTCCGCCGCTGCAGATTTCGATGGCGATGAGGATATTAACTTGGAAGATTTTGAAGAGTATGGTTCGCCGTTGATGGGCATGGCGGATAGCGTCATGTCGGACATTATGAGTTATCAAGTGAGATGTTCATAGATTATTTCAGCTTGTGTTTGTGCTCCTCATTTTTGCATCTCCTAACTTATGTTTGAACACACACCGATTATGACTCATCTTACTTATGCACAGGTTGGACCACAAACACCCACAGAACAAATACAGGCATTCAAAGCAGCAATCACTTGGAGTGAACCATTCATTCAATTTCTTCTTGCATTCCAAGCCGTAGTAATCATCACAGCAATCGCCTTAACTAAAAAAGGTGGTCTATACACTCGCATGGGATTCATGATTATTCTTGCCATCATTGTCCGTCTGGCAGAACGATTGAATGTCATGGGCAACTCTCGTTGGAAAGAATTTGCAACACAAAATTACTTTGATAGGGGTGGCATCTTCATTGGGATCATGCTTTGTGCTCCGTTATTATGCGTGTGTTTTGGTATGTTGTTTGCCATGTTTAGGGAAGCGAATACTTTACTTGTCGATGTGAAGGCAATGAAGATAAAGGCACAGCAGGAGCAGCAACAACAAAAGAAGAAGAAGTCTAAAGAGGAGGAGAAGAAGAGGAGAAAGAAGAAGGACTGATCCTTACAATTATACAATGTTATTAAATAAGTTGGGGAATTTAATAAACCTCTTTCATTATTTGGATCTTGTTGAATTCACCATACAATACTTGCTGGCACTCAATCTGGAGCGGATGGTTGGACTGTATGCATTATCTTTGCCTCTGCCGCACATGTGTCACCGTAGATTTCTTATGTCACCTCATCACCTTGTTATTCTGTGGTAACTCATATACTTTGATCATATCCCCTCCCGCCCCAAATCTAAATCGTCCATAAGCACCCCCAATCACAGTCAATAAAATGATCGCTATCCAATTTATCGGGTTAGCCTTGTCAGTAAATTGTGCCCGTAGAACTGCCATCGCCTGCAGCATGTAGCAGAAGAAGAGAGCTTCACATATATTTTTTCGAAATCTTCCGTCGTCTACTGACCGCACGTTAAATGTAATCCAGCCAACTGCCACACGCAGACATCCGTATAATCTTTACATTGTTATTTGAGAAGAGAGTGAACGAAGAGTAAGGTATTGATGAACAACCAGTGCTGAAAGATATACCACATCAAACACAATATCTTTACCTAAAAATTTCGTGAGTACTATGATTATATTCTCCACCTCCCAAACTTCGAATTATGCCATGTGGGGTCAGTATAGCTAAAACACCAAATACAAGCGAAACAGTTGCATCTGCTAAGAAGAGGAAGTCTAGGTAGCGTCTGTGGTTTATATGATTCGTCATGGTGGTTAGTAGTAGGTATTGTCTTGGCAGTGTAGGAAGTTGTTGGAAGGTTGTTGGAAGAAGTGTCGATGAAAGGCGGAAAAAGAAACTTCTTCTTTTATTTATTCAAATCCAAAATGATGGGAAGAGGAAGGGAAGAGAGAGAGTAACGAGGAGTCTGCTGCGCTGCCGCAGAAGGGTGTGCGGCGTATGGTTTGTTAGATGGCCTGTGTGGGGGTATTTGCTGGTGCTTGCTAGTCACCCGATACCAGAAGACCAGAATATTGATCAAATGCTCTAAAAATAATGCTATTTTGTTACCCTCAACCTATGGCTCCAGCTTCTTGCGAGAAACATTCATTGCTGAAAATGACTGCCACAGTGGAATAGATCGACTAGATTCTGTCGATCCAGTTGACATCACACTCCGAGAGAAAGTAGGGTCTCTAGACCTTCTACGCCCTCTATGTCCACTGCCAGAGAGAATGGATCTCTCTCCACCCGAGCTTTTACGAAACATGGTGCTAGTAAAGTTTGCACCGCTGGGATCTAACTTGCAAACTTCGTGAGACCGAGACGACCCTTCATCACTGCTACACTCTTCATCACCCCACACGATGGATGATTCGCTCCAATCAAATTTATCCGTAAAGTCACCGAGTATCTGATTCTTCTTTTTCTTCTTTTCTTCTCTCTTTTGGTTCTTCACTCTATCATTTCTGTTGATTCCTTCAATCACATCATCAAACGAGTCTTCCGTGTCTGTGGTCCGCACACTATTCTTTAGGCGAGGTTTCCTTGATTCTGTTGTTGTCGATGCAATAGTCCCATGCGCCTTACGAATCCTACGGGCCCTAGCACTTTCAGATGGAAAATCTACCACCAATTTTTGTGACTGACGACGGCGCCTTCTCTCTTGGAAATCTACCATGAGTTCTTCTTGACTTCCTTTCACACGCCTATTTGTGATAGCTACCGCTTTAAGCTTCGCCTCAAATGGATCTATATCTGTCTCTTGTCCAGGCGCTTCAGGCTCGTGTTTCTCCTTCGGTCTATGCTGACCGCCTCGAGAACGCCTGAAGATCTTTGCCTCTGATTTCCCATCAGCTGCTGCATTAGCTCTTTCCGTCATCGAGGCGCCCGCCCTTCCCAGCAAGTCGTTGCACATATCAATGTGTGTCTCGACTTCGGAGGTAGAAGGCTTCGCCGCCTTCCACATTTTCTGTAGTGGGTTAATGCGGCTGTTTCTGTTTTTCTTTATCATCATAATCTACACGACCGGTGATAGTTATATATACGCAAAACGACGTCTAACGTTCGTTCAAGCTCTTCTAATGTTGTTGTTGCTCGTCTTCTGCTTCTGGCTACTCCTTTGTGTGTGTGTTTCCCTTGCTTGTTGCTTTGATATCACATCATGGCACGCACACACAACAACATCAACAATTGAAGAGGGAACAAGAGATTTGCTGCATGCAGAGTGGAGAAATGTGATAATCCAGACACGCCCCTCCTTCAACTTCCATACTAAAACGGTACTCAGTATTGTCTTGTGATGACCCACGGGTTAAGCATACACGGTCCGGCCAACTCACGGGCGCGCGACATTTTGGGGAAATTTATTTTGTACGTAGGTTATTGTACCGTACTGTACTTAAGTCGTGTTATTGCCATAATCATACCCCTCAGGTGGAAAAACGTTTTGGAACCATGCTCTATCAACCTTTGGGCACAGCGCC
>Ga0209652_1001943_pt1 | contig 16485 bp, 18 predicted proteins | sample SaaInl74LU_5_DNA_FD_184641 | JGI IMG/M metagenome (GOLD analysis project Ga0209652, IMG submission 184641) | Marine microbial communities from expanding oxygen minimum zones in the Saanich Inlet - ESP_74LU_5_DNA (SPAdes) (version 2) | ecosystem: Environmental > Aquatic > Marine > Intertidal zone...
TGATCAGACTAACACATAGAATATAAAAGCATTCGAATATGGGCTGATAAACTCGAAGTCCTGGTAAATTTGCTTGTGCCACAGGCGTTTAATGACCAGCCCTGGTTCTGAGATTTTTCTTCCTCACACGCGCCTTCGCACTGAGCAATCAAAGAGGCGACCGAAATTAGTGCCCCGAAAGTCGCTGCGCTGCCGAAGCCACTAAGCATCTTTTTTAACGGGCGCTAAGATTCAAGATGACTAAAACGCGACCTCGATATGAGTGAACCTATAGCGTATGGATTCAGCGGTGGTAAAGCACGGAGCTTTATTTAAACCCAGGATTTAGTAGACATAATCAAACCCGCTCGAACAACAAATCCCATACGCCATGCCCCAAACGCTCACCGCGCTTCTCGAACTTGGTCAAAGGCCGTGAATCTGGCCTGGGCGCATAAGGCTCCGCCGCGGGCATCGTATTCTTGAAATCAGGATGGGGGGTTAATACTTCAAGCATGTGCTCAGCGTAGTGTTGCCAGTCGGTGGCCAAATGCAAAACGGCACCGGGCTTCATATGACGCGCAAGCAGGCTTAGAAATTCTGGCTGAATCAGGCGACGCTTGTGATGCTTTTTTTTGTGCCAAGGATCGGGGAAAAACACCTGCACACGATCTAGGCTTGTCGCGGGAATACATTGCTCTAACACTTCCACCGCATCGTGGCAGTAGACGCGAATATTGGTGGCTTGCGCCTCCATGGCATCATGCAACAACTTACCGACCCCGGGTCGGTGAACTTCGACGCCAATATAACGGTGATCGGGTTCGGCCAAAGCCTGAGCGAGTAGCGATTGTCCCATACCAAAGCCGATTTCAAATACGATAGGACCACGCTGCTCGAATACAGCATCGTAATCTAAGGCTCCGGTTTCAGCTAAAAGGCCAAACCGCGGCCAGCCAACATCAAGACCTTCGCGTTGAGCTTCGGTCGTACGCCCTGCGCGTATCACATAACTTTTAATGCGACGTGAAAAGCTGCTTTCACTCATGCTTTGTCAATTCCCTAGAAGCTGGCATCAAAGACAACCAAGCCAAAATAAAGGCAAGACCGCCAAAAGGCGTAATGATACCCAGAAAACGCCAATTCATCAGCGTTAAGGTGTATAAGCTTCCAGAAAATAACACACAGCCCACAGCGAACAGCAAAGCAGAGCGCGCCAGCCAAATACTTGCTGGTGCACGCCATTGCGCGATGGCGATGAGCAGTAAGGCTAATGCGTGCCAAAAATGGTATTTAACCGCTGTTTGATACACTGCAACGTCGCCGGGCGGCATAAAGCGGTCAATAGCGTGACCACCAAAGGCGCCAGCCATGACCGCCAAAGCACCAAGCGCCGCTGCAGTTTGCATTGTGCGCTCGGGTTTAGAGAACCACATAGGAATTAGGCGACCAGCTCACCCATGAGCTTGCGCACTTTTTGCATGGCATTTTGCTCGAGCTGACGAATACGCTCTGCCGATACACCGTACTGCGCTGACAAATCGTGTAAGGTTGCCTTTTCGTCGTTCAACCACCGTTGCGCTAAGATGTCGCGGCTGCGCTCATCTAACTGCTCTAGGGCGTAGTGCAAGCGCGACTCGCTATCTTCTTGCCAGTTGGTCGACTCCACTTGCTGAGCAGGGTCAGCGCGGTGATCTTCCAAATAATACTGAGGCGCGTAAACGTCATCGTCGTCGCTATCGCTTGGGGCATCAAACGCCACGTCGCGCGAGCTCATACGCGCTTCCATGGTAGCTACTTCGCGCACATCAACCCCTAAATCGTCAGCCACCGCTTGTGCTTCCTCGGCTGACAACCACGCTAAGGCTTTTTTAGATGACCGCAAATTAAAGAACAGTTTGCGTTGTGCTTTGGTGGTAGCCACTTTCACGATACGCCAGTTGCGCAAAATGAATTCATGCATTTCGGCTTTAATCCAGTGCACAGCAAAAGACACCAGACGAACACCTTTTTCGGGGTTAAAGCGTTTTACCGCTTTCATCAAACCCACATTACCTTCTTGGATTAGATCGGCTTCTGCAAGACCGTAACCTGAGTAGCTACGTGCAATGTGAACCACAAAACGTAGGTGCGACATAACCAGCTGTCGCGCCGCTTCTAAATTGTCGTTGTAGTAGAGATCCTCGGCCAATTCCCGCTCACGCTCAACCGACAGTACTGGAATGCTGCTTACGGTCTGAATGTAGGCGGCCAAATTGGCGCCAGGCACCATTTGATCAACAGGCTGTAGTTGGGTAGACATTTTCTCTCCTTGCTATGCCATGTAAGTTTAGCACTCTCACCCTTAGAGTGCTAATTTGACAAAAGTTCCTTAAATACGCAAGTAAAATACGATTAGATGAGCGTTATCGAGGTTCAATAAGCTTCAATTGGCGGCGCGCCGAGACCCAGGCTCCGACCATTCCAAGCACAATAGCAATGGCCAGCAGGGCAAACGCCAGGCTTGGGGGGAAACGCAGAGCAAAGTAAGGCGCCTGATAAGAATTGGCTAAAGCGTCTATCGGGCCGCCCAACCAGCACTTCACGCTGTAGGTAATTAACAGCGCAACCAGTCCTCCGGCGGCACCGTAAGCAAAGCCAGTATACAAGAAAGGTCGCATCACATAGGCGTTACTGCCACCGACAAGTTTGGTCACCAGTATCTCTTTCCGTCGGCTTTCCACCGCTAGCCGAATGGTATTGCCAATAATCAGCAGACAAGCAAGCAAGGCAATGGCCACGAAGGCCCACATTAAACGTTCACCGAACAAGGCGATGGATTGCAGCCGGCTTAGCCACTCCATATCCAGCAATACGTCGGCGACCAAGGGGTTGTTTGCGAGCTGCTCGGTAAGCGCTTGCAGCGCCGCGGTTTCCGTTGAGCTTAGCGTCAACGAAATTGAGTGCGGCAAAGGATTACCCAGCGATGCCAGCACCTCGGGACTTAAACCCAACCACTGGGTTAGCTCATCTAACGCCTGGTCGCTGGATATGATCGAAACTGACTCAACTAAAGATAGGGGCGCCAGTTCTTCAGACAGCGCGCTCGCTTGTTCCAATGAGACGGAATCGTGTGTCATCACCGTGATGGAGTCACCTCGGTCAACTTCGGCTAGTGCCGCATCTAGGGTCAAAACCCCCATACTTAAAGCCGCCGGCAAGCTCAGCACCACGCCCATCACGAGGGCCGTTAACAAAGTCGACACCCAGTGGCGCCCCAAGCGCTCAAAGGTATCGTGTCGAGCTAGACGGTGATGCCCGCACCAGGTCCTAAAGCGTTTAGCAATAGGCAACTTATCAGAAGAACTGGATGCCGCGCGGCCTGGCTTAGTCACGGCCACCTCCAGTCACCAGCGCGCCATCTTTCAGGGTCAGAATACGGTGCTGCATCCGCGAAATTAAGGCCAAGTCGTGAGTGGCAATTAATACCGTGACGCCGGCTCGGCTGAAGGCCCGAAACAGCGCCATAATCTCGGCCGACAAGGCAGGGTCCAAGTTTCCGGTGGGCTCATCGGCTAGCAGTATTTTAGGCCGAGACGCCACCGCGCGCGCAATTCCAACGCGCTGCTGCTCGCCGCCAGACAGGGCTTCGGGATTAGATTTTTCTTTATCGAGCAGCCCCACTTTATCTAATGCCGCCCGAACCCGACGACCGATATCACGATGCTCGAACCCACTAATCAGCAAAGGCAGGGCGACGTTGTCGTAGACACTGCGGTCATACAGCAATTGGTGATCCTGAAAAACGACCCCAATATCTTGCCGATGTTTAGCAATACCGCCACCCTTGATGGTCTGTAGATCCTTACCATTGACGATGACTCGGCCACGCGTTTGGCGCTCCATAATCATAATCAGCTTGAGTAAGGTGGACTTACCGGCCCCCGAATGCCCGGTCAGAAACACCAGCTCTTCGGGCTCAACAAAAAGACTTAACTCACGTAACGCATCGCGCCCGCTGTCGTAACGCTTGCTAACGCGGTCAAATTCGATCACACATTAGCCTCGTCGAATAAGGCGCTCACAAAAGGCTCGGCTTCGAAAGGACGCAAATCTTCTAATGATTCACCCACACCAATGTAACGAATAGGGATACCCAATCTATGAGCGATGGCAAAAATCACTCCGCCCTTGGCCGTACCATCGAGCTTGGTAAGCGTAATACCCGACACATCGACCGCTGCTTTGAAGTGCTGGGCTTGCGCAATAGCGTTTTGACCCATGGTCGCGTCTAACACCAGCATCACCTCGTGAGGTGCCTCTGGGTTTAACTTTTTCATGACCCGGACAACCTTTTTTAGCTCTTCCATCAGATTGTCTTTGTTGTGCAAACGGCCCGCCGTATCGGCGATTAGCACATCAACGCCGCGCGCCTGTGCAGCTTGCAAGGCATCAAAAATAACCGAGGCACTGTCGGCCCCAGTGTGCTGCGCCACCACGGAAATATTGTTGCGCTCACCCCAGACCTGCAGCTGTTCTACTGCGGCCGCTCTAAAGGTATCGCCTGCGGCTAGCATGACCGACTTACCTTCCGCCTTGTAGCGCTGTGCGAGTTTGCCAATGGTTGTAGTTTTACCGGCGCCATTCACACCCACCATCAAAATGACCGTCGGCCCAGTGGCGGCCAACGACAGCGCTTTTTCGTAGGGCCCCACCATGGTAGTCAGCGCTTGCTTTAGGGCTTTTAACAAGGCCTCGCCATCGGCGAGCTCTTTGCGCGACACCTGGGCTGTAAGCTGCTCGACGATATGAGTCGTTGCCTCAATACCCACGTCTGCCATCAGCAAGGTGCTTTCAAGGTCCTCCAACAGATCCGCATCGATAACTTTTCGACCCAGGAATAAATTGCCTAAACCTGACGAGAGCTGACCGCGAGTTCGACTTAAGCCCTGTTTTAAGCGCGCATACCACCCACTTTTTTCAGGTTGCGGCGGGGCTGCCACTTCTTCGACGGGCTCAACGATGACTTCAGAGCCGATAGTATCGGTCTGCTCCGCCTGCGGTTGTTGGGTTGGGCGTGGTTCCGCCGCCTGAACCACGCCCGCTTCAGAGGCCACGTTCTGTGTTTCGGGTTCGGTAGCTGCGGGCTTCGTGCGCCTGAATAACTTCATGCTCTGTGTTACCTTAGGTGTTCAGCGTAAGAGTTTACCATTGATGCCCAAACCTCAGAAGCAAAGCGCAGCATCTCGACCACAAAAGTCTGGGACAGTCCGCATGATCAGCGGCGCTTGGCGTGGCCGAAAGGTGCCGGTGTTAGATTCACCGGGACTGCGCCCCACCCCAGACCGTATTCGTGAGACAGTGTTTAACTGGCTTCAAGGCGAATTGGTTGAGGCTACTTGCATCGACTTATTCGCCGGTACCGGCGCGCTCGGACTTGAATGCCTCTCGAGAGGCGCACGCTTTTGTCATTTTATCGACCAGCAAAGCCCTGTCTGCCGCCACTTAAACACCCAACTACAAACCCTCGATGGCACGTCAAAAAGTCAGGTGCACTGCACTAACGCCGCAAACTTTGTCGGCCACTTTAAGGATTCGGCAGATATTGTCTTTATTGATCCGCCCTACCGCCAAAACTTGATCGAGCCCCTACTCCCAACCCTAGGTCAGTGGCAAACACGCTGGTTTTATATCGAAACCGCCAGTGATGAAACATCCCCCTCTGTACCCGAACACTGGTCTTTGCACCGTGAGGTTAAGGCGGGCCAAGTATTCGCTACACTTTACTACAACACGCTAACGGATTGAGCCATGAGCCTATTAGGTTTAGGATGCGCGCTTGACTGGAAGGAGCAATCACCATGCAAATTGATACCGTTGTCTATCCGGGTACCTTTGACCCCATTACCAATGGCCATGTCGACCTTACCGAGCGCGCATCTCGTTTATTCAAACGTGTTGTGGTCGCCATTGCCTACAGCGAAAAGAAAACGCCCATGTTTTCGCTCGAAGAACGCATCGAGTTGTGCCAGCAATCGCTTGCCCATTTACCGAACGTTGAAGTGGTAGGCTTTAATAATTTGCTCATCGATTTTGTGCGCTCTCAGGGAGCAAACTGTATATTGCGCGGACTGCGTGCCGTCTCCGACTTTGAATACGAGCTTCAACTTGCCAACATGAACCGCGCCATGCACCCAGAATTCGAATCGGTCTTTTTAACGCCCTCCGAGCACTTAGGTTTTATTAGCTCGTCGCTGGTACGAGAAATTGCCGTCTTAAACGGCGATATTACGCCCTTTGTACCTAAGCCCGTAGCCGAGCGCCTAATCGCACGTTATCAGCGCTGACACCTGGCACAAAACACTGTGGTGCGCTGGCCTAGGCGCACCTCGCTTAATACCTTGGCACAAGCCACACAAGACAAACCGCCACGCCCATAAGCATTAAGTTCTTGTTTAAAATAACCCGGCTTGCCGTCGCCACCCACAAAATCCCGTAGCGTCGTGCCCCCCCTTGCAATGGCGTAGGCCAAAATACGCTTGATGTGCTGCGCAAGATCCTGATATCGCGCCAGGCTGACCTTGCCCGCAGCGCGCCGAGGATCAATCCCCGCCGCAAACAACGCCTCGTTGGCGTAGATATTACCTACACCCACCACCACTTTGGAATCCATAATGAATAACTTAACGGCCTGGGTTTTGCCGCGCGAACGGTCATACAGTGCCCGTCCTGAAAAGTCGTCGCTTAAGGGTTCCGGCCCTAAAGTGTCGAGCAATGGGTGGTTCAGGTCTTGGCCCGAAATCCAGTGGATGGAACCAAAACGACGCGGATCGTGATAGCGTAAAATAACACCATTTTCAAAACAAATATCGACATGATCGTGCGTTTTAACTGGCTCCCTGGCGGTAGAAATCCGCATAGAGCCGGTCATGCCAAGGTGAGCTAGCATAAAACCATGGGTGTGATGCAAAACAATATATTTTGCCCGACGCTCGACCTGCAGAAATTCCCCACCGACCAGACAGTGCGCCAAATCATCGGGCACCGGCCACCGCAGACGGGTATCGCGCACAAGCACATTGCTGATGGGCTTGTTGCGAATATGAGGCTCAATGCCTCGACAAGTGGTTTCGACTTCAGGTAATTCGGGCATGATTCATCCGGGCACAAAAAACCCCGGCTGTACCGGGGTTTTGGTAAAGCACAAGCCTCAAGCTTACTTGATCTTGCCTTCTTTATACATCACGTGCTTGCGAACAACTGGGTCAAACTTTTTCATTTCAAGTTTGTCAGGCGTCGTGCGCTTGTTTTTGTCAGTGGTATAGAAATGCCCTGTACCCGCTGATGAAATCATTCGGATTTTTTCTCTCATGCTCTGCTCCTTATACCTTTTCGCCGCGAGCGCGAAGCTCAGCTAATACGGTGTCGATACCGCGCTTATCAATAACACGCATGCCTTTGCTTGAAACGCGCAAGCGAACAAAGCGCTTCTCTGACTCAACCCAAAAACGGTGGCTGTGCAAATTTGGCAAGAAACGACGACGTGTGCGGTTCTTTGCGTGTGATACGTTATTTCCTGTCACGGGACGCTTACCCGTTACTTGACATACTCTGGACATCTTTCGCCTCTCCCATCGTTGGTGGGATCGTAAATTCGGTAATCACGCTGGACTTCTCACCCCAGCGCACGGAGCGCGACTTTATACCAGAGCGCCGATCCTGAAGCAAGCCAAACCTATAAAAATCCCTCTTTTGCAAAGGAAAAAAACTCGCCTTGACCCAAAACCAAATGATCCAGCAAACAGATGTCGACCAAACTCAGCGCCTTACGTACTTTTTCCGTCACTCGATGATCCGCCTCACTTGGCCGAGAACTGCCGGAGGGATGATTGTGAGCGATAATAATATTGACAGCGCCCACCTGCAGCGCTTTGGCCACAATCTCTCTAGGGTAAACGCTTGCCGCATCAACCGTACCGGAAAACAATGTCTCTACTCTGATGATTTGATTGCGCACATCTAAGTACAAACAGACAAAATGCTCGCGCTTTGCCGCCAACAAATACCCTGCAAGATATTCGCGCACCAACGAGGGATTAGACAAGGCATTCACATCAACCAAAGCCTCTTTCGCTGCTCTTGAAGACAGCTCAACCACTAGGGCCAGTCTGCGAATTGAGTTTTTAGATAGTCCAACCGTATTGCGCAGCCACGTGCTATCGGCTTTAAGCACATTCGCCAAGCCGCCGCAGTGATCCAGCAAGGCGGCAGCAACTCGCTTCCCCTCATCCTCAATGCCCAATTGAATGGCAAGGAGTTCGGCACTGCTAGTTTCACTTAAATCTTCGCTACAACAACCGTTTACCACTCCGTCACTCCTGTTAACTGTCTCTGTATCCAAACCACTTACGGTGTTATCGTTACACCTCTGTTATTGTCCACGGTCAGAGGCACAATGGGACATCTTAATCAGCGAAACATCATCATCGGCGTCTGCGGAGGCATCGCGGCCTATAAGTCCGCTGAGCTGGTGCGCCTACTGCAAAAACAAGGTGCGAATGTACGGGTCGTAATGACTGACGGCGCGCAGGCATTTATCACCCCCTTAACGCTTCAGGCTCTGAGCGGAAACCCCGTGCACACTGAACTACTCGACGCCGAGGCTGAGCGGGGCATGGGGCATATTGAGCTCGCGCGCTGGGCTGACGCTATCGTCGTGGCTCCCGCCACGGCAGATGTCTTAGCCAAACTTACCAACGGCGATGCTGACAATTTACTCACCACATTAGTGCTCGCAACAGCGGCGCCCATAGTCGTGGCGCCCGCCATGAATCAACAGATGTGGGCGCAAGCGGCCACGCAAGACAATTGCGACACCTTACGTCAGCGCAACGTTATTTTTGTTGGGCCCGAGGCGGGCGAGCAGGCCTGTGGCGACATTGGGGCAGGGCGCATGAGCGAGCCTAGCGATATCGTTGACGCCTTGAACGCGCACTTCCCATCTCGCGCGCTCGACGGCTTGCACGTCGTCATTACCGCAGGCCCTACTCGGGAGGCAATAGATCCCGTTCGTTTTATCGGCAACCACAGCTCTGGAAAAATGGGGTTCGCGCTGGCTCGCGCAGCGACCGAAGCAGGCGCGAGTGTTACGCTCATTTCGGGCCCGGTGCACCTACCGACGCCAGAGGGCGTTAAACGTTTAGATGTCGAAAGCACGCAACAAATGCTGGACGCCTGCCAAGCAGCGTGCTCACTAGCGCATATATTCATAGGGTGTGCCGCTGTAGCTGATTATCGCCCCGTCACCGTTGCCGAACACAAAATCAAAAAACAAAGTGACCAAGGGCTTACCATCGAGCTAACACAAAACCCCGATATTGTTGCCACCATTAGCAGAGACTTTCCTAATCTATACACGGCGGGATTCGCGGCAGAAACGCAGAACGTGTTAGACCACGCCCGACAAAAGCGGCACCGTAAGCAACTGAATCTGATCATTGCCAATGACGTGAGTAATGGCGGGGTGTTTGGCCAAGATCACAATAGTGTGACCATCATAGGCTCAGAATTAGAACTGCATTTACCTCTGGCTAACAAGCTGCAAGTTGCCCGCTCGTGCATTGAAGCGCTTGCCGAAGACTATCGTCGCACCCACTCAAGGCGCTCACGACACGAGTGAATTTTATGAAGAAACCCGCTTTCGCCAACGTGCTCACCAATCATCCCAAACCTTTGCTTTCTATAATAGGGCGCATTTACGGGGCTTCGTTGCTCATCACAGCAATAGCGCTGGCGTTCATCTTAGCGTTTTATGTTCCGCAGCAGACTGAGCGCACGTATACACAAATTAGTGAGGCCGAGTCGTCGGCGCTGGCTGAACGAGTAGCCCAGAATATTCGACTAACACAGTCGCAACTCACCAACTTACTACACGGCTCCATTGCGCGAAACGCCATAGAATTAGGCACACCCGAGGCACTTTCATCGGCCCAAGAACAAATTGCCAGTGCATTTCCCGAGGCACTGAGCGTTCAGCTTATTAAACTTGATGACATGGGTACTTCTGCCATGATGGCGGGTACCGAGCAATTGCGTAATCATATCGAAGTCGATCTTATTCGTCGTGCCCAACTCAAGGTGCCAGCGCCCGAGGCCTACATCGTCGACCAACAAAGTTTGGTCTCGTTTGCGGTCGCATCCGACTGGACAACCGCTAACGGCAATCGTGGCGTGGCCTTGTTAACGCGCTCCGAAAGTTATTATCGTGCACTGCTAACCCCTTCTAATACCAATAGCACACCCAATCTTATTTTGGGTCAAATCGTGCGGGGAGCGAGCGGAGTCAATAATCTGCATCCAATTTTGAATATGGGCAATCTCAATGCCCATGAGAATGCGATACAAACGCGCCCGATCTCTGCTAGCGAATGGGAATTGCGCTATGCACCTAGCGCACTCACCTATGAACAGCTCGTCAAAACACCTTGGGGACTTTACTTTAGCCTGTTTCTGCTAACACTTTGCGTGGTGGTGCCCCCTTGGTATTTATTAGCACAAAGTCGCAAAAACCTGCAGCGCAGCATCGATCAAATACTGCTCGCGGATGCAACGCACTCATCACCTCGCGATGTCTGGCCCGAGCTTCAACCCCTGATCGCAAGAATGAGCAATAGCAATGAGGCCCGCAGCGAGCTAGCGGAACTCGACTTACCCGACCTAAGCTCTGCACCAACAGTACCCAGCTTTATCAAGGCAGCTGCAGTGCCAAAAGCGGATGATGGTATAAGCGCCATCATGGAAGAAGTGCGCAACCGCCGACATCGCCCGAACTTACCCTTGGCAGACGAGGTATCGACTGATGAAGAGGCCCCCCTAGGGGAGGCCGCGACCGAGGGCTCCATGCCTCTCGAAGAACCTCTTGTGCCAAACAACACGACCGAAAACTCGCTTGAAGCAGAAATGGAGACAATGCTCGGTGCGCCAGAGAGCCCTGAGATCGCACAAGATCATTCCTTAAATGAAGGCTCGACTCCACACACGAAGCTAGAACGTAGTGACCCAGACGAGCTACTTGAGCTGGGGTCTAAAAGTGTCGAAACTGATACTGTGGCCGAAGGCGAATTTGACCTTTCGGCTTTTGCCTCTGACGACGTTGTTGATCTTGTGAGCGCCAAAGCGAAAGATGCGGAGCCTACATTCTCGGTCGACGCGGATCTTGATGAGCTCGGAGCCGAAACGGAAGGACGCGCAAGCAATGCGCAAAAGCAAACACGGACCGTGACCAGCACACCACAAGCTGGCCGAGTTATCACCGGTGAAGCGCGCCAGCTAGCCATTGACGAACTGCCCGAACAAATCTTTCGAGCCTATGATATTCGAGGCGTAGCAGATACCGAACTCACCAATGAAGTCGTTACCGCCATTGGCGGCGCGATAGCCACAACGGCGGCTGATCAGGGCGAATACTCTCTGATTGTAGGGTGCGACGGACGCCTGTCGAGTCCTCGAATTAAGGCGGCACTGATCAAATCGCTACTGGCTTCCGGCATCGATATCATTGACATTGGCATTGTGCCCTCACCGGTTATGTATTTTGCGACGCACGAGCTCGAGTGCCGATCGGGACTAATGATTACAGGCAGCCACAACGATGCCGAAATCAACGGCATTAAAATTGTACTCGATCGCAAACCACTGGCCTCCGGCGCCATTCAATCCCTGTACACATTGGCGAAGGCGGGTGTGTTTAGCGGTGGGCAAGGCTCCTTGACTCGTGAAGATGTTATTCCAAGCTATCTGCGCAAAATCAGCGACGACATCCTGATTCCCGCCCCTTTAAAAATTGTAATTGATGCCAGCAATGGCGTAGCTGGGCGCGTGGCTCCCTTGCTGTTTGAACAACTGGGCTGCGATGTCGTTAGCATGAACTGCGACATTGATGGCAATTTTCCAAACCACTCGCCAGATACAAGCAACGAGGAAAACCTTGTATCCCTGGCCGCCCGGGTGAAACGTGAGCAGGCCGATCTTGGCGTCGCTTTTGACGGAGATGGCGATCGCATAGCGGCCGTTGATAGCGAGGGCAACGTCATTCGTACGGACCGCCTAATGATGGTGCTAGCGCGCGATGTACTGTCCCGCAACCCTGGCAGTGACGTGGTCTACGATATTAAATGTAGCCATAAACTCGGCGAGTTAATTTCGCGTCTTGGCGGCCGACCCGTTTTGTGGAAGACAGGGCATGCCCTGATGAAACAAAAAATGCGAGAAACTGGCGCCATTTTAGGCGGCGAGTTCTCGGGGCATATCTTTTTCTCTGAACGCTGGTACGGCTTCGATGACGGTGTCTATGCTGCGGCACGTTTAGCCGAAATTATTAGTACCGACGAGATAGCCTTAGTCGACTTATTGGCCGACTTCCCCAAGGCATTCAGCACACCAGAACTATTAATTCCAGTGTCCGATGCCGATAAGTTCGAGCTGGTGGAATCTCTTCGCGCCCAGAATGAATTTAATGGTGGTAAAATCACAACGATTGACGGACTTCGAGTTGATTACGCCCACGGCTGGGGCTTGGTGCGCGCCTCTAATACCGGCGCAGCACTCACACTGCGTTTCGAAGCCGATTCCCTGGAACAACTTAACGATTTGCAAAGCGCTTTCAGTCGAGCGCTCTTGAATCTGAATCCAAATTTATTGCTACCCTTTTAAGGACGGAAACACACGCATGTCACTTAGCCGCGAAAATGCCCTCAATATCGCTCAAGTTTTAACGGAATCGTTACCTTACATTCAGCGCTTTACCGGCAAAACGATTGTCGTTAAGTTTGGCGGCAACGCCATGACCGACGCCGAGCTTCACGACAGCTTCGCGCGCGACATCGTGCTCATGAAACTAGTGGGCATGAATCCGGTGGTCGTCCACGGCGGCGGCCCCCAAATTGGATCGCTACTCGAACGTTTGAACATCAAAACTGAGTTTATTAATGGCATGCGCGTAACCGATGCTAAGACCATGGACGTCGTCGAAATGGTACTTGGTGGGAGTGTGAACAAAGAGATTGTAGCCTCAATCAATCGTAATGGCGGCAAGGCTATCGGCGTTACCGGAAAAGATGGACAATTTATTCGCGCCAAGAAAATGACGATCGACCGGTATTCGCCTGAACTCGGCGCTTCAGAAATTATCGATATAGGCCACGTAGGTCAGGTAAAGTCTATTGATACTGAGGTATTATCGGTGATTCTAGGCAGTAATTTTATTCCCGTTATTGCCCCAATTGGTGTAGATGCACAAGGCGCCACTTACAACATCAACGCGGACTTAGTGGCTGGCAAAATAGCGGAAGTTATGCAGGCTGAGAAGCTGATGTTACTGACAAATGTCTCTGGGCTACTCGATCGAGAAGGCAATATCTTAACCGGACTCAGCACCAAGCAGGTCGACGACCTAATCACAGACGGCACCATTCATGGTGGTATGCTGCCAAAAATTCAATGTGCCTTAGATGCGGTCAAGGGCGGGGTCAACAGCGCACACATTATCGACGGCCGAGTCCCACATGCAACGATGCTGGAAATTTTCACAGATCAGGGTATTGGTACACTAATTACGAACCGTCCCAACCGATAATAAGGCAACCGTTATGACGCGACAAAAAGGCCAACGTAAACAGCAAATTCTGGAAACACTGGCCGTCATGCTAGAGCAAAGCCCAGGCGCACGTATTACGACAGCGGCGCTGGCGGAGCAAGTGGGGGTCTCTGAAGCAGCCCTATACCGCCACTTTCCAAGCAAAACCAAGATGTTTGAGGGCCTTATCGAATTTATTGAAGATACCCTATTTACACGTATTGCTATTATCATCAAAGAACAACAAAGCGCCTTGGTGCAGTGCGAGCGAATTATGGCTCTACTGTTGGGTTTTGCAGAAAAAAATCCTGGCATTACCCGCTTGATGACCGGCGACGTGCTCACCGGTGAAACCGAGCGCTTGCGCAGTCGAGTAGGGCAATTATTTGACCGACTCGAGACTCAGCTTAAGCAAATCTTACGAGAGGCGGAGTTGCGCGAAGGCAAGCGAACGCAAATCCCAGTCGCTTCGGCTGCAAACTTGATGATGGCTGCAGCCGAAGGACGTTTAATACAGTTTGTGCGGAGCGAATTTAAACGATTACCAACGGCGGGCTGGCAACAGCAGTGGCAGGTGTTAACGCATGGCCTGCTCGACTGAATCAGCTCTCCTCATTGCGCGCCAGATTGCTCTTGTATGGTTAGCGTGCGCCGCATTTCCACCTGATCCTCTAGGTGTTTAAAGCGGTCAATATCGACTTGGTATTCTTGAATCACTCGATCGATTTCTAGCTCGCGCTCGGCCAAGGCTTTTTGTGTCGACGCTAAGCGCTTGCGAGCGGCCGCTATAGCCTCGGCGGTCGCGTCGTCTACAGTGCCGCCGGCGCGCTCTACATTGGCCGCCTGTGCTTGGTAGTTTTCAATTTGCTGCACCGCAAAACGCACGTTGCTACGCAAAATACTCACTCGAATTCGAATCGATTGTAACGCACGCTCCCTCGCCGCCTTAATATCCTGCACCGAGCTGTAGCGCATTAGCAAGGACTCATCTCGCGCTTTCTGAGCAGCCGCAGCCTCTCGTTTCGCTTGCTCTTCTTTGACCTGCGTACTTTGTAACGCGAGCTCCTCCTCCGTCATCTTGGGTGGCACGAATCGAATGACAACTCCGTCATCGTTCAACACCTCGTAGCCTAAGGCTGCAACCTCTGGAGGCAGGCGATCGTTGATCACAGGAATGCCCGCTGCATCTTTGTACCTGTACAGCTCTTTCGGCAGCGCTACGCCGCTGAAACCCAAGCAAACGAACGCGACCACAAGGTATGATGTCGAGGTAAAGCCTTTGATCATATGCTCCGCCTTTTACTTATTCTATTGCGCCATATTTGATGCGATATTCCTGCATCGCGGCAAATAGGCGGTCACCAGCGCTTTGATCTTGCCCAAGGTAGTCGATCAAGTTACCAAAGTTCACGATACTTGCCACCGATAAATTGAACTTTGCCGACAGCGTTTGTACCGCCGATGCGTCACCATCGAGCTTTTCCTGCCGGTCTAAACCAATCACCACACCTACGGCTTGTGCACCCGCAGTATCAATCATTTCAATGACTTCGGAAACAGCCGTTCCCGCGGTTATGACATCATCAATGATCAAAATACGCCCCTCAAGCGGCGCACCCACCATAACACCGCCTTCGCCATGCGTTTTGGCTTCTTTGCGATTGTAGGCAAAAGGCACATCCATACCGTGCTGGTCTGCCAATGCAACTGCTGTCACCGCAGCGAGCGGAATACCCTTGTACGCAGGGCCTAGCAGCACATCAAACTTAATCCCAGAACCCATGATGCAATCCGCATAGCAACGACCCAACTCTGCCAAGGTGGCGCCGCTGTTGAACGCCCCCGCATTAAAGAAATAAGGGGAAACGCGGCCCGATTTTAGAGTAAATTCGCCAAACTTGAGCGCATTGTGCTTTTTGGCAAGCTCAATAAACCGTTTTTGATAAGCCTGTAACACCACACAATCTCCCAGCATGAGGTGACGCACCACTTTTGACCTTTAATGCTTTATTTTGATGCATTTCGCGTCACGTTCAGCGTTGTTGGCGTCAAGTTATATAAAATAAAAACCCTAATGCGTCGCTTTAAACATACTCATGCGCGACAATGTTAGGTATCATACACATTCTAGTATGAGGGAGCTATGAATGCGGGTTATCAGTTTTAGCGCCGACGGATTGATCGAAGCGGAAAAACAAGGATTTTACGAATGGGTTCGCGATCAAGATGCGGATTTCATTTGCATCCAGGATATTCGTTGCTCCGAGTACGATCTTCGTAAAGATTCCTTTTTCCCGCGCGAATACAATGCGTACTTTTTCGACAACCTTAACGATTCGAAGAAAGACGGCGTAGCGATCTACTGCAAAGAACTGCCAAAGGCGATCATGACAGGGCTGGGCTTTACCGATTTCGACATGGGCGGCCACTATATTCAGGCCGATTTTGGCAATGTCAGCGTAGGCTCCTTAATTGCCCCCTACGCTGCACCCAATGATGAAGCTGCGCAAACGCGCAAGAATGCGTTCTACCAATTGCTGGTCGCGCACTTAGAAAAAGTCAGCCACAAACGCCGGGAGTTTATTATAAGCGGAAATTGGCGGATAGCGCACAAAGCCAAAGATGTGGAGTACACCGAACGCCGTAGCAAATTACCCGGCTTCTTGGCTGAGGAGCGTCAGTGGCTCGACGAGATCATGGAGCTGGGGTATGTCGATGCCTTCCGAGAAGTAAACTCCGACAGCGACGAGTATAGCGTTTGGCCTGGGGGCCGCGTGGGTGTGGACGGCATGCGCACCGACTTCCAGCTGGTATCCAAGGGGCTTAAGTACAACATCGACTACGGTGTGATATACAAAGCGAAGAGCTTTTCGACTCACGCTCCCATCATTATG
>Ga0209652_1001944_pt1 | contig 16479 bp, 16 predicted proteins | sample SaaInl74LU_5_DNA_FD_184641 | JGI IMG/M metagenome (GOLD analysis project Ga0209652, IMG submission 184641) | Marine microbial communities from expanding oxygen minimum zones in the Saanich Inlet - ESP_74LU_5_DNA (SPAdes) (version 2) | ecosystem: Environmental > Aquatic > Marine > Intertidal zone...
AGACGAGTCGAGTTTTTGATGCAATGTCATGCCATCTGCGTCCCTCTGGATCAAACAGAGACCACCAGTAGCCCAACCCGCAAGCCCCCAGCGATAGCACTGCGACAGAGCATCGCGTAACACACTGCATAATCGAAGGCGTTTTCCCTTCAACGGTTTCTAGCTTGATGCGCCAAGCCTGCATCCCTAGCGTTTGGCCACTTTTGCGCCAAAATATTGTGAAGAAGAGAATAATCACAACGAAGCTCGTGGATTGCATGAGCCATGGCGGTACTGTGGGTGTTGTCGCGTCGGCCGTCGGTCCGAAAACAGTCACCCAAAGGAAGCTGTTTGCCATGAGCAGCGGCGCCACCAAAAAAATGTCGTAAACCATGGCCATCAAATTTCGCCATAAGCCTGGCCGATGGGCAGTCATTGCTCTAGAGGGCTCAGGTGCAGATGATCAATCTCTGGGTGTAACGGCGTTACATCGTCTTTAATGGTCGGTATGACCTCACCAACCTCGGCTATCTCGTAGTCGGGTGGGGCAACTTCGGGAGCGCAGGGCTTTTCTGTGAACTCTGACATGATTGATCCTGTAGGCGCAATGTCCCAGCTGTCTGGACCATTATCTGAGCCACTTGGTTTCTTGGACACTACGGGTTGAACCCATTCGACGGCCTCAGCAGCAGTGCCCAGGCTTTTGGGTGTGCCCGTCGCACCGAATTCCGCGGGCGTCGAGGGTTCACTCGGCTCCGCAGGCAACGGTGGCTCTTCCCCTGTCGTGCTAGATGAGCCCACGTTGGGGGCTACACCGTGGCGTGTAACGGCTACTTCAGCACCTGCTGTTACAAGGGCTTCCCTATATTTCAGTGCCATTGATTTGTCGCAATTACTTTTAACGCGGCGAAAGCTGCCCTTGAGTAGCTCTTCTGCAGCACCGCGCTCGAGCGCAAACAAACGGGCAACGGACTCGATTACCGCCTCTCTTTCAAAGCCGTTCACTGCGTCGCCTGTGATATAAATATCAAATCGAGGGTCCAAATTTCACCTCCAGAGTCGGTACAATGTGTAGTGTAAACTAAGCGCGCTTCTATCGGGTATTTTACTCTAGTCGGTAACGCGAGCTTATCCGTTCACAATTGACATCAGCCAGCGAGTCTCAACGAAGCGATTATGAATATAGAAACCACTTTGATCCAACGCTTACAGGCCCAATTCAACCCCGAACATCTGTCCGTAACTAATGAAAGCTACATGCACAACGTGCCAGCAGGAAGTGAGTCGCATTTTAAGGTTGTTGTTGTCAGTGAGGCGTTTAATGATTGCAGGAAGGTACAGCGTCACCAAAAAGTCTACGGACTTGTCGGGGATCTGTTAGCCGGCGAGCTGCACGCCTTAGCGATTCATACCTATTCGCCCGATGAATGGCGGGCTACCAATGGTGCGCCCGCATCCCCAAATTGTCGCGGGGGAAGCGCCTGATGGCGGTGAGAGAGTCCATTGATGAGCCTCGCGTCGTAGCGGCGCTGTATAAATTTGTGACCCTTGAAAATTATCGAGAGATGCGTGAGCCCCTGCTTGATGTGTGTCTAGAGCAGGGCATTAAAGGTACCGTATTACTTGCGGAGGAGGGGATTAACGGCACGGTATCCGGATCGCGCTACGGAATCGATTGCCTGATGGCTTACCTTCGTAATGACCCTCGTTTAGCGAGTCTAGACTGCAAGGAATCGTACCACCTGGATCAGCCTTTCTTACGTATGAAAGTTAAGCTTAAACGGGAAATTGTGACCATGGGGATCCCTGGCATCGATCCTAACAAGGTGGTTGGGACCTACGTGAAAGCCAAAGACTGGAACAGCGTTATTGACGATCCGGACGTCGTATTAATAGATACGCGCAACGACTATGAAGTAGAAATTGGCTCTTTTCAGGGAGCTCACGACCCCAAGACCGTCACTTTTAGAGAATTTCCTCAGTGGGTAAGAGAAAACTTAGATCCCAAAGAGCACCGAAAGATCGCCATGTTCTGCACAGGCGGCATTCGGTGTGAAAAAGCTTCTTCTTTCATGATCCAGGAAGGTTTTGACGAGGTGTACCATCTAGAGGGCGGCGTTTTAAAATACCTAGAGGAGGTGCCCGTCGAAGAAACACGTTGGGACGGTGAGTGTTTTGTATTTGACAGTCGCGTGGCTGTTAATCATCGGCTCGAGAAAGGGCAGTACGATCAGTGTTTCGCCTGTCGCCACCCAATCACGGATCAAGACAAGTTGTCCGCGCAGTATCAGCAGGGCGTTTCATGTCCACGATGCTTCGCGACGCTAACGGATGATCAGAGGGCTCGTTTCGCAGAAAGACAAAAGCAAATCGAACTGGCTAAAGCACGCGGCGAGGAGCACGTAGGCGCGCAGCCTCCTGAAAGGCAATCTAAGGACCGGTCGCTTTGACTCCGGTTTCGCCTTGTTTCAATCTACGCGCGTCGATACCCCGCGAATAGGCGCAAACAGTAATTCCCACTCGTTGCGCAGCGCTGATATAACGCCGATGACTGCAATAGTTGGTCCGTCACGAACAAGGATTGGCCCACCCGACGCGCCACGCTTTGCCGAGCAGTCGCTGCTTATCCATTGCTCTGCAAGCGCAGCAATCGTGCAATCGTGCTCTATTATTAATTGGCGCTCCCCGGCATCGGTCTTATCAAACCCCGCTACAATGATTTTCCTACCTAACTGAAGATATTGAGACGACGTATCGATGTTTACTCTTGAGACGTCGTGGTTACCTTTGACCGTAAGAATCGCCCAGTCAGCCTGCATGCTCTTACCGTGCTGTCGTAATCGCCCTTGATGCCAAAGGCCATTAATGAGAACCATAGGGGGGTTGCTTAAATCGTCATAGCCGTCGAAACAATGCCAAGCGGTCAGTACTGTCGTGGGCTTATGACTGATCACGGTTCCTGAACAGATCTCTTCGTGGTGGGAGCGCTCTCCATTGACCAACCGTCGCGTTGGCACTCGCAAGGATACGACAGCACTTTGCCAGCTCTGTGGTTCAGTCTCGCTAGCGTGTTCGCGCGAACCCTCGTGATGATTTGCGTAAGCAACGCTTGTCGTGCCGATGAAGGCAGCGATTAGAACGTGTAATACTGTTTTCACGAGGGGTTTTCCTAAAATTTAGTAGTAGCTGTTGGTGCCAATGAAGTATGGATTTGCGGTAACTAGCGTTGGTTTTAGGTTAATAATTTTTCACGATACACCGTTGCTTACTCGGTCGCCAGCTGGGCCATTTGAAAGCTCACGCTGAACAAACCCTACAGGTTGGAGTTAACGCTTTAGTGAGTGACCTCTTGGGCGATAAAGTTAGGGGGTAAGCTTTGAGGGGCACCTTTTTTGGAGGGGCAACTTTTGGAGGGGCAACTTTTGGAGGGGCTACCTTTAAGGGGTGATCCTCAAACGCTGGCCTGGCTGCAGATAGTCCTGAGGATCGAGCTGATTCATTCGGGACAGCTGCTCCACTCCCAAGCCGTAACGTTGGGCTATTGTCCAGAGCGAGTCTCCCGATTTCACTTGATGATGCGATCGTCTAGTCTTTTGGCGTCTCGGCGGCCAGTCGGTCTGCGCTAACTTCAATGAGGGCTGCCAGTTGTCGCCTTTGGGGATCATCAAAGTATCGCCCGCGCGAATCAGATTGCCGCTTAATGCATTTACCGTCCGAATAAGCTGTACCCGGGTATCGAATCGGCGAGCTATGGCTATCAGGCTGTCGCCCGAGGCAATCGTGTAGTGAGCCCACCGTACCCTGTCCTCGCTGGGTAATCGCGTGAGACCTTGCTCCAGCTGCTCGGCGTGGGTTGCAGGCACCCAGAGCTGGTCGGGACTATCGGGCGCCGTAGCCCAGCGCAATTGCGCAGGGTTCATTCGCCGCAACTCTCCCTCTTGAAGTCCAGCTAAGCCTGCCGCCCGCTGTAGTTCGATTTGTCCGTTGGTATCGACCAGCAGCATGGGAGCAACGCCTGCAACGACCGGCAAGCTGATGCCGAAGCGCTCGGGATGGCGCAGAATGTCGGCAATAGCGAGTATGCGGGGCACATAGCGACGCGTTTCTCGAGGTATTTCTAAGTGCCAATAGTCGGCTGCTTTACCGGCTGTGCGCGCTTTATTCTGTGCTCTGGATACTCGACCACGCCCTCCGTTGTATGCAGCTAAGGCAAGCTCCCAGTCATTATCAAACCGTTGATACAATTCCACGAGATAGTTGAGTGCAAAATCGGTGGCGACGGGTATGTCGAGACGGGCGTCGTACCACCAATTGATCTCTAATCCGTAATGAGCCGCCGTAGCAGGGGTTATTTGCCACAGACCGGCGGCGCGTTGACTAGAATACGCCCAGGGATCCAGCATGCTCTCGATCACGGGTACCAACGCCAGCTCCATAGGGAGCTCTCGTCGCTCGATCTCAGATATGATCCACGGCAGTGCCGGAAACGCGCGCTCAGTAAGCACGTCAAAAAAGCCAGGTTGGGCAAGAATTTTTTCGCGCTCAGCCTCTACGAGCGCATCGTCATGCTGCCATTCCAAACCCCAAGCGATTTTTCCCCATAGATCATCAGGTCGGCCGAGCAACAGTCGAATAGATTCAGGAACTTCTTTTCGTGTAGCCGAAACCTCAATGACGTCGAGGTCGTCGGCTGTCGAGCTTTGATATCCGCTTAGGCCGGCGCAACCGGTGACAGCGACTAAAGCAACCACAATCGCGGCAACGCGGGTGAGGTCAATGAGTTTGTTAGTTGAATGCGCCAATTGCAAAGTGTCCCTCTAAAAAGTGTCCTTCTAAAAAGTGTCCTTCCACGAGCGTAATGCTTCAAATACCTCGTCCGCGGCTGTGGTGTTACAGCGGCCGCTGGCGACAAGCTGCTGGGCCAAGTCGGGGTCGTCCCAACGTAAAAAGGGGTTGGTTGCGCATTCGACCTCTAAGGTTGATGGCACCGTTGGCTTGCCTCGGGAACGCAGTTCTTGGCATCTTTCATTGTGCTGTTGCAGGGCATTATTCTCTGGATCGGCGGTCACTGCGAATCGAAGATTGGATTCGGTGTATTCATGCGCGCAAAACACGCGGGTAGCTTTTGGCAGTTGGCGCAGTTTATCGAGCGAATGACGCATCATCGGGAAAGTCCCCTCAAACACGCGGCCACATCCAGCGACAAACAAAGCGTCTCCGCAAAATAAGATACCATCGCCGACATAGGCAATATGATCGAGAGTATGTCCTGGAACCTTGATAATGGAAAAGGTGATGCCCGCTAAGGCGACGCTATCTCCCTCATCGAGGTAATGATCAATACCTCGGATCGCCTCGTTTTTGGGTCCCCAAACGGTACACTCGGACGCTGCTTTTAACGCTTCTACACCGCCGGTATGGTCGGGGTGCCAATGGGTTATCAGAATGCCGGATAACGTAAGGTTGCGTTGATGAAGCGCCTCCAATACGGGCTGGGCATCGCCGGGATCAACCACATAGGCTTTGCCATCTGCCGTTGTGAGCAACCAAATGTAGTTATCATTGAAGGCGTAAATAGGTTCTACGCAAATTGCCTTTGTCACTGTACTTCTTCCCCGATGAGTCTTGCTGAAAGCGGCGTGGAACGCTACTGTTCGCCCATGTTGCTGAAAAAACCACACACAAACCGTAAACCGCCGCGTGCACTGCTTGAAAGCTGGTATCAGTCAAGCGCGAGTGGTGGGCGCCTGCGCGCTCAGGCCAGCGAGGATATGTCTTTAATCCTCGATGAATGGTTTGGGTACCATATCCTAGTTGTTGGTGTTGACGCGGGCTTCGACATTAAAAGCATGACCCGGGTGCAGCACTTGAGCACTATCTTACCAGCGACCTCCCAGGCAGTGAAAGACAAGTCATCCATACTAGCTTGTGATGAGCAGCTCCCGATTGCTACTGAGTCGGTAGATGTTGTCGTTTTACTGAACGCGCTTGAACTATCCGAAGAGCCTCATCGAGTACTCAGAGAAGTGCATAGAATACTTACGCCCCATGGGCACCTACTGCTGGTGAGTAGCAATCCATTAAGCCTACGCGGTGTTTGGAACGCGTTGACGGGTTTGTTCCGATCCAAGAGAGGGCCAGCAAATAACGGTCTTAGTGTTTCCAAGTTACACGATTGGTTGACACTGTTAAATTTTTCGGTCGCGCCGGTAAGACATAAGTTATGGTTGCCTTTTTCGGCAAGTGGACGGCTGGGTGGTGTCATTGAACGCCTTGATAACTGGTTAGCCGAGCACAATATCCCGCCTGGATCTGCCTACGTTATGTTCGCGAATAAAATGGTGCAAGGACACATAAACGGCATTAAAAGCGAGCGGGTTAAGGCGAGATTAATGGGGCTACCTGTCGCGAAACCCGTAGTGGGTGCACGCGGCTCTACTGCGCCGAGAAGTCGTGGAGATCATTTGAGGCCCGTAGATTGAAACCAGTAGAAGTTTTTACAGACGGTGCGTGCAAAGGTAATCCCGGCCCTGGAGGGTGGGGTGCTTTGCTACGTTTTGGCGGACATGAACGAGAGCTCTTCGGCGGGGAGCCGGACACGACAAATAATCGTATGGAGCTCACCGCCGCCATCGAAGCGTTAAAGGCGTTGAAAGAACCCTGTAATGTTTCATTGACTACAGACTCCGTTTACGTCCGAGATGGCGTCACTAAATGGATTAACCAATGGCGGCGCAATGGCTGGCGCACAGCCGCGAAGAAGCCGGTTAAGAACCAAGATCTATGGCAGGCTCTCGACGCTGAAGTTGCGCGTCATGACGTTGTTTGGCATTGGGTGAAAGGCCATAGTGGTCATCCAGAGAATGAGAAAGCCGATGAATTGGCTAACCGCGGTATTGAGTTAAAGGTATAAAAACGTGCGACAAGTAGTCCTTGATACAGAAACAACAGGCCTTGAGGTTTCGCAGGGGCATCGCATTATTGAGATCGGCTGCGTCGAAGTGGTTAACCGGAAGCTAACCGGCCGACACTACCATCAGTATATTCAACCCAATCGCCACATTGACGAAGGCGCTCTCGCGGTTCACGGAATCAGCCAGGAATTCCTAGCCGACAAGCCCACGTTTGGACGCATTGTGGATGAGTTTCTCGCTTTTATTCGCGGTGCTGAGTTAGTCATTCACAACGCCCCATTTGATATCGGCTTCATGGATGCAGAGTTTAAACTGCTCGATCCTACCCATCCGAGGACCGCTGAATTTTGTACCATCACTGACTCTTTGGTTTTGGCCAGGCAGCGGCATCCGGGACAACGAAATAGCCTCGACGCACTGTGCCAGCGCTACGGTGTGGACAATGCCTCTCGAACACTTCACGGGGCTTTATTAGACGCCGAAATTTTAGCCGACGTTTATCTGACGATGACTGGCGGCCAGACAAGCTTGGGGCTGGGTGATGAGGACAACTCGGCCGATAGTGAGCTAGGCGGTAACCGCATCAGACGCCTGCCTAAAGACCGGGAACCACTACCGATCCTTCGTGCATCTCAGGATGAACTTGATCGCCATGAGCACAAGCTTACTGATATAGAAGGTAGTTCTGGAGGTAAGGTGTTGTGGCGGGAATTCAACTTTTCTTAAGCTGTCACCACCGCCACTTGTAAGGCCTTTGCACTCCTTAGATAAACAAGATTACCGCCCCGAGGCCGACGCCACCGAGAACCAGGGTATAGGGTACGGCCATGATAACCATTCGGCCGTAGGATAATCTGATCAAAGGGGCGACCGCAGAAGTCAAAAGAAAAAGGAATGCAGCCTGGCCATTAGGTGTGGCCACACTCGGCAGGTTGGTGCCCGTATTAATCGCTACCGCTAACTGATCAAATTCAGCCCGCGTTATTTCACCTGCGTCTAAAGCTGCTTTCACCTCGCTAATATAGACCGTCGCTACGAATACGTTATCTGAAATCATCGATAGTACGCCGTTGGCTACAAAGAACATGGCCGGGCGAACCGACGCTTCCATATGCAACACAGCGTCGATCACGGGGGTGAATAAATGTTGTTCATGAATAACAGCGACGATGGCAAAAAACACCACCAGCAGTGCCGTAAAGGGAAGGGCCTCTTCAAATGCGTGGCCCAACTGATGCTCTTCGGTGATTCCGTTAAATGCGGTTAAAAGAACAATGACCATGAGACCAATCAGGCCAACCGCCGCGAGATGAAGCGCAAGACTAGCCACTAAAATTAATGCCACCACAGCCTGTATAACTAACTTCGCGTTACTTCGAGGATTCGCTCGTGCGCTTTCACGCTCGGCGAATTCCTCCAGCACGGTACGCACTCTATGGGGGAGTTGGGCGCCGTAGCCAAACGTGCCTGTAGCTTCTAACAGTAAGCACGTGAGTAATCCGGCTGCGAGCACTGGCATCGTCACGGGTGCCATGAGCAGGAAGAACTGTAGGAAATCCCAGCCCGCCACGGTTGCAATAAGTAAATTCTGAGGTTCGCCCACTAAGGTACAAACACCGCCCAATGCTGTGCCGACCGCGCCATGCATGAGCAAGCTCCGCAGAAATGCACGGAACTGTTCTAGATCGTCATAGTGCGTATCGGCTACCGATTCATCATTTGCATGGTCATGTTCTTCATTAGAATGGTGCTTACCAGAGGCGACCTTGTGATACACGGCATAAAAGCCAACGCCGACACTGATCAGTACAGCGGTTACCGTCAGCGCATCTAGGAAGGCGGACAGCACTGCAGCGACCAGAGAAAACATGAGGGACAGGAGCTTCTTTGACTGTACGTTAAGGAGAATTTTGGTGAACACGTACAGCAGCAAGTCCTTCATGAAATAAATGCCAGCTACCATGAACATCAATAATAAGATGACTTCGAAGTTTGTTGCTGCTTCGTGGTACACAGTCTCAGGCTTTGCTAGACCAATAATAATAGCTTCAATGGCCAAAAGGCCGCCCGGCTGTAAGGGATAACATCGCAGAGCCAGTGCGAGGGTAAAAATAAATTCTCCAATAAGAGCCCAGCCCGTTAAAAAGGGGCCCGCTGTCATGAGTAAAATGGGGTTGAGAATTAAAAACCCAATGATGGCTTGTTTGTACCAAACGGGAGATGGGCCGAGAAAGTTATGCCACAGTGCTTGGGTGGATGATTCGCTCATGTTTAAACCTTGTGTTTGTTATTAGCGCAATCGCGGATTACGGATCTGCGCTATTTTAGGCTAAAGCACCGTTTTGTGTACCTCTTTATTGCGTTGACCAGAAAATGTTGTATTGGGTTGCTCTCTGAGACAGCTATTCCTACCATAGAGCTCCTTTTTGTCAGGTTTTTTATCATGCTTGAAATCATAGAAGTTAGGCATTCTTCGGAACCTGATGATTGTCTGTTTGCTTTTTCGCGAGGCAGCGCGGTTTCGTCGCTTCGACTGCCCCCCCAAGAGCCGTGGCGCCGGCGTGAATTAATAGCGGAGTTAGGCCAACCGCTTGTCGAGGTACCCATGGGGTTGTGGCTAGGGAAACCGTGTTACGCAGTCGAAGTGAGTGCCGATCGCCTCGACCCGATTGAACACGTAAAAGGCAATTTGTTCTCGCTGCTTGGCCGGGTATCAGACGATGTATTCGCGGCCTTTGGTCGTGGCTTACAGATGCTTTCCTGGCGTCGTGACCATCAATTTTGCGGCCGCTGTGGTGGCGAGACAGACATTACTGATGGGGGCCGCGCGCTTGCCTGCAATGCATGCGGACACAGTTGTTATCCTCGTCTCTCGCCCTGCGTTATTGTTGCAGTAACTAAAGGTGAAAAGTTGCTATTGGCGGCCGCCCAGGGGCGCAGAGCCCAATTTTACAGTACTCTGGCCGGGTTTATTGAACCGGGTGAGACCGCCGAGGCCGCTGTTGTAAGAGAAGTGCGTGAAGAGGTCGGCATTGAAGTTGAAAATGTCCGCTATTTCGGATCGCAACCCTGGCCTTTTCCCAGCCAACTTATGCTCGGGTTTTACGCGGATTACGCGAGTGGGGAATTTAATCTTGCCGCCGATGAGATCGAAGACGCAGGTTGGTACGGGCGCGATGAACACCCGCCTATTCCTCCGGAAGCATCAATTGCCGGGCAGTTAATCAACGAATTTTTTAGACGTTTACCCTAGAACGTTTTTATTGGTCTGGAGCCATTATGGAGTTTTTGCAAGAGATTGGTGTTTTTCTAGTACAAGCCGTTATTTTAGTGGCCTCTATTTTGCTCGTTCTCGCGGGTGTCGCGGTTATAAATTCTCGACGTCGCGGCGGTGACGACGGCTACATTGAGGTACGCCGTTTAAACGAGCGCTACAGCGCTTACCGCGATGCCATACGCAGCATGACCGAGCATCCTGAAGGTAGAAAGACTCGAGAGAAAGAAGAGAAAAAAGCGGCGAAGGAAGCTGATAAGAAAGCGCTCCGGCGTGTAAAAGGTGAACTCGAAGAACCTGATAAAAAACGTTTGTTTGTGCTGCATTTCGATGGCGATATGGGGGCGACACAAGTCGAATCTCTAAGAGAGGAAATTTCCGCGCTGTTACCCGAGGCTGGCAAAGGTGACGAGGTTCTAATCTGCCTTGAGAGTCCCGGAGGCCTAGTGCATGGCTACGGGCTTGCGGCTAGTCAGCTTCAACGTATCCGTGACGCGGGTGTCACGCTCACAGTGTCGGTCGACAAAGTTGCCGCAAGTGGCGGCTATATGATGGCGTGCGTAGCTGACAAAATCATTGCTGCCCCTTTTGCCATTGTAGGCTCGATTGGTGTTATCGCGCAGTTACCTAATTTTCATCGGTTGCTGAAGAAAAATGACATCGATGTCGAGCTGCTCACGGCCGGCGAGTACAAACGGACGTTAACCATGTTCGGAGAAAACACCGACAAAGGGCGCGAAAAGTTCATTCATGATCTCGAAGAAGTGCACACGCTGTTTAAACAGTTTGTAAAAGAGCGTCGCCCGGTTATTGATGTTGAAGAAGTGGCGACCGGAGAAATTTGGTATGGACAAACAGCACTCTCAGTTCACCTTATCGATGAACTGGGCACCTCTGATGCCTACATTCAGTCCCAGCTCGATGACGCCGATATATTAGAGGTGTGTTACACACCCAAAAAAACGTGGCAAGAAAAGCTGGGATTCGCCGCCGAAGGCGCTCTGGAGAGAACCTTTATGAAACTTTGGCAAAAAGGCACCTTCAAACAGTTGCTTTAAGCTCAGAAACGCGACAGCTCATGGATTGCCGCGTGGTGATTTAAATAAACCTTGCCGCTCAGGTGTTCGAGGAAATGGCTACGCCGTAGGCGGTCCATAACGGGGCCTTTTACCTCACTCAAGTGCAGGCTAATAGCCAGTTCGCTTAAGCGGGTACTTATTTCCTCCAGCGCTTCAAGCGCACTCAAGTCAATGTCGTTCACTGCAGGGCACATGAGAACAACGTGCTCTACCTCAGGGTGCTCTGAGAGCTGGGTATAAATAATATCTTCCAAATAGCTGGCATTGGCGAAGTACAAGCTCTCGTCAATACGCAATGAGAGGATATTCGGATAGGTCAGCACATCATGGCGGTCAATATTTCTGTAGTGTTCGGTGCCCGGTACGGTGCCAACAATGGCGAAATGTGGTCGAGAGGTCTTATACAGGTGCATTCCAATCGACACCGATACGCCTGCAATAACACCCATTTCGACGCCTAACAGCAGCGTCAGAAAAATTGTGGCAAAGACCGCTATAAAGTCTGAACGAGAGTAGCGCCACGCCTCACGAATGATGCGGATATCGATTAGGCTCGTTACTGCGACTATGATCGTGGCCGCTAAGGTTGCCTTGGGTAAGTAATAAAGTACTGGCGTAAGGAAGAGGGCGGCTAACGCAATCCCGATAGCGGTAAAAAGCGACGCGGCCTGGGTTTCTGCACCCGCATCGAAATTCACGACTGAACGGGAGAAACCACCCGTGACGGGAAAGCCTCCCGACACCGCTGACGCTACATTTGCCGCGCCTAAGCCGATCAACTCTTGATTAGCATCGATACGCTGGCGGCGCTTAGCCCCCAACGTTTTACCCACAGAAACGGATTCCACAAAACCGATAAGCGAGATTAATAACGCGGGGAGGGCCAGCTGCTCTACCAGGCTCAGGGTCACATTAGGCAATGAAAAGGCCGGTAAGCCGCTCGGAACCTGACCAACAATGGCGACGCCTTTGCTCGCTAAATCCCATGCGAGTGCGGCACCAATGGTCAGCATGATCGCCAATACGGGAGCAGCTCGCGATAACAGCCCAGCTAGCGATTGCGATAGCCCTGCACGCACTAGCACAGGTGATAATTTACTCCTGCAGAGGAATAGGAAACACCACGTCAATGACCCTACCGCGAGGGTGTAAAAATTGGTTTCAGGAATATGACTACCGAGTGCGAGTAATAACTCTGGCGCCGTTTCGCCGTGGGCACGAATCCCCAATATGTGCCCTAGTTGGCTCAGCGCGATGATCACGCCAGACGCGGTAATGAAGCCAGATACCACTGGATGTGAGAGAAAATTGGTTATAAATCCAAAGCGCAGAAAGCCTAGGGCGAGAAGTATGAGTCCACTCATCAAGGCCAGCGTAATCGCGGCAGTCGCGTAATCTACGGTGCCTTGTTGAGCAACCGAACCAATAGTTGTCGCCGTCATTAATGAAACAACCGCAACCGGGCCAACAGACAGTGTGCGGCTCGTTCCAAGCAGGGCGTACGCAACTAGCGGAAGGATGCTGGCGTATAGACCCATCTCTGGGGGTAAGCCCGCAAGCAAGGCATAAGCTAACGACTGCGGGATCAGCATAATAGTTACGATTATTGCGGCCATTAGGTCGCTAATCAGCGCTGATCGATTGTAATCTTTCACCCAAACAAGACTAGGTAGCCATCGCTGCAACATTATCGTGGAACCACTTAGTTATACCTGATGGATGGGGTTAGTCATCCACTCTCGGCCCTTCAGCATGGCTTCCCAGTAGATCCAAGGCAACATGTTTGCCTTGAGAATCCACGCGAGGCGGGTAGGTTGCTCGCCGTCAAGGATGAACTTTGGAAAGCTCGGTTTGAGCGCGCCACCATAGCCAAACTCCGCCAATACAATTTTCCCGCGCTCAACGGTTAGGGGGCATGACCCGTAGCCATCATAGTGGCAACTAGTAGGCAATTTACCAGCGTTATGGAGTAGGTTAATCGCTACTACGGGAGCTTGGGCTCGAGCCGCTGCCGCGGTCTTCGCGTTTGGAGCGTTCATGCCGTCTCCAAGAGCCCAAATATTCGCGTACCTTTTGTGCTGCAACGTATTTTGATCAACATCAATCCAGCCTGCATCGTCCACGAGAGGCGATTGGCGAATGAAATCGGGAGCACACTGGGGTGGGCAAACATGAATCATGTCGAAATCAGTGTCTTCAGTGACACCGTCACTGTTTTTAAACGTGGCAACCTTTTTCTCGCCATCGATTTTCACGAGATTGTTCTGAAAATTTAGCGTCGCATCGTACTTTTTCACGTACTCCATTAAGGCTGGCACATACTCAGCAACACCAAAAAGACCGGGCGTTGCGGTGTTAAATTGAATATCGATATTATTTATGACACCTTGGCGATACCAATAATCTGCAGATAGGTACATGGCCTTTTGGGGTGCGCCAGCACATTTGATTGGCATAGGCGGCTGCGTAAAAAGGGCTTTTCCTTTCTTTAGATTTTGGACCAATTCCCAAGTGTAAGGCGCTGTTTTATATTGATAATTTGACGTTACTCCATTCATCCCTAAGGTGTCTTTAAGGCCTTCGACTGCGTCCCAATTCAGCTTTAACCCAGGGGCGACAACCATTCTGTCGTAACCCACTAAGCTGCCATCGTCGAGCTCAACGCAATTATTGAGTGGGTCGAAGCCTGCGACCGCCTTTTTGATCCATGCAGCATTTTTAGGAATGACGCTCGATAGCGGTCTGCCAGTAGAGACTGGGTCGAAGATTCCCGAACCAACCATTGTCCATCCGGGCTGATAAAAATGTGTGTCTGCCGGATCAACTATAGCCAGCCTGAGTCCGCGCTCTCTTTTAAGCAAGCTGGCAGCCACTGCGATACCGCCAGATCCACCGCCTACGACCACGACATCATAATGCTCAGATTCGTTCACAACCGTTACCTCCTCATTTAGTTAGAGTTAGCGACAATAATTATTTGTCGTCCGCTAGAAAGCTCAAATCATTGCCCGCAAATACATTGATCGGAACGCGCAAGAATAGTTTTCCGTCGGTATCGGCAGGGGGCAGGTGGCCCGCTCGAATGTTGACTTGCAGCGATGGGAGAATAAGAGTCGGCATGCCAAGCGTTGCGTCGCGGGTTTCGCGCATGCTCACAAAGCTTTCTTCAGTAACCTTGTCGTTCACATGAATATTTTCAGCGCGTTGCATGCCGACGGTGGTCTCGAACTGAAGCTCTCGATCATTCGGTTGGTAGTCATGGCAAACGAACATACGAGTCTCGCTCGGAAGCGTGAGTAAGCGTTTAATGGAGTGGAAGAGGGTTTTGGCATCGCCGCCGGGAAAATCACAGCGGGCGGTACCACCGTCCGGCATAAATAAGGTGTCACCTACAAACAGCGCATCACCAAAAAGGTAGGCCATGCAGGCAGGCGTGTGCCCAGGCACGTGAAACGCGTGGCACTCTATGTCGCCCAGCATAAACCGATCGCCGTCACCAACCATCACATCGAATTGACAACCGTTTACGGGGAAATCGCTGGGCTCGTTGTAAACGCTCGCAAAGGTTTCTTGCACGGTAGTAATCTGTGCGCCAATAAGAATTTTGCCACCCAGCTTTTTCTGCAAATAAAGCGCAGACGTAAGATGATCAGCGTGAACGTGTGTCTCAATTATGTAATCAACGCTTAGATCTTGAGCACGAACATAGGCGATTAGCTGATCGGCTATTTCAGTTGTGAGGGTGCCTGAAGGATAATCGAGGTCCAGAACAGGATCGATGATGGCGCAGCGGCGACTGACGGGATCGCTCACGACATAGGTCAGCGTCCACGTATGGGGGTCGAAGAAGTGTTGGACGTGGGGTTTAGAAACACCCGTATAGTCAATATGTGTCAGCATCGTCATTGGTCTACTCCTCTAATGCCACCTACATCAGCGTATGCCTTATCTGCTCACAAAGATCCGGCAAAAGGCCACCAAGTTGATGTGCAGAAAGCCTACAGCAAGCAACTTCATGTGAAACGCCGGCTTAAAAGCATATATCTTATAGGAATTAGGTTATTCGAAAAAGCATTATCTTGCATCTTTTCCTCAAGGCACTTCCGCCCCGAAGTCGCCGACCGTCAGGGTTCAATAAGATCTCGGGCTGGTTCATCGGCAAGCTCAAACTCGAATGTGGTGTGTGCCAACTTAAAATCCGCAATCTGGTTCGCAATTTCACGCTTGATGAGCATTTGTTGACGGGGGTCGTAATCGGGCCTCATACGTAAGTGCGCACTCAAAACATGTAACTCACCGTCGAGGGACCAGAAGTGTAGGTGGTGAACTTTATCAACACTCGGCACGGCCAATAACCGCTCAGTGATTGCGCTAAGCATTGCTTTATCCGGATTTGCCTGCAAGAAAAGACGCAATGCCCGCCACAGGTTGCGGGCCACGTTCACCAAAATAAATGCTGTGAAAGCAATCGACAGCAATGGGTCAAGTATGGGCAGCTCAACAAAGAGTAGGGTGACTGCGACGACAAATACAGCGACCCACCCGAGTACATCTTCCAGCAAATGCCAGTTGAGCATTTGCTCATTCATGGTCTTACCCTGACGCAGCGTCATAGCAGCAATGCCATTGACCACGATACCTGCAATCGCCAGACCTAACATACCCGCAGCTTGAGGCATAACAGGATCGAGCAACCGCGGAACTGCCTCAGCCATGATTAACATTGAGCCTACAGAGAGCACCAAACCACTGACTACCGCGCCCAATAGTGAAAATCGTCGATAGCCGTAGGTATAGGCGCTGTCGGCATTTTTTTGTGCAAGGTAGCTAAGTAACCAGGCAAAACCAATAACAAAGGAATCGCCCAAATCGTGCACGGCGTCGGCCATGATCGCGGTACTGTCAGTCCAATAGCCGCCAAAAAAATCCGATAACTGTGAACGACGCATTAAGCCAGAACACAAGCGCCAACCGTCGCGATGTCGTTTGGCTTGTGAGGCGGTTCACGAGAGAATCATTCATACCAACATTTTCCTAACGCTGCCAAAATAGCAGGGTAAATCGGCGGGCTGATAGGCGTCTCGTGTAGCTCATAGGCGTCTCCTGTACATGGGCGGTTCATGGAGGGCTTTTGGTTCAATCGTCTACATAAGGCCGATCAACGTTAGTGTTCGTTACAATGCTTTGGTGTCAACCGAAATGCAATGATCACTTACCGTGGGTGACGTGAAGA
>Ga0209652_1001946_pt1 | contig 16474 bp, 5 predicted proteins | sample SaaInl74LU_5_DNA_FD_184641 | JGI IMG/M metagenome (GOLD analysis project Ga0209652, IMG submission 184641) | Marine microbial communities from expanding oxygen minimum zones in the Saanich Inlet - ESP_74LU_5_DNA (SPAdes) (version 2) | ecosystem: Environmental > Aquatic > Marine > Intertidal zone ...
ATCAGCGAAACAGGCGTCCTTGAAGTGCGGATCTTGTGTGAAAATTTCGCATCGAAACTTTGAAGTGAAGTGATATCGGAACTTTGAAGTGAACTGAGCGGACGTTGCTACTACACAAAACACTGGTTTCAATCTACGTATTGCAATTGGTGTCTATAAAAATTCAATCTACGCTGCCATCCCTCATCTTATTGTTGCGGTGGTGTGGCGTATTCCAGTCTTCTTATTAGTTACGTCGGTGTGCGTTTTCAACAGTTGCTTTTATTGCATCTGAAAAAGACTCATCATGACGACGGGTCCGTCTTTTCGGGCTATCCTACGTGTTGAAAAGTCGTCTGCCTCTGAGGAGATTAAGAGGCGCTTTTCAACCACGGTATTTCTTCCATCCACTGAAAAAGTGGAGATTGAGGGTGATGCTGCCTTTGCTGAATCCAAGCGATCTACGAGGAGCGGCACATTGAGTGCAGTGGGAGGGGTTGAGGGCAAGGTTTGTGTGTGTGAAACACTTGGCGGGGATGCGTTGAAGGAAGCCCTCTTGTATGCAAAGAGGGGGAAAGCTATTGCGTTGATTGTCACGCACGAACCAGATGAGAGGGTGGATATTCCAACCATACTCATCTCTCGTGATCAACTTTGTAGTTTCAAGGACGAGTTGGAAGGGGCTTTAGTTTCTATCACCTACACGTCAGGATCGTATGAGACCCACCCGGTGACGTTCGTCCTTCAAAGCTTTGGTGTGGAGGAAGATGCCTTGGAATGGGACGGGAAAATACATGTATCTGCCAACACAACTGATCACCTTGATATAAAGCGTGAGTTTGTATCCGAAGCAATCATTTTTAGAAATCAGAAGGGCGATATTGTTGAGTTTTTGAACAAAGATAGCATGGTTGGCAGAGTTTGTTTGGTGGGGGAATGTAACAGCGATCGTCATTTTACTCAAATTCTTAGGCTTGCCGCACAGTATGGGGCGACCGCGTTGTTCACAACTTATGAGAATCCCCCTCGTCGTAACATTCCGCTTCCAGTGGTCGTGGTCGAGAAGAAACGTTTCCATCGAATGAAGCTAGGTGCGATGGTGACTTTCAATTACAAATCAGGCTCGCAAAGAAAGGCATCCGAACCAGAGCCACAAGCAACGCAGGCTGCTCCGAAGAGTTATGCGTCAGCTATGCAGAATGGATCAAAATCTCCTTCCAAACATACCCCTCGCCGTCACGCAAAGCCTGCAAAAAAGAACAATTGGGGTTGGGGGATTTTGGGCGATGCCGTCACAACTGTTGGTCGTAGTGTTGGATTGATGAAGTATAGCCCTGAATCTAAGGAGAGATTTGAGGCTATTGTTGCCAATGGAACTGATTGGTTGAAAGATGTTCCACTGTACTTCCAAGCTATTGAGCTTCTGAAGTGGGTTGATTCTGTCGAGGACTCACAGGATCGTCTGACCGAGCTTGCAGCGCTCAATGAAGCGATACACGACATGATCAATGAGAACAGTAGTGTAGGAGACGTTCTGATGGTGCACTTTTGTGCCGAGCTCCGTCACATGTTAACTCGTGAAGCATCTCGGCAATTGATGGAGAATGCAGTCAAGTTGATCAAGAATATCAAGATAGATGAAAGTGATCCCATCTCTTCCTCCCTCGACCTCGACACCACTGATCTCAATCAGTATATTATTGATTTGGTGACACATCTTTCAAATCAGCCGTCGAATAAGAGCAGCATGAAAGGTTTTGTTCTCAACGCTCTATGGATTAGAGTACATCACTGCCAATCTCTGAAAAAGGGTCGCTGGGATAACTTGAAAGCAATTGCAAAACGCATGCTTTTCAAGGACGAACGAGAAGCACTCCTCTCGTTCATGTCTTTGCCCCAATTCAACACCCTTGCCGTATGCACGGCAACTTCATTTCAAGATATCTGTGCGTTCTTCTCTGGAGAAGACAAAATTAGCGTGTCAAGAGCGGCGATTGATGGTCTCCTACGACTCTATCAGAGTGATGGTACTGAGCGGACTGACTGGCAAAAAGAGTTCGGTTCAATCAGGGAGGTCACTGCCTTCACAATCCTTGATCGCTTCGAGATAGAAACCATTGGGTTTGACATTTTGAAAGCGGAGGCTATCTTTATCAACGCAATCATTCAAAACATAGAGCGCAAACCTACTCTAGCTTTCGGTGACTTTGGGTGCGTATACGACTGTCTTCGAGTCGACAGTAAACTCAATGATTTAGCTACGGAGTTGATGATGAAATCAATCTGCTCTTCTCTTCAATATAAGCCTGAAGTTCCCTCTCCAACAAGTGTGTCTGGGCTTCTTCAAATGGACATTGGTCGTCATCTTCTTTCGGAACGGAGGGGGTTTATTGCCCTCAAAAGTTATATTGAAGACAGACTAATCAAGCGGTACTATAAGCAGGACAGGGAAAAGCTCGTCCTACTCGGAAGGATAAGCAGATCTTTTTTCGCCTGCGGATCCTGTTCAGATGAAGAAGCTGTTACTGTGATGTTGAATGCAATCCGCAAATTCGTCGATACTTCCCAGGACTATTACAAACTCTTTCTCACCGCGATAGATGTCTCCCAGAATATGCAAGATATTTTCTATGATGAGGATAACTCAAATTTGCCTTCGACAATCGGAGAAATCTTCATTAGAGAAACTGGCATCTGTTCCACCATTCGCTCTGAGCCGGCTCAGTTGCGTAACGTTACAAGTCGCCTTCGGTCAAGGCCCCAAGGACGTCTCAGCCATTTCATGTATCAAGAATTAGTCCGGGGATTGAAAGATGAATGCAAGAACATTGATAGTGCGATATCCTTTCATGAGTCCGCTTGGAAGGGTGATTTCGGTCAATCGCCTGACTCAAGAAACATCGTTTATGAAATCATAATTAGCAGCTTTAGCAACTGGGATCCTTCCTCCATCACCGATCTGCTTAAGGTGGAGGCACCATTGTTGAGGACGATTCTTGGTGTCCTTGTTTCCATTTCAGCTGAGGAGAACTGTGAGGAGATTCATCAAAAGGCGAGCAGTGTCTGCCTTGATAGTATTCGGTCTATTGCTGACGAATGGCGTGAAAAGTTTGAGAAAGAGAAGTGCAACGTGACGGAGCTTCAAACAGCCAGGAATAATTTGACGGATGCAAAACAAGAAGTGTTGTCGAACATTCTCGCCAGTCAGTTCCCTTCTCCAAGCGATATTGATGAGATGATTGCTGAAATGGAGAACTTGATAGAGACCACAAGCTCTTCTCTTCACTTTTCTGTTACGAAAGATGATGATATCTTTACGCTGTCCATCAGGGATTTGGCGACACACTACCGCATCAAGATTCATTCTCCGCTGTCTCATTTCATTTCGAAATACCTGTCGGGGGCCGATCCTAATGTTGATCTATGCTCTATTCGTCGAGAGTCCAAGTATATTATCAATTTTGTGAGCGCACACAAGACAGAGCTGCAAGCTGCGTCACACTTTCGTTTCTTTAGATCTGCGTTGTTTCAAAATGAAGTCGGAGTCTGGACGGAGATTTACTTTGACGATTTCTTTGCAAGAGTATCGGCGTCCCTGCGACATTTGGAGTTTCTCTTATCACCTGCTGCAACGTTTTCTTCGGTATCTGCGGCTGCAAGCGTGTTAGACGGGGATAATGTCGGTTTCGATGGTGAAATGAAAGCTATGATGAGCCTCCATGTCGCTGATGATGAGCGAACTCGAGTGGGACTCAAAGACGTCATGACGTTGGCTAAATTGGCAAAGCAGCTCAGTAACTTTGTTGAAAGCTGCAAAACGTTTAAGTTCGCTTTTGCAGAATGGGATGATTGTTTTGGTGAGCTGGAAGCTATTTGCAACGAGATGAACAGCGATGAAGGAGCTGATTGGGACATTAAGACGTGCGTCCTAGCTGGAGAGAAAATTGCCGAAATTTTAGTGCCGGGGCCTTCCGTGTCTGGAGATCTCAGCGAGAGGCTTCAATACTATCTTCCATTGATTGATTTTTTCGATGCATTGCGTCACTGCAGCTCTGTTCTCGATCTTGCACGTGAGAAGAGTTGGTTCGGTAGGAAAGGGTTATCGACCTTCTATCAGGAGTTCGAAAATGTCACGAATGTGCTCAATCAGAAACAATCATATGAAATGGAAGTGCTTAATAGGCTTGAACCTACGATGCAATGTATTTCAGCTGTTGGTGGCAATTTACAATGTGACAGTGTTGCGACTTTGTTAGAAATTCTCAACGCTAACAACTACTTTTCGCATCAAAACATCACGGCGATGAGAATTATTCAGGAGAATATAGTTAAGATCCAGGATTGGTTATCTGAAGGAATGGATGACATGGCTGGCATTCTCAGCAAGTTCGCTCTGATTCAGTCATCGGGACGCATCGTTATAAGCAGCGAAGATTCCATGGATGAAGCGACCACACCCAAGAGAGAGTTGTCACTTCACTTCTCCCGAAGCGATGCATCTAACGAGATCATGAATGAGAGCGAAGTCCAAGAGCTTGTGCAATATCTCGGGTTTACCACACATGAGAGTGATGAGTCAAGAATGCATGTGGAAAGATTTGTCAGAGTATATGAACAGTGTGGTAACGTCATGGCATGTCAACAAGCGATGGCTGATGTGGGATTTGGGAGTGACGATGCAACGAAGCGACTGGAATTTATCCTGAGTGAGAACTCGGAAGATCTTGCTCAGGAGTGGTTGGACGAGGCTGATACAATGATTGAGGAGTGCAAAGGTTGGCTTGGTCAAGTTCGCTCCAGTAATAGGCAATCTCTTCTATTTTGGAAAGATGAGTTGAGATTTATTTTTTTATGCATGTGCGACATTCGAAGCGGAGGCGGCGACGAAGACTCTGTCGAGTGGCAGCTGATAATGAGTATTTTGTCTCGGATGCCTCTCCATCCCGATTGTTCAAATTTGCTTGCACAATTTGCTTCAGAAGCTCCATCCGGAGGAAGTTGGCTTGAAGACGTATCAATCTTTGTCTCTGAGTGTGGTATTCAAGACCGTATTACCTCATCTCTAGGCAGCAGCAACGTCATTATTCACAAGGTGGATTGCTTGGACAACACTATTTTTGCTGCTCAGCTGCAACTAATGCATCATATTTACAAGGTAAGAGTGTGATTCTTCTACTGCATGCCCTTTCTCATTATAATTATTGTTGCTCATCCTCTTTGTTGTGATTTTGCTTGTCAATCATTAGAACCGATGCCCAGCGTCTTTTGAATACCTTGATGCTTCATGTATCAAATCCTCTGAACACGTTGCGATATTCTTGGAGCGGGTTCGTGCATTTCCCGAGCACATATTCGTGATTACTTATGTCGAACGACTTGCTGCTAGCGAGCAGGAGCTTATAGCTACCTTTATTGCCCAACACGCAAGGTCTGCTGATACAATGCACTTGCACTGCATCCAGTCGAAGGACACTGTTCTCTATGCTTCTCCTGGGGTTTCGATCAGCTCCTGGAATGATTCGTCGCTCAATGAATACTACCCATCGCAGTGGCTACAAGGTTGCGTTGCTTCGAATGGCCATGTCAGTGATATCACCATCGTCTTCTCTGACTCACCAGGTTCCGGCAAAACGAAATTTATTCGCAGTCAACTTGAAAGGGCCAATGCTAATGGAACTCAAGTAGCTTCCATTTACATTCACGAGGACTTCACATTGACAAAAGCAGTCGAGCAATTGAGAAATAAATTTGGCGAAGGCGGATCGGAGGACAAATCAATTCATTTTGGTCTATCCTGCGATGCCGAGCCAAGTGATGAGGTTCTGCTGTCTGTTAATCATTTCTTCAACTCGTTCCTTCTTTTCGGACATGTGTACGACCCGACTTCTGGAGATAGCTTCTACGGTTCTTCTCACAAATGGAATGTGTTCGTAGAGATGAATGTCTACACAGGAGATGAAGATGCTGCACAAGTTTGGCTTCGCGAGCATGTCCCAATCTTGTCTTATTGTAGTTTACATATACTGCAGCCACCCTCTGATTTTATCATTGACGAAAAGGCCCGCAGAGTAGCAACATATTTGAGAGCCTACGACAATGGAACAATTGATCGCAAGTTCAATTCAACGCCAACAAACAAGACCATTTTGTTCGTCCTAGACAAGTCTGGCAGTATGTGTGCTACAGTTGGAGGCCGCTCCAGATTTCAGGTAGCATCGGAGTCGATGTTGAGTGTATTCAACAGTCATATTCGGGTTATGGATGTAAGTCACTTCTCTCTCTATGATTTTAAGTGTTGCTCTGAAAAATGCTAATACCTTCATTCCTTCATATGAATATATTCCACCAGAGCGTTGGTCTTGTCTTATTTGATCATTGCGTGGAAGAAGTCGTTCCTTTCCGAAGAATAGAAAGTGATCAAGACCTAATTAATGTAAGAAGAGTAATTGCTAATCTTACCATTGGCCCAGATGGCGGGACAGCAATGTACACTGCGTTACAAAGAGTGCTGCAATCTGTCAATAATAACGCTCGTGGACGAGATGAAGACGTTTGGATTGTCTGTCTCACTGACGGACAGTCAGCGGATACACCTCTACTTGTCAGTCAGCAGCTTCGCAATACACCAGATAATCTCCACGTGATTTTAATTGGGGTCGGTTTAGAAGATTCTTATCACCAAGCCATGCGAGACCTATGCAACAAGTACCATGCTGTCAATCAGCCCAACAACAAAGGCATCTTCCTACCGACTGCTCTCGACATAAATGATATTGAAGTTGCCTTTAATGAAGTCGCGTCCCGAATCCCTGTTTCTCAAACATTCGAGCTTGATGGAGCTATGTCGGACGAACAGTGCCGAGACTGGCTTGATCGTTATAGGCCGCATTTCATCTCTCCAGCGAATAAGCTGGTTTATTCTTTCTGGGTTAGCTTCATTTATAGAAGGATTAGGGTGTTTGATGCCAGTGAGGATTTCAACTACAATGAAACGTATGACTCGCTGGGGAGCAGTCTGATGAAGGTAATGCTTGATGAGTCAGAGCAAATGCTCATGAGAGATCAGACTGATACAAGTTGGTCGGTGTCAAATCACACGCAGTTGATTTATGACTTTTCTCAACCCGAAAGTCCAAAGTTCCGCCTCATCTGCACATCCCCTGATGATCTTGATCCGGTCCAGAAAGAAAAATTCGAGCAGCTGGATCTTCCAGGCTTTGCACTTCCAAATATGATGGAACTACGTCGACGTGAGACTCTTGATAGGTATTTGTCGCAAGCTCTTTCCATCCCTCTGACAGAGGACGAGAACGGAAACCAATTCTTACAATGTGTGAATGATCACAGGTTCGTCCTGACCTTGGACTTCACTTTGAAACTTTTGAATATTCACGAACATGTTTCATGCGGAGCACCCTGTGTCATGGAGGGCGAGACCGGCGTGTCTAAGACAGCTCTCACTAAAATGTATAGCATTCTGGTGAACTCCCAACAAATGCGGATTGCATCTGTGTCTACGGCGGACACATTGGAATTGACTCTTCGCGAATTGATGACTGCATTCCCTGGAGTCGCCCTGGATAACGACGAATGCATCTTGGAACAAATTCTTACCTTCCTAGAAATATCATCTCAGCACACTTCCACGGACGTTGGTCGTGCAGTGGAAATAATAGACGACAAAATCAGCCTTGCTTTTTTGAGGAGGAGTGCTTTGTTCCTGGATAAGCCTTCATTTGCTGTTTCCAATGATGGAGGCATTGACGGTTTAGCACCAGCGAAAGAGATGTTGAAGTGGTTCTCAGAATCTCACCTAGAGCAACTATTCTTTGACATCAACATTCATGCATCCTTGACTGCGGATGACGTTAATGAGCAGTTGATAGAAGCGAAACGTGTTGCCAGGAAGGTTGCAGGCTTGGAGATAAAGGTTGTGGTGTTCCTGGACGAAATCAACACCTCTTCAGTTCTTGGTCTCATCAAGGAGATAATAGTCGATCGAAGCTTGAACGGAGACCCACTTGAGGAAAACATCGTCATTGTTGCTGCATGCAATCCTGTTAGAAAGAGCTCGTTGTCTCAAGTGACAGCCAATCGCGTGACTGACCTAGGAAGGGAGTGGGTGAGCGGCCACTATCAAGTCAGACAGCTGCCTCCATCTCTGTCTACAATTTGTTGGGATTTTGGAGCATTGAAACGCGAGCAGGAGAAGGAGTTCATCCAACAACGAATCCGAATGATGGACGAAAATATGCCGCATTCACTAACTTCGAGAATGACTGAGATTCTTTCGTCTTCGCACGAATTTATCCGTGAGCTTGCGCGAGATCATATTATGAAGAGTTCCTCTTCAACGAGCATGCAGGAATCCGAGGCTTTTCTGCGGGCAAGATCGGTTGTCTCTCTACGAGACATCCAAAGAGTATTTCACTTGACCGACTACTTTCTGAATCAGTTCACTCTAGAAGAATCCAATTCTGACTCGTCAACACATCCATTCCGCCGAGCCATGCTTGTCTCGGTTGCAATTGTCTACTATCTCAGACTCGATTCTGCAGCGAGAAATATCTTCGTCAAGAAATTGAGCAGTTTACCTACTGAGATGGACGAAGAATGTGGCCTCCTTGATGCATTAGGCTCTGCAATGGACACAGTTATCGAGGCAACAGAGATTCCAGAAGGTATTTCGCTGACGTTAGGGCTGAAAGAGAACATATTTGTCACGCTAGTTTGCACTCTCGCCAGGGTGCCATTGATGATAATCGGCCCGCCAGGCTGTAGCAAGGTAAGAAAAAGGCGTGGCACGTTTACACATCTACAGACTACCTCGGAATATGTTTTTGTTTACTTGTGCTCACCAGAATTTCTTCTTCTGTCACCTCTACAGACCTTGGCAGTCAGCATTGTCAATGATAATGCCAACGGAGAGGAAAGTCCTTCCCAATATTATCGTGATTTGGCTCGAATTCAGCCATTTCATTACCAATGTAGCAAGGCTTCGACTAGCAATGAGGTTGCCTCTGTGTTTTCGAGAGCGGAACAAAGACAAATGACAGTTGATCGGGCAAGACAACAATGTTTAGTTTTTATGGATGAGGCTGGTCTACCGGAGGAAGAGAGAGAGAGTCTCAAAGTTCTACATTACTTGCTGGAGGGCCACATGTCTTCTAGTCCCAATGTTGCCTTCGTTTGTATCACAAATCACATTTTGGATGCGGCTAAAAGCAATCGTTGCGTCTGTTTGCTGCGGCCGGAACCAGATATGGAAGAATTGTCATGTATCTTAGAAGGAGTTCTCGGTCAAAAATTGCAACAGGACTACAATAGCGTCGAACTTGTTTGCTTCGAGGAGCAGGTGGTTGAGATGAAGGAGTTCTCTGAAAGAATGTGCTCTTGCTACATGGATTTAATGAAGAATACGGATCGTTTCAGCTTTTTTGTTGATTTTTTTGGGCTGGTAAGTCACTATATCTATTGCTCGTGCTACCGCTTCGTTCACAACATACTCACAATTCTCTTCACACAGCGGGACTTCATACATTTTCTCAAATTTCTGCGACGTAGTGCACCTCCCGTGGAAGACTCGATTCTCCACATTACAGCGGAAGTGTTCGTAAATGCGTTGGAACGAAACTTCAACGGGATCGACAAGGAGCAGTTTGCGAACATGTGTGCCTTCTTCATGGCAAAAGGATTGTCTAGCTGCGATCAAATCAAGCCAGTGTTGGAAAAACACATCCGGGATCCAATGGAAGTCATTCACAACGCTCTGTCTGAGCAGCCAACAAATGATGTCTCTCGTTACAATCTCCCCCGGTACAAAATGATTATTGATCATACTAATGATGATTCGGTCACCCGCCTGCTACAGATTTCTGGAGTACTCAATTCATCCCATGCGTTCTACAAGCTTTCTGGTATTGACGAGGGAGCAGAGATTGAAAAGCTGAATCTTGTCTCTAAGGTTAAATTTGCAGCTCAGTATGGGAAGAAAACAGTAGTTCTTAGTCAAGTCGAAGGAGTATCCGAGTGCTTCTACGATCTGTTCAACCAGCACTTCAAAGAATTCAGGAAAGAGGACGGCGAGGTTTCATACTTTGCCAACATTGCCATCGGAGGCGTGTCAAGGCCTTGCCTCATAAGTCCTTCTTTTCAGTGCATAGTTCACGTGCAATCATCCCAGCTTGCCAATTTACCTGCTCCTTTCCTCAACCGATTCGAAAAGTTTCAGCTAAATATTGATGATATTCTCCGCTGGAGACTGAAGCAGTTGACCCCCGGCCTTTGTGATATTCTTAGCCAGTCACTACAACATTCTCAAGACTTCGTAGAATCGATCGGCGCCAACAGCGTGTGGAGTCCATCTGCAGAGGATACCCTCAAGAGTATCTACATAAGTTTGATACGATCTGAAGTACGTTCCGAGAATCACAGCCTTCTTGAGACCGGGACAAGTGGTGATTCGATCGCCTCAGATGTGTTGGAATTCATTCTTAATAATTTCGATGTTGATATGACTGTCGAAGACATTCAAAGTTGCATTGATTCGGCGAGGGTCGAGTATCGCAGCTCAAAAGATGGAGTAGAACTTGAAAGAGTTATCGATTGCGTCAGTAAGGGCAAAATAGCTTTGCCATTTGAAGATGTACGAAATGATTGCCTCCGAACACCTTTGTCTCGTGCTCTGAAACAAATCATCCTTTCATCTATAACCCGATGTGTTGTTGTCAGGTTGCTGCAACTGGTTAGACCTGATGCATTGTATTTGCGGAGGTAAGAGAGATCGGCTTACATTTCATTATTCGTTGATCTTTGTCTACTTACTTACCATATCGCTTGTTTTGCTCCGAAGGCACGCTGTACCTGGTGAAGTGCTAAGACTCTATTTTGGAGAACAGGAACACTTTAGCTTGAAAAGATTGATAGGGAAGCTTAGTGAAAGCAACAACACGACAAGCCAGTTCCATATTGTATATGCTCGAAGTGACAGCTGCGCACACAGCTTGCCTACATGGTCTAACAACGATGGTATCGATCCTTCAATCCTACACCGTGTTCGCAGTTTGGTTCATGACGACCCTTCCGCAGTGGAAATCCACCACCTTGATTTACTGAAAAGTGAGTCAGAGATAAGAACTACGTTCGATGGCTGGGTCTCTACAGAGCTTGTAAAGACCTTCATCTTGGTTGTTGATATGAAGATGCAGTCTACAAATATTGTCAACTTCATTCGTTCATACGTGGAACAGGCTACTTTGTCATCGGATAAATTATTCATCCTTCTACTTCATTTCCCACTCTCCTGTGATCAGTCCATCTATCCTGCTCTCTTTCTGGGGAAATGGTGTTGCATTTTCCTGGATGGCATTGGAGACGCGGATGGAAACAGTGTCGATTTTAACAACGTGTTACAAAGCGCTTGTTCGTTGACGGGTCAAAAGTTAAACGCGGACACTCTGCTGGGTGCTTTGAAGCCCAAAGCGCTTCAATATGTTGCTAGCCAGGTGCCATTTTACTCATGTTCAAAGCAGCCTCATTCAATCAATCATTCGATGACTCTTACCGAGAGAATGAACTGTATTGAAAAGATATTATCTAATGAAGTGGAACAAGCGACATTGGAGACGATTCTTTGCAGAAAGTTCATTTTAATGTGGACAGATGAACGTATTCGAGAGGTTGTTTACAGGTCCGCCTACGCACTGGCTTCGGGCAAGTCCAAATTGTCATTTAGCTCAGCACTTACCAGCACCCTTCAAAGTTCCTTCAACAAGTTCTTGGCGAAAAGCGTCCTTGAAATTAATGTTTGTGCAAATCTGGATGTGTTAGATCGTTCTTCCGCGGATGCTGAGACCGAAAGGATATTTGCATTGGTCTTGAACAGGCTTCCTTTGCCAGGAGTACCTTTGCAGGAGCTTCTTCTCATTCGTGATGTGAATCACCAATTGATACCCCTCCCAATGGAGGTGAAAAGTCGAGAAGCAATCGTCGTCTTTCCTTTCTTCTTCCAAATTTCATCCTTAATTGAAATGGCGATCGATAAAGCAAACTTCGATTTTCTTGATCAATCTTCATTGGACCAAAACGACGACTTCATTCCTCTATTTTTAGAGCGAGTTGACGCATTGCTCGGTGAAATGGCTGATAGTATGGAAGCAATGGCAGGTGTAGTTCGCGATATCGTAACTCACGTAGCGGAGTCTGAGAGCCTGTTTAGCAGGTATTTACAACAAATTCTTGCATGGTCGTACGGTTGTAAACATTTAGTGCAAGTTGAGAAATGGATCGCGCTGAAGATGGATACTGCGTCTACGATGGACTCTAATCTCCACTGCAATATCTTGTACCTCCACATTATTTGCCGTAAAAACGTGGGGAGCATACTGCGGATAGCGTCTTGGGACTCTGAAGAGATAGCAAAGGAGCTTCTTCAAAACGAAGTACAATTTGAAGGCATCAGCTTTGTCTCAGCGATAGTCAGTCATTTCTTGCGATCGGTCGGTGAGAATTTTGAGGCGAACAAGTGGAGCAATTCCTTTTCGCTATTTTTGAATTCTTTTGCAGCCTTGATGGAAGGTGGCGTGATCGAAGACGAAGACTTGTTCGTCAATCTTCGCTTGCTCATCCTCCTCAATGTCTTGATCAGTGTTGATGTTGAAGAGAGGGCAGTGGGAAGAATTGTCCAAATGATTACAGAGGACACCACATCGACAGACATTGCAACTGTGTCGGGATGCCTTGGTCTGTTGAAAGATTCAATGGCAATGGGCGACACATCAACGAAAACGAAAGAAGCACAGGATCACCTCCTGCGTATATTTTTTTCGCCTTGGTGGCTCAAGGTCGTATCCAACAAAGTCTACAACGACGACGCAATCTTTTTGATGAGTGCAATCAAGCAACGGCGTGACTATATCAAAGAGCAGACGGCAGTAGTTCTTCTCCGAAATGTTCTCACCTGTCGCCGAGGAAATGGAAGCCAATCTGCACTACCAACAAGCAGTTTCCTTCCGTCCATTGTTGTCCTTCTTTCATGCGAATTGAACGCAGCGCATCACGAGAGCTTTTCAGAGTCTGGAGAGAGAGTTGGAATGCCCCACTTTGTTCCACATTGGTTATCCACCGAAGGCGTCAACACACCGCCTTTGACTGACGGCTCTATCGATGAAGTGGACTGGTATCTGAGAAATTATCACAACAGTTTTGATGACTGCCCGTTGGCAAAAGTCGTTTCTGACATCATTTTCGGAGAGTTAATAGAGAAGGCAAGGTGTATCAATTCAGATGAGTTACTGATCATGTTTCAAGCATCTATTCAGGAGCAGAAAGAAGTCAACCAAGCTACCAATGCTCGCCTTTTGCGTTGTTCTGGACAAGCAAGCCTCCAAGGTCCTGTATCAATAAAGGGATGTTATGTTCGAGCTTTAGAAACCGATGCTATCCTATTGACTTTCGTGTGCAAGGTTGCAGAGGAATTATCTAACTACTCGCGATCATTTGCGCTCGAGGGGGTGAATGCAGTCTGTGCCGTGCGTATTTTGAATGGTGTTATGCCACTTTTTCGATGGCCTGATCTCTTCTTCAAGGTGATCATGAAGCTCAAAGGAAGTGGTCATTTAGCCAACTTGCTTTCAGAAGGTGGTCCATTGCATAACTTTGATTGGTGCCAACAATGGATGCAAGGGCTATCTTCTCATCAACGAGATGTTGAGATGCGATTGAGACGCGCTGAGGCCGCACTAAGAGAAGCGGAAATTGATGAAGATAACAAGGCACGCCAATTCCGTAGATGTCCTCATTGCAATGAAATGTTTGGAGTTGATCAAGTGAATTGTGGCGTGTTCTATTGTGGAAGAGATGCGCATGGTGCAAACGGGCCTGCCGTAGGTGGAAGGGCAGTTCAAGGGGGTTATGGCTGCGGTGGGCAATTTCGTTTGGACCAAGCTATTCCATATGCCAGAGACGAAACTCTGCTAGGACCTCTTCGCGAAGAGGTTCTAGCAAATCGCAACTTATTCGAAGCTTCCAATCAAGGTGCTGAACTCTGGGCAAGGGCGGAGCGTCTTGATATTCCACCTATTTCATTTCGTTTACAAAACGAGGATCGAACCAGCATGTCCTCAAAGATTTTCAATAGCTCCTTGGTTGATCATCTTCAGCAGACTCCTGAAGAAGAAAATATTTGCAGGCTCGCCGCTATTCTCAACCAGCTGCCCAGGCTGGAGCACGCGGCGTGTCTCCCGGACCTGATAGAGGTGAGTCCACGGTTCAACTCTATTTATCACGCGATTGATATGTGCTAACCAATTGAAACTTGTACCTTTCTAGTTCTACATCTTTATCCACAAGACCTTTCGCCACGTCGTCACAAGGGAGGAATCCTTCAACATGAAACTTCGAGACGTTATGGATGAGCGCCTGCTCAGAGCAAGGTTCGGGGCCGTGCATGCTTCCCATCTTTACAGTTTATTTTTGAGGGTTGTAGAAAAAGTCAACTTATTTCTTACTGCAAATGAAAATCGTGTCCATTTTGAATGCGAAGACGTGGCATTGCCATTCACAGACTTGATGGACGTGTCTCTTATACAAGTATTAAGCGAAGCGGAGCATCCAAGCAGTGGCCATGATTCCTTGTTTCTCGTGATTAGTGACCTGTTGATGAGGTACAACAATTTCATCATTTCCGTCAGCACATTCAAAGAAGCAAGGTCTGTAGATGATAAGCCAGAGGAAATTCATCCCAGGTCGTTGGTCAGAGGTAGCAAGAATAGTATTGCAGTATCAGTATCTACTGAAGATGTCGCATCAACACTTGCAAATTTGATCGAAAGTTACTGGGAAGATGGGTCCTTTGCACTGGAAGGCCTGCTCGGAGCTATCCAACGAGAATTTGATGTCATTGGTTCTTTGCAGACCATCATGCCTCCATTAAGCTTCTTACGGGAAAGGTTTGTGTTTAGAGACTGTTTCGTCGGCCACGATGAAGTGGAAGAGAGTGATCAATGCTTTTTCAGTCCACACAAGCAGTTTTACTTTGCACAACGTGAAGATTGGATGCTGTACGAGGATGTGAGAGATAAAGCTATGAGAAAATGCAGCGGTGGTAAGGACGGCATTTGCAGTATTCGACATAAAATGATTGTGACGTTCCAGAGCCTTGGTCATGGTGAGTGGACGAGTCTTCTAGAGGGCATGAGGAATACACTAGACGGATTGGATTTCAGCAACGCACAAGAGTTTGGCGAGGCAACTGCACTACAGCTCGGAATCGACTCATTACAAGCAGTGGGGTTCCCTGCAATGGATGGAGCAGGATTAGCTCTCATCCACAATTTGAGCAAGGACGATATTGTCGAGTTCATTGACGTCTGCGGAGAGCAGCTTTCATCTGAAGCATACCAATTCAACAGACTGCCCAGCCGTCTATCCGAACCGATTTTAGCAGATGTGAGGGAATCTCTGGAAAGTAATATCCATCTGTTGCTGCAAACCAAATCAAGCAGTGACATTCACAACGAAATCCAAGCATTCTGTGAGGACATCTTGTCTTTCTACGAGCCGCACATTGTTACCGTGTCTGAGCAGTCGAATGAGCCTTTAGAATTGTATCTTAGAAGGAATAATGCATGGGACAACACTGATAGCATCTGTGCAGCTCTTCCGAGCAACTTGGGTATCCGAAACTACATTGATATTCGAAAAGTCTTCCATCAACTGAAATTAAGGCTTCGTCAGACCGGACATGGCGAGATCAAATCAGACTCAGAAGTGCCTCCCGATCTTGATACACCTGATTCCAATGCATGGAAATGGGTCGCGAGGCCTAGCCGCAACAAGGGGGCTGAAGAAGAAATCAGTAATGGCATATTTGATAGACTTTGGTTTGAAGAGGCCATAAGGCCACGTGAAGTTGACACATCTAATACGATTGAGGAGGAAGCGGACCAAACTGCGCCAGGAGATAATGAAGATGCTGAAACTTTGGACGACGGAAGAGTGGAAGATTCAGGAGATAATGAAGATGCTGTAACTTTGGATGACGGAAGTTTGGAAGACAAGGATGAAGTAGTACCAGATTTAAAAGATGATGAACGAGTAGAAGAAGTAGAACAAGTAAAAGAAGCTGAAGAAGTGGCCGACGAAGTTGCAGATGATTCTGACTCAGATGAAGCAGATAATATCGAAGAGGATGAGTCAGCTACAACTGCCGCCCTTTCGGCACATTACTTAGCAGCGGCGAATCAAGATGTTCAAGAAGCAGGAGAGGTTCCTGTTAAAGTGAAAGAGAGGCAAGGGAAGATTATAGCTATGGCTGCTGTTGCGTTTGTGATGATATTCGCTGCACTTGTTTACGTGTATCGTTGTTCGGCCTTGGCGACTGATTACGAGGTTGCTGTAGCTGAAAGTAATGAAATTGAGGAGTGCAAGGACGATCTCATGGCTGAACTAACAGCAGAGTCAAATGAATATGTAGACTAAAAATTAGGGATCGTTC
>Ga0209652_1001953_pt1 | contig 16415 bp, 12 predicted proteins | sample SaaInl74LU_5_DNA_FD_184641 | JGI IMG/M metagenome (GOLD analysis project Ga0209652, IMG submission 184641) | Marine microbial communities from expanding oxygen minimum zones in the Saanich Inlet - ESP_74LU_5_DNA (SPAdes) (version 2) | ecosystem: Environmental > Aquatic > Marine > Intertidal zone...
TGGGGTGATGGCAGTGCCTTCTCCACTTGGTTTAGCCCCGCCTTTGCGCATATTTTAGGTATTCAGGGTTTGCCCTCAAATCCCCTGATCATGCACGTTGGCCTGTATGGCGATTACTTGGATGACTACGTCACTTTGGGGCTTGAAGAGTCGCCGAATGGTAAGCCATCGGGATTGCCCAATGGCCAGTGGACAGATCTGTGGTGGAACCTTTGGTCCATGACCGATGCAGACGCAGCCATTGCAGACTACGAGGCGACCAGTGGCTACGAGGCAGAAGCCGGCGAAGCACCCGCACACACCTATCATTGGATATACACCATGCGTGCGCTGGGAGAGCTCCAAACAGGAACTGGCGCGTTGACTGCGGACTACCCGGCGGCCATGGCGTTTGAAACCGACGCGGGTCTCACCAGTTACCTGGTTTACAACTACAGTGATGAGTCGATCACGGTCACCTTTAGTGATGGTACGGTTGTCGTGGCAGACCCCAACGGCTTCGCGCTGGAACAAATGTAAGCTCATACACCTGTAACACCAGGCGCTTGCGGGCGCGTTCACCAATAGCCCGGAGCATACTGCGACCGGGTTATTTTTTTGTGTCCCTGTAAGCCTCAAAACGCTTGTCTCCAGAGGGGCATTGAGTGACCCTTAGGTTCTTTATTTTTGCGGCGCTTCGTTTGTGAGCCCTGCAGTAATTTGGCGGAGACAAGTGTGAATAAATACGACGCCATCGTCATTGGTGCAGGGCACAACGGTTTGACTAATGCGGCTTATCTGGCCAAGGCTGGGCTCAAGGTCGCAGTGCTTGAACGCAACCCACATATTGGCGGAGCAACAGTCAGTCGCGAGCTGTATGAGGGTTGGCATTATTCGAACTGCTCCTATGTCTCAAGCCTTCTGCGCCCGGAAATCACCCGAGACCTGGAACTACCACGACATGGCCTTCAGGTCGTCCCGTTTGGGGGTGGTGCCACGTTTATGCAAAACGGCGATCACTTTGGAAGTTACAGTGACTACGGCCGTAAATACCGTGAAATAGCCCGTCACTCGAAGCGTGACGCCAATGCCTATGAGCGCTACAAGGCCGATACAAGTCGGCAAACGCGGTTAATCCGTCCTTTTTTGTTAAAGACGCCACCGGACCCGACTTCGCTACGACCGCGCGATCTAAAAGACCTCATCGATTTCGCGAAGCCTTTTGTCAATATGGGTGAAGAGGGCTTACTCGATACGATTAAGTTTTGGACGACCTCGGTGGGAGACTACCTGGGTGAGTATTTTGAGACCGATGTGATTAAGGCCCAGCATGCGGGTAGCGGCATCATCGGGACGGCTTTGGGGGTTTACTCACCGGGTACGGCGTACGTCCTGCTCCATCATTACATGGGTGACGTGGACGGTAATGTGGGTGCCTGGGGATTTGCACGTGGGGGTATGGGCGCCATTGCCAACGCACTGTCGAAGTCACTTCAGTCGTTTGGTGGTGAAATTATTTGCGACGCCAATGTGGATCGCATTATCGTGAAAGGTGGTCGGGCAAAGGGCGTGGCACTCAAAAACGGCGACGAATACCACGCTGACATTGTGGTCTCGAACCTTGATCCGAAGCGCACGCTGCTGGACATCACTGATCAACGCGACTTGCCCAAGGACGTCATTCAGAAAGCGAAGAATTTTAAGATTCGAGGCTCCTCTGGGAAACTCAACATCGCACTCGATGGACTGCCCACGTTTACGGGTTTGGATCCAAAAAATCCGCTCATGGCGGGTGACTTACACTTCAGTGACTCGCTTGAACGTATGGAACGCGCCTACGACGACTGGAAAGGGGGGACTTGGTCCAAAGATCCCTACGTCGACATGATGATCCCGTCGCTTACAGATCCCACCATGGCGCCTCCGGGAAAACACATGATGTCGGTCTTTGTTCAGTACGCCCCACCGAAGGTAGAAGGCCGCGAGTGGACGGATGACGACAAGGCGGGGTTTGAGAAGTCGGTGATTGATCAGATCTCCAAGTACAGCCCGAACTTTAAAGACCTCATTTTGCACTGTGAGACACGAACACCTCGCGAGATTGAAGCCGAGGTGGGTCTGACCGAAGGCAACATTTTTCAAGGTGAGTTGACCTTTGATCAACTGCTCTTTAATCGTCCATTTCCAGGCTATGCGCAGTACCGCATGCCTATAAAAGGCATGTACATGTGCAGTTCTGGCACCCACCCGGGTGGCGGGGTCATGGCAGCACCCGGCGCCAATGCGGCGCGCGAAATTTTGTACGACCTGAAGCGTACCAATACTGTTCCAGGGAGCTATGCCGATGACTAATTACGACGCTATCGTGATCGGCGCGGGTCACAACGGACTCATCTGTGCGACTTATCTGGCGAAGGCGGGTAAGCGTGTCCTGGTGCTTGACGGACGCTCGACTGCCGGCGGCTGCGCCAGTACAGCAGCGTTTTCAAGCGGGTTTCATGTCTCCGATTGTGCGCAGTGGCTTCATCAATTTGATAACAACATCATTAAAGAGCTCAATCTGGAAATGCACGGGCTACGCTTGGGTCAGTCTAAGCGCACGTTAGCGCTGCAGGCCACGGGTGATCACTTAGTGATCAATGGTGACTCGGTCAAAGGTGGCGAAATATCGCCTGCCGATAAAAAGGCGTTTAAGCACTACAAGTCACAAATGCGAGTGTTCGCGAAACTCATGTTAAAGCTCTACCGCAAGCGCGCGCCTAAAATGGTTGAGGCTAATCGCGGCGATCAGGTCACATTGTTGTCGTTAGGCTTGGGTCTGAAGATGATGGGTCGCAAGAACATGCAGGACATGATGCGGCTCGTCTTGATTAACATCTACGACGTGATGAATGAGCACTTTGATCACGAGGGGCTTAAGGCGGCGATTGCACTCGATGCTATTACGGGCACCAACATGGGCCCCCGGTCCCCGAACACTGTATTCACTTACATACACCGAATGGTGGGTGAGGCGTTAGGCAACCAAGGTGTGACCCAGGTTATGGGCGGGATGGGAAGTTTGGGTGGCGCTCTGCTGAGCACCGCAAAGACCCAGGGTGTGGACGTGCGGCTCGACAGTCACGTCAGTAAAATCGTGAAAACGGACGACCGCGTAACCGGTGTGACGCTCGCGTCAGGCGAAGTCGTTAAGGCAACCGTTGTTGTTTCAAGCGCGGATCCGACGACGACTTACCGTGACTTGTTAGGGTACCGCCACATCGAAGCCGGGCAGGCACGTCGTGTCGAGCAGTACCGTACCCGCTCGGGCACGGGAAAGCTGCACATCGCCCTCTCAGGTCTGCCACACTTTGACGGTGTTGCCCCCGAGGACCTAAGCCAACGGCTGGTCATTGCGCCCTCCATGGACGCCATGGAGACGGGCCTGAACCCAATGAAGTATCACGAACTCACCACAGAGCACGTTTTTGATATCAGTATTCCAACCCTTGAAGACCCCACACTCGCGCCGGCAGGTCAGCATCTTCTGACTGCGCTCGTGCACTATGTGCCCTACGCGCTCAAAACCTCGTGGGAGGGCGCGCGCGAGGAGCTGCTCGAATCACTGATCAGCCAGCTGGAAGCGTATGCACCCGGTATTCGCGAGTTGATTGTGGCCAGCGAGGTGCGGGTGCCCGAGGACTTCGAGACGTCACATGGTGTGACCGGCGGTAATTGGCACCACGGTGAGCTATCGATCGACCAGGCACTAATGATGCGTCCGTTCCCCGGCTCCACACAATACAAAGGGAGTGTTGAAGGCTTGTATCTTTGTGGTGCAGGGTCGCACCCCGGCGGAAGCCTCATGGGATTGGCGGGTAAAAATGCGGCCCAGGAGATTCTCAAACAGGGGGTGTTGAAATGAGCGATGTCGAACGAAAGACCATGCTATTGACGACGCCATTTCACTCGCGCGTTGAGCAATATTGTGAGTCAAATGACTGGGGCGCTTGGCAGGGCTACACCACTCCGAATTCCTACTTCGATGTAGAGCTCGAGTATTTTGCTATTCGAAGTACGGCCGGTGTGCTCGACTTGTCACCGATGAACAAATACCGCATCACTGGTCCAGATGCGGAGTCCTTTTTAAATCGGCTCGTCACTCGTAACGTGAGCAAAATTGGCATTGACCGTGTGGGCTATGCCGTTTGGTGTAATGACGCCGGTGAGCTCATGGACGACGGCACGATCTTTCACTTGGGTGAAAACGACTACCGATTGTGCTCCTACATGCGTGCTGACGACTGGCTTGAGTGGAACGCGTTGGGCTTTGATGTGCGTGTCACGAACGAGACTGATGACATTGCAGCATTGGCCATTCAAGGCCCCGTCTCATGCACTATTTTGACGTTAATTGGTTGCGAGGGACTCAGCGCACTGAAGCCGTTCGGCATCGCACGCTTTGACTTTGAGGGCGTTGAAATGATGGTGAGTCGAACGGGCTTTACCGGCGACCTGGGCTACGAGGTCTGGATAGATCCCAGAAAAGCCGAGGCACTGTGGGACCAGCTGTTCGACAAAGGACGAGACTATTTGATTAAACCGATAGGGTCTGATGCCCTGCATTTGGCGCGGGTAGAGGCGGGCTTCTTACAAGCAAAAGTCGATTTTGTCCCGGCCGAAATTGCAGTGCGACCGGGTCGCACGCGAACCCCGCTTGAAATGGGTCTTGCCTGGCAAGTGGACTTCAGTAAGCCCCTGTTCAACGGCCGCCAAGCACTTTTAAAGCAAGAGAGAGAAGGGCTACGCTACCGGTTTGTGCTTTTAGACGTGGAGGGAAATAAGCCCGCAGAGCACTCTTTTATTTTGAAGAACGGCAAGCAGGTCGGAATCGTAACATCCGCCGCGTGGTGCCCAACAGCCAAGTCAAATTTGGCGTTTGCGCAGGTGGAGATGCCCCACGGAGCGGTTGGCGATATGCTTGTTGCGGAAATCTACTACCAGCGTGAACTCCAATGGACACGGCTCATGGCGCCCTGCAAGGTCATTGATGGCCCGCTGTTTAACCCACCTCGTAAGCGTCAAACGCCAGCGCCAGCGCACTGAGTCCATGCATTTAATTGCCACACAAGTTGACGACTCGCTGGAGCGCATGCGCGATAAGTTAGCTGCTGAGCGTGCACGCCCAAACCATGCGATGGACGCCTACTTTTATCGATCGCACTTGGTGTACGAGCGTGAGCTCGATCACCTGGTATTTAAAAGCTGGCTTTACGCACTTCATGTTAGCGAAATTCCCAGCAACGGCGATTATCAGCTCATTACTATTGGTGAGGACTCAATCATCGTTGCGCGTGGCGATGACGGTGACGTTCGGGCAATGCACAACGTCTGCCGGCACCGCGGCGCACAGGTTTGCGAGGCGACTACTGGGAACAAGCGCACCTTTGTCTGCCCTTACCACGGGTGGGTGTACAACTTAGACGGCAGTTTAAAAGCCGCGCGTGAAACCCACGTCATGCCCGACTTTGACCCCCAAGACCACGGACTCAAACCCGTTCGCTGTGTCGAATACATGGGACTTGTGTTTATTAACTGTGACCCAAATGCTGCGGACTTTTTGGGTCCGCTTGAGCATATTCGTGAGCCGCTGGGCGCCTACGATTTGACCAATGCCAAGGTGGCTCACCGACAGACCTATACCATTGACGCAAACTGGAAGCTGGTCCTGGAGAACTACCTCGAGTGCTACCACTGTGCGACTTCGCACCGTGAGTACGCCAAGCTTCACACCTTCAAAGACCTTCACGAGAACGTCGCGCCCATGGTCGAGGCCATGCTGGAGCAGTCGGACCGCATAACCGGTGTGTCGGGTATGTCAAAGCAATATACGAGGATTTATCAAGACGCCGAGGGCTTTGGTGCCTGCGTTCACACCATGCGGTACGGACTGTTCGACGGGAATGTCACGGGCAGTAAGGGCGGACAACCGGTTGCACCCCTCATGGGCAACATTAAAGCGTACGACGGGGGGGCCGGTGACTACCAGATGGGTCCGCTGACCTTCATGCTGAATTATCCAGATCACTGTGTTCTTTATCGATTCCTGCCGCGATCACTCACCGAGACGGATGTTGAACTGGTCTGGTTTGTGCGCGGCGACGCTGTGGAGGGCGTCGACTACCAGCGTGAGGACCTTATCTGGCTGTGGGATCACACCACGAAGGAAGATGAATACATCATTCTTCGCAATAACGCCGGCGTCAACTCACGGTTCTTCGAGCCCGGTCCTTACCATCCTGAGTTTGAAGCGACGCTTCAAAAGTTCGTGGGTTGGTATCTTCACACCCTAGAGCGCGTAACGGGCTAACAGCAGCCTAGTCGTTAGGAAGTGGCCCGCCGATCGGAGGTCACGGTCACTCTGTTCATACAGCGATAACCGGGCAGATAATCGGCCAGCGCGTAGTGCTGAGTGACCCGGTTGTCCCAAATAGCGACTGAATGATCTCGCCAGCGAAAGCGCACTTGGTGCTCGGGTTGGTCAATGTGCGAATAAAGGTATTGCAACAAACGGTCACTTTCGGCTTTGAGCATACCCACAATGTGTTGGGTGAAGGAGCGATTCACATTGATGTATTTGGCGCCGGTCACTGGATGCGTATCAATGACGGGATGGACCCATGCGCCGTTACTGTGAACACCCTCGTTCATGGCCTGAATATTCGATTCCGGGCCCAGATAATCGTTTCTAAAGCAGCCAATATCATGCACGGCCTCGAGGGTGTCGAGCATCTCTCGCATCGGGGCGGCGAGCGCGTCATAGGCCAAGGCCATATTCGCCCACAAGGTGTCACCCCCAGTTCCGGGTACCTTCTTGGCATAAAGAATCGACATAAAGGGCGGCGACTCACGGAATGTTAGGTCTTTATGCCAGTCGTTGGTGTCGGGCGGGCGATCCGCGTCGTTCTCAAGCACAGTAATGGCGGGAACGTCCGGGTGGTTTTGATACACGGGGTGCGGCACATCAATCTCGCCGAACTGCTCAGCCAGTGCAATGTGCTGTTGAGGCGTCATTTCTTGATCACGAAAAAAGACCACTTTATGGCGCATCAAGGCGTCATAGACAGATTCGGCACCATCACGCGTTAACCGGCTTAAATCGATGTCGATTTCAGCGCCTAACGCTGGAGTGAGAAGTTCAATATTCACTGTTGTTACCCCGCTCCGCGGTCCATTGGATTTTGCTGTCGGGCCTGTGTTGTTGCGATCTGAGAATAGACCCGAACCCCTTAAATACGCAATCCTGAACGCCTGATAGAACTCTAGTAGTTACGCGGTCACCGCGCGGGGTTGGAACGGCTTGTCAATGCGGATGAACAGCCAAAGCACTGCACCTAAAAAAGCCACTAACGTACCCGTACTGAGTGCTGCTACCCAACCGATTTTTAGCGCCAAGAAGGGCATGAGCGGACCGACGATGATTCCAGAGACGCTCCCACCAGTGTTCATCAGTCCGCAGGCGGGCGCGGAATAGGGGCCCGCCAGGTGAATTTGCGCCGACCAAAAGGAGCCCTCGGCGAACTGCGTAAAGGCGTAACACAGCGACAGTAACGCGACAGCGACATAAGGCGAGGGCGAGTAAAGCCCTAGGTAGAGGAAGAGACCTGTTCCAATGAGACCGGTCATGGCGGGAATGCGGCAACCCAAATTGGGCCCGAGTCGTCCGCAAAGCGTGTCGCAGACCCAGCCACCCATCGTCGCTGCAACAGCACCTAAAAGCCAGGGCGCGGCGGCGAGCATGCCCGATTCAATGATGCTAAAGCCCAAAACGTTGACGAGGTAGTGAAAGAACCATGTCGCAAAGGAATAGAACACGAAGTTGTGCGAAAAGTAGGCGAGGGCGAGCAGAAGGGTTTCTCGGTGCCCCAGTAGCTGGCGCCATGCACCGTAGCCTGCATCTTGGGTCAGAGTCGAGCGATTTGCTTCGATCACCGCGAGCTCGTCAGCACCCATCGACGGGTGTTCTCTGGGGCTGTTGCGGGCATACCACCACCACACGCTGAAAAACAAAAAGCCGATCGGCACAAAAACGAGGAACGAGGCGCGCCACCCCCACTGTAAAATGACCACCGTAAAAAGAGGAGCGGCAAGGGCGGCACCGAGTGACAGGCCGGTGCTTGAGACTGCGTTGGGTAGGGCCCACTGCCCCACCGGAAACCAGCGTTCTACCGAGGCGGCTTGCACGGGATAAATAGGCGCATGTGCGGCACCCATGGCTACTCTGATCGCAATGAGCAGAGCTACGGTACCGGCGATGGACGTCTCAAGGCGGCCGGGCAAAAGGGCAAAGAGTAGACAGGTCAGAATCCAAATAGCACCGGCAACAAGCAGTGTCAGGCGCGGGCCAAAACGCTTGCCCAAAATGCCACCTGGAATTTGGAAGACGAGGTATCCCCAAAAAAAGGCGCCGTAGATCCAGCCCATCTGAAGCTCGCTAATCACGAGCTCCTGCATCATAAACTCACCGGCGACTGGAAAGTGCTGCCTTAACAGGTACGACAGAAAGCTCAGAATGAAGATCACTGAGAAGAATCGCCATCGTACGGGAATCCCTGAAGCGCGCATTTGACAGACTCACAACGGTTGCTCGAGCGCCCAGCATAAGGCCGTTTTCAAGTGACAACCAGCGAGTTGGATGGTTCGAAGGACTAAGCGGCCGTGGTGTGCGCAGGTTGTTGGCTTAGCTCTTTGCTCGAACCCGTGAAATCGGCGGCGGGCAGTTGATCGGCTTCGGCGATGTCACCGGCGCGCGGATCTTGCTGCAAAGCAGCGGGGGCCGTGGCTGAAGTCGCGGCAACAAAGGTACTTTGCTCATCGATCGAAACAGCTGTGACGCCTTTGGGTTGGAAGGCGATAAACGCCGCGAAGGCGGTGCTGGTTAATGCGATCAAGGTAAACAAAATATCAGCCTCTGCTGCTCGGATTGCCCAACCGAACACAAAAGAACCGATGGCTGCTCCCACAGCGTTCAGCAGTAAAACCGAAGAGCCCAGCATCACGAACTCGTCACGCGGAGAGTTATCCGCGGCTTTTGCAAGGGACACCGCGTACAGCGAATTACTGGCCGCACCAAATGCGGCTGCGCCTATGAGCAGTGAGGTGGTGCTGACCGCGGTTGAAAGATAGAAGGCGGACAGGCTCGTCATCGCGCATAAAAATGCCAAGACGTGACGGCGGTCGATCCGGTCAGAGGCAATGCCGATCGGGTATTGAACCAGCGCGCCGGCTAAGATGCTGACGGCGACGAAGGTGGGTGCAAAATCCTTATTGCCGGTGACACTGACCACGTGAACAGCACCCAGCGTCCAAAACGTGCCGATGATCAAACCCGAGCTCAGGGCTCCTGCAAAGGCGGTGTGTGAGCGACGATACAGCTTTAAAAAGTTAATGCGTGTCGCGGGAACAGGGGCGGGTGCCAGTGAACTCGTTAGACTAACAGGGATAATAGCGCAGCCGATTAAAATTGAGATGACTGCAAAGACCTGTGTGGTTTCTCCGTAAGTGAGGCCTAAAATGCCCTGTCCGAGCGCCATTGCAGCCAAGACAATAACGGTGTAAATGCCCAGCACACGACCGTGAGTCTGTGAGTCAGCTTGATCCGAAATCCAACTTTCCACCACTGTGTAGGCGCCGCACATGACGGCACCGAGTACAAAACGGATAAAAATCCAGACCCAGCCGTTATCCGTCATAGGGAGAACTTGGAAGCAGCACAGGAACACGGCCATCAACGTGGTGAAGCTTCGGATGTGTCCGACTTTCGCGATGATATGTGGTGTCACCATGGCGCCTGAAATAAAGCCGGCAAAGTACGCCGATCCGGAGAACCCGATTACTGTCTGAGACAGACCAATATCGCTGGCCATGAGCGGCAAAAAGGTCATGTGTATGCCGTGACCCGTCAGCAAAAACGCTGTGGTCAAAAGCAGAGAGAAAACGGATCGGACGCAGCTCATGTTCGCGCAGCCAAGGTGAATTTCGGACGGCGCATTGTCGGTATTTTTCAAGGCCACGCAAGTGTTGACATAAGTGAATTTTGCGCTCTTTCGATCCTGTGAATTTTCACTCCCTTTGAGTGCAAATCAATTTGTTGAAATGCCACTCAGCAGGTGACTTTCGTGGTGTCTCCTTGCGCGTTTGCATTGCAGCTTTACCCGTCAGTCAGTGCGACCGAGAAACAAGCTTGGACACCGTCCCTATTGAGTTTACTGGCGCAGTGTTGCTCGCCCGTCTTAGGTATTTGTTTTTGCGGTGAGTGACTCAGTCACTTGAGTGTAAAGAATACCGAGTCGTCGGCGGAGGACCTCGCTGATCGCACGACTTCTCGTGTTTATTTGAGTCGTAATGAATATGCCGAAGTCGCTATTGAAAAAATTTTACGACAAAGCGCGCTTGCATTAGGTTTGGGTCAGTCACAGTCGCAAAGTGACGTTGATAAAAACTAATAATAACGACGATCACACGAATCGGTGTGACGACCGTCGCCGCAGGAGGCGATCGCTCATGAATAAGCCAGTGTCAGAGGCACGTGCGCCCGATTTTTACCACTACGATGCTAATCCGTTGTCGTCTGCCGTCTGCGAAGGCGAGTTTGTTTACCTCCGCTGGCCTGACGATAGGACACTAGCCTGTCACCGCTATTGGCTAAAAGAAAACGCAGTGGGTCAGGGGGGCATAGACCTTGCTACCCGCGAGGGCTTGTTAGATCCCGCGTACCTGACCGATGACATGGTCGTGTCCTCGGCGGTTGTTGACGATGCAGGAGATTTAATAGTCGAGTGGGCGGATGACAGTCAGCGATCGATCTACCATGCGGGCTGGTTACGTCATGTTGCTGACAATCAACATCAACCCTCGAGCTGGCTACCTCCCGCCCAGTCGTGGACCTCTGCCTCAATTGGTGATGTACCCAGGGTAGACGGACGCGCGGCACTGACGAGCGATGAGACTATTTTGTCGTTGCTTAATAATCTGCTGAGCTATGGCATCTGTGTCCTAGAGAATTCACCCACTCATGAGCGCTATTTACTGGAGTTGGCTGAACGCATTGGGCCCGTTCGTGACAGTAATTTCGGGCCGCTTTGGGATGTTCTTGCCGATGTTGAGTTTGCGGGGGACGCCAAGACAAATTCGACCGCGAATACGGCGCTTAGGTTAGGGCCGCACTCAGACCTTCCGACGCGCGAAATTCCCCCTGGCTTTCAGTTTCTCCACTGTTTGGTCAACGAAGCCGACGGCGGGGAGTCAACCTTGACGGACGGTGCGGCACTCGTTGAAGCACTGGAGCGTGACCATCCTGAAGCATTCGAGCTTCTCTACACGCGCCATTGGATATTTTTTAACCGAGGACCCGGTATCGATCACCGATGGTCGGCGCCGATCATTGATTACTTGCCGGGATGCGACATGCCCACGCTGCGTGCGTTTTATCCCGTACGGGCATTCCCTGCAATGGCGACAGAAGACATCCCGCGTGCCTACGATGCGCTGCGCCTGTTTCATCGTTTAGCCGACAAACCAGAGTTTGAACTGAAGTTTCGGCTGACCGCAGGCGACATCATGTGTTTTGATAACCGACGAATACTGCACGGGCGCGATGCATTCACTGGCTCTGGTAAGCGACACTTGCAGGGTGTTTATATTGATCGTGATGAGATTATGTCGCGAAGCCGTGCGCTCAACAGAGTGGCCGGGTTACACGCACAATAACTAAAAGCAAACAGGGGATGTGTCTATGCCATTAGCCATGCGCAAGAAGATTTTCATTACAGCGGCCCTTACCGGTTCGGGCAGTACCCAAGACCGCAGTGACAAAGTGCCTCGCAGTCCGGAGCAAATCGCCAACGACGCCATTGATGCGGCAAAGGCGGGCGCCGCGGTGGTTCATTGTCACGTGCGAGACCCCGAGACGGGAGCGCCTGTGCGCGATGTTCATCTTTACCGTGAAGTTGTGGAGCGCATACGGGCCAGTGATACCGACGTTGTGATCAATCTGACGGCCGGTATGGGTGGCGACTTGGTGTTCGGCCCCCCCGATGCACCGCTCCCTTTGCAAGCCGCCGGAACGGACATGGTGTCCGGTGAAGAGCGAGTGGCTCACCTGCAAGCGTGTCGTCCTGAAATTGCGACACTCGACTGCGGCACAATGAACTTTGCCGAGGCCGACTATGTCATGACCAATACCCCCGGGATGCTGCGAGACATGGCGCAGCGCATGACCGATTTGGGGATTCAGATTGAAATCGAGGCGTTCGATACGGGTCATTTATGGTTTGCTAAGCAGTTGGTTGAAGAGGGCATTATTCGCGACCCTGTCATGGTCCAGTTGTGCATGGGTGTGCCGTGGGGTGCGCCCGATGACATGAATACCTTTATGGCGATGGTCAATAACGTCCCGAGTGACTGGGTGCACTCCGCCTTCAGCATTGGTAAACACCAAATGGCTTTTGTTGCAGCGGCGGTGTTGTCTGGCGGTAATGTCCGCGTGGGCTTGGAAGATAATCTGTGGCTCGAGCGCGGCCGTCTTGCAAGCAACGCGGAGCTGGTGGAGAAAGCCGCGGGCATTGTCACAGCGATGGGTGTTGAGATTATGACGCCTGCCGAGGTGCGCGCGGAGCTTAACTTAGTGAAGCGAGATCCTGTTTAATGCCGACAGCGGCGATTATTGGTGGCGGTGTCATCGGCTCAGGGTGGGCGACACGATTTTTATTAAACGGTTGGGATGTTCGCTTTTTTGACCCCAGTGCGGATGCCGAGCGTGTGTTGCAGGCCGTGATTGAGCGCGGTCGTGAAGCGATGCCGGCGTTGTCTGATGCAGCACCCAAAGAGGGTAGCCTGATCATCGCTGATTCTACCGCCGATGCTGTAGCAGGCGCGGTGTATATTCAGGAGTCGACCCCTGAGCGCATCGAGATTAAGCAGGCCGTACTTCGGTCTATTCAGGAAGCCTGCGATGCCGACGCCATTGTGGCGTCATCAACGTCAGGTTTTATGCCGACTGAGCTTCAAGAAGGCGCGCTGAGACCGGAGCAAATTATCGTCTCGCATCCCTACAATCCTGTTTATTTACTGCCGCTCGTTGAGGTGGTTGCATCCCCCAAGGTATCCCCTGATCTTATTCAGCGAGCGAGTGACGTCTTGGAGTCGGTGTCGATGAAACCGATTGTGCTGGGTGCCGAAGTGCCTGCACACGTTGGGGACCGACTACTGGAAGCCCTATGGCGCGAGGCCCTGTGGCTGATCAAAGACGGGGTAGCAACGACGGGGCAGATTGACGACATCATCACGCACAGTTTCGGTCTTCGCTGGGCCCAGAAGGGGCTGTTTGAGACTTACCGGGTCGCCGGGGGGCAGGCGGGCATGAAACACTTTCTTGAGCAGTTTGGGCCCTGCCTTGAGTGGCCGTGGACCAAGCTGATGGACGTGCCAGACCTTGATGATGCGCTGATCGATCGTATTGTCGAACAGTCCGACGAGCAGGCAGCCGGTCGAACGGTGATGCAGTTGGAGAACGAACGCGACCGTAACTTGGTGGCGCTGCTAAAGGCCCTTCGGCGAGAAGATGCGGCAGCGGGCGCCTTTCTTAACGAGGTCAACCGTCGCAAGCTGAGTGACTAATGGGCGCGACTGAGCAACCACTTTGGCAGCCCAGTCCAGAACGGATCGCCCGCTCGCAACTCACGCAGTTTGCATCGTTCCTTAAAGCACGTTTTCCCGACGCCGAGGTCTCTGACTATCAGGCGCTGCATCAGTGGTCCATCACGGCTACCGAGGACTTCTGGCATTCGATTTGGGATTACTGCGACGTCATATCGAGTCAGTCGAGTGAGGTGGTCGTCACAGACCTTGACCAAATGCCCGGTGCCTCGTGGTTTCCTGACGCGCGACTGAACTTTGCAGAAAATCTTCTGAGGCGTCGCGGCGACAGCACCGCTATTGTCTCGTTACTCGAAAACGGTGAGCGCAATGAGGTCTCCTTTGACGGGCTTTATGCACAGGTGGCCGCGCTCAGTGCAGCGCTTAAGTCGCGGGGGGTTGTGGCGGGTGATCGCGTTGCCGGCTTTATGCCGAACGTGACCGAGACGGTGGTTGCGATGCTGGCAGCGACCAGCCTTGGGGCGGTGTGGACTTCCTGCTCACCAGACTTTGGTTTTCAGGGTGTGATGGATCGTTTTGGCCAAGTGAAGCCTAAGGTGCTCTTTGCCGCCGACGGTTACTACTATAATGAAAAATCGCATGACTCGCTTGCAAAGGTTCGCCAGCTTGCCGAGGAGATAGAGAGCCTGGAACACGTCGTCGTCGTTGAGCTAATGGCCCAAAAGGCAGACATCTCAGGGATCAAAAAAGCCGTGCACTACAGCCAGTGGCTGGGCGATTTTGCAGAGACTGTCGAGATTGAGTTTGCTCAGCTGCCGTTTAACCACCCCCTCTACATTATGTACTCCTCGGGAACCACCGGAGTTCCCAAATGCATTGTTCACGGTGCCGGTGGGACGCTGCTTCAGCACCTCAAAGAGCACCAGTTGCACTGTGATGTGACGTCTGACGATCGACTTTTTTACTTCACCACCTGTGGCTGGATGATGTGGAACTGGTTGGTGTCAGGCCTTGCAAGCGGCGCAACGCTTGTGCTCTACGACGGGTCGCCCTTTGCGAGTGATGGTCAGTTGCTCTTAGATGCGATCGACGCTGAGGCCATCACTATCTTTGGTACCAGCGCCAAGTTTATCTCGAGCCTCGAGAAGACCGGCGTAAAGCCGCGAGAAACACACCATCTTTCGAGTTTGAACACTATTTTGTCAACCGGCTCACCGCTGTCACACGAAAGCTTTGAGTACGTTTACCGCGACGTTAAGCCTGACGTCTTACTCGCCTCGATTGCCGGCGGTACCGACATTATCTCGTGCTTTGTGGGCGGTTGCCCAACACGCCCGGTGTACACCGGTCAAATTCAGTGTCGAGCGCTGGGTATGGCGGTCGAGTTTTGGGACCCGCAAGGCCAGGCGCTACCCGAGGGCAAAGGCGAACTCGTCTGTTACAAACCGTTCCCGAGCATGCCCATTGGCTTTTACAACGACAGTGATGGGCGTAAATACCACGCCGCGTACTTTGCTCAGTACGACAACGTGTGGTGTCACGGAGACTACGGCGAGCTAACAGCTCAGGACGGCGCCATTATTCACGGTCGGTCAGACGCGGTACTTAATCCGGGTGGTGTGCGTATCGGTACGGCTGAGATTTACCGGCAGGTTGAAAAACTCGAGGAGGTCATTGAAAGCATCGTTATTGGTCAGGAATGGCAGGACGACGTTCGTGTGGTGTTGTTCGTTGTTTTAAGGGACGACGGCCGGTTGACAGACGATCTCAAGGATTTCATTAGATCGACGATCCGTGCCAATGCGACGCCGCGTCATGTGCCTGCCAAGATTATTCGGGTACCGGAAATACCACGCACCTTGAGCGGTAAGATCGTGGAACTGGCGGTGCGGGAAGTGGTTCATGGCCGACCGGTGAATAACAGTGACGCTCTGGCAAATCCTGAGGCGCTCGCGAATTTCAAAGATCTTTGCGAGCTCGCCGTCTAGCTAACAACGACAAAAGGCCTGCCCCTCAGGATTTAACCCGTCGCAGGTCACACTTCGGGGGCCACCAAAGCATTGCTGTGCATCGCGTGCGATTGAGCTTGGCGAATCGCGTCTAACTTCAAAGCTTGCTGGATCAGCGCCGGGTACGACGCGGTCGAGCCAATAGACCTGTGAGTTGTCTTTCGCATATCCGCCACTCAATACCTCAAGGCTCGCTCGATCCTTAATCGGTACGCGATTCGCTTCGGCGTAATAGCACTGGGCGTCTTTAGCGCGCGAGCGTGGGATAATTTCAAAGGTCTCCAAGTCACACACGTCGAGCCGTCTACTCCCCAGGTAGATGTTGCGTGCGTCGCGCGACTACCCGTCGCCCAGTCGCTCAAAAGTACTGAGATCTGCACCCGGTAAACGGATTCTTCCGTGAAAGATTTGTGTTGCATCTGCCGCGTAGCCCCCTGACCAAAGCGTAAAGGTGGCGGGGTCTGCATGGGTAATGGGCAGGCTCTTCTTAAAAACCTGTGATGCGTCTTTGCCGTGGCGGCTATTGATTGCGCTGAAGGTCGTGGGGTCGGCGCCTTTGAGCACTGCCATGGAGTGGCGCTGGGACATGGGGTTCCAGGAGAAATAGACCACCTCACCCTCGACCACTTCATAGTACGCGTAGCGTCCTGTGACGGCTGTCAGCGTGCTTGCGCAGCCTAAGGTGACGACGAAAAACGTTATTAGTGCCATTCGGACCCAGTGGGTGGTCGCAGTTTTATCCCCGCATTGATTTCTGTCGGGTGCGCCGACGTCTGGCACAGAGAATATCGT
>Ga0209652_1001955_pt1 | contig 16402 bp, 13 predicted proteins | sample SaaInl74LU_5_DNA_FD_184641 | JGI IMG/M metagenome (GOLD analysis project Ga0209652, IMG submission 184641) | Marine microbial communities from expanding oxygen minimum zones in the Saanich Inlet - ESP_74LU_5_DNA (SPAdes) (version 2) | ecosystem: Environmental > Aquatic > Marine > Intertidal zone...
CACGAGAAACTTTACCGCACGTATAAGATTGGGAGGCCAGCATAACAGTTTCAGCGGAAGCATCCTGATTCGACACTCTCCAGCCCTGACAAAGCATCGTAAGATAGGTGATAAGTCTTCGAGTGCTAAGGGTTCCTTGGAAGATGTCTTCACTCCGACGTCTCGCAAGAGGCTGACAGCTGACACACCATCGCATATGCAATGATCTATTCGAAACAGTGCCACTTTACTGGACAGTATGATGACTCTCCACAAGGGCATGTCTTGTCCACTCTCATCTTGAGCAGCTAGAATTTGACTGATATAGGAATGTGCGCGTTCGAGCACTAACTTCTCGTCATTGTCATCCTCTCCACACTGGTCATAAATTGGGTCAACACAGACGCACCCGTCTACAAAATTCCTCTCAATTGGACACCATACGCATTCTCCATTATGTCCATCAACATCAAATCGAGGAATAGATCTCATCCGCTCATACTTCGTAGCCAAAGTAGTCATCGTTTGAACAAAATCAAGTCGCGTCATTTCCTTGCTGATGTTACTATCAAAATAGAAGATGATATTAATAACATCTTGTTTCACCGCCAGTGCTTTTTCTAAAAGTGTACGATTTGCTGGAATGGCCGACATGTATGAAGTACGCCTGTGGTAGGGCCTCTTCTTCCTCTTTCTAGACGACGACTCCTCTACCGCTTCAAAATCCCAAGCCCAAGGATCGGCGACTGTTTTTGTTAGGGAATAAGTCGGCCAGATCCTTCTCATTACTTCAGCAATTGTATGCTGCCTCTTTTGCTGTTTTCGACTTTGTTGAAGGAAGTGAACGAGGAGAAGGAAGAGAACAGAAAGAAGGCTCAAAATCACTGGAGAGGAGAAAGTTTTACGCCAAAGGACGAGAGGAGAGAGTAAAGCGGCATCCGTCGCCGATCTTAAATCATCGAGTAGGAGTTGATAATGCATGATATTGATTGATTATTGTTTTATTCTTTGTGTTGAGAGTGCTCTCTACGTTTGCTGCTAAGTACAATATCTGCCAAGAGGAGTTCGCGATTTAAATTCATCGCCAAGTATCGCTGTGTCGGGAGCAGGTCTTTGTACCCGGAAGACTCAAGTTCAAAGAATCACCCCATACACATACCAAGAGCTTGAGCATTGGCATATATCCTTCTTTACTATCGTATTCAACTATAATGGGCCACTAGAGCTGTTCATTGCTACATTCACAGCGTTACATATGATATGGTGCTCTAGAGAGTTGCTGGCGGCCATCCCACATTGGACCTCATCAGGCCACCAACGAGGCTGCAGCTCGGCTGATACACATATAAAGAGCTTGAGTAGTGGAATATATCCTTCTATAATATCGTAACCAACTATAATGCGTAATCAGAAGCTGTTCACTGCTCCATTCACAGCGTTATATGTGACATGAGGAAGGCAGTTGCATCGATGTATCGAGTGATTCATTTACTTTTTAGAGCTTCTTATGTTGGTGAAATGTCTTCGAATTGTTGACCGCAGATTTTCCATCTGTTCATTTCGTATATTGCATCATTGGTCGAAGTGTATTACGTGCTCGCAATTTTTCTCCATCTGATAACAATTTATTTGCAATTACTGGTGAAGCATTTCGAAAGTTCTTCAATACTTGCCTATCAATCTTTCCACCATCCGCAGAGGCTTCTTTGTAAGTAGCCTCCGCCAACATATCGCGTACTTCTCCCGGCTTGAGTAACCTTGCAATTACGAGGAAGAAGTTAGTGTAACAAGATGGACACGGCTTCATATCTTTTGACTCAAGGAGAGCCTGAAAGCATGATTTGGCAAGGTTAAATGCTTCTTTCTTGTCATTTCTGTCACCATTTGCGTACGCACATGCTATTATGAGAAAATGATCGATTTGGTGAGCCCATATTTCTGTTGATATTCCGAAGACATTACACACAAGCTACTTACCATTCAAGATTGTCGAATATGTTACCAACGTCGGTGCCGATTCATGAAACCCCTTCTCTTTCTGATCAATCATTCGCTGTAAGATCTCTTGACATTTCCGGGCCTTCTGCGATCCTGACAGATCACTTTTTGCAACAGCATGTATACATGCATTATAGCAATGTGCATTTGGTCTCCCATGGGGCTTGTCTTCCTTCAAATTATGCTCCATGCGATCTAGCAAATCTAAGGACCTTTGCACTGCTTTGACAGAGCCATTCCTTGCCCAAGCTGTTATTACAGCAGAGTAACACCTGTCGTTGGCTATCACATCAGAGTGGCCTTCCTCATACATTTGTTCCATGTTCATCAAAATACGATCCGCTCTCTCGGCAGCACCTTTATCCTGGCTACGTGCACAACATGTCAACACCATACTGTACGCATAAGGATTAGGGCGAACATCTGAGTGGCCTTCATTATGCATCTGCCGCATTTTCGCAAGAACATCCTCCGCTTGGGACGGAGCATTTAATACACCATTCTTGGTGATGCAGTCGATGAGAGAGTTGTATAAAACAGAATTTGGAGAGACATAGTCTAGCTCTTCGACATTACGAACAATCATTTGAGCTTGTTCAACCGAATCCTCCGCTTCGGATTTTGCGAGGGCATTCACCTATACAATGCGTAAAGTGTGAGTAATGTGTCAACGAGGCATATGCTAGATTCACAATCATATTCAACTTACCACAGCTGCAAAACTGTGAATTGTCGGCTGGCATTCTGTGTGCACCTCAGATATTGCAATCATTTCGTCCAGAAGACTCTTTGCCTTCTTAGAATCCCCGCGCCTTGCGTACGCATCTATACAGATGTTGTACGATGTTGCATTGAGAGAAAGACCATCAGACTGCATACTCCTCAGCAATGCCTCAGCTTTTGTTGCACCATCGACATTGCGGCTTTTGCCATAGACATTCATCATTACGTGGAAAGTAATCTCACTAATCGACAGATGTTTCTTTTCTTTTAGCCCTTTCATCTCTTCGAATAACTCTTCGGCAGAAGTGACCATTTCGGTACCCGTCGTTTGTTTTGTCATTGCATGCAAAACAGAGTTGTAGCTACACTCATCTGGATTCGGTACTTCACGAAGTAGTTTCAACGCTCTTTCTGACGCCGACGGATTCATGCTCTTAGCCCACTGTTGAGTGATGACACAGATAACAAAATGACTCAGGTCAGAAATTACAGTGAATAGTAAAGGAACACGTAGTAAAAAAATGAACTCACACAATCGAGGACGATATTGAATGATTGAGTATCTTGATGTATGTCCAAGGAACTGTCTTCTCTCAAACTTTTCATTTTGTGCAGAAGCAATTCAGCCCTCTCAGCGGCCATGCCACCTTGATCTTGCCCATCTACGCCAGATATGCTCGCCCACCCCAGCAGTGCACAGTTGAACATGATTGAATCGGGCTTGACTTTCCAATTGCCCTGATGATACATTGCAATAGCTTGATTTAGTAGCTCTTCTGCCCGTTCTGTGCCCTCTTTCGACTTGCTTTGAGAGTGACATTTCATAACTGTAGACAGCGATATCATGTCAGGATCTACACCAGAATTCCTCCCTGTTTGATGAAGTACCTTCATTCGATTCAATAGTGACTCGGACCGTTCCGCGGCATTTCGTTGAAAGCTATTCGCCCACGCATTCAACACAGAATTGTAAATGGTCAAGCCTGGAACTACCACTGACTCAGCCGGCGTGAGACTTTGTTCGTCAGATTCAGATTGGTCAATAAAGGCATTGTAGTCATCTTCAAGTGAATCTAAAATACTTTCAGCCTCCTGAGCCATGCCAGCTTGTGCCAACGCATGAATCACAGTTCCATACGTGACATCGTCAGGCCGTATACTTTCATCCTTTGTTTGTTGATATCGTTCTTTCATACTATTTAACATTTCTTGGGCTACTTTTGCGCGGCCTCTGCCTTGATCACGAGCAAGACTAAACAACACACCATTGTACGTAATTGTATTTGGCTTTGCCCAACAACGTCGAATGTCACTATCTGTGGAACTATCAACACCTACTTCAGTTTCATCATACTTCTCCATTCCATCTAAAAACTGCTTTGTCTTTTCCATTGCATCACCCAAGTCACTCCTCGCCCAAGCACCAATGATATGGTTGTACCAGTCTACGGATGGGCGAATACGATTATCATTCGTAGAAGTGTATCTATTTTCCGCTTCGCCTAAAATGGTTTCCATGTGATCAAGGCAGCCTTGCAATGTGTACTTGTTGTCATACCCGACGGAAATAGAATCTTCATCATCTTGCTCTAAAGTCTTCAATAACTCAAGAAGGTTGCTACTATTCGAACCTATATTGCTCCCAGCAACACTGTCTTTGCTTTGAATCTCACTCAGCAATATTGCTCGCTTCGACCAAACATTCAACTCTGTCACGATACTCAATGTATCAGGTGAAAGTTGATCAGGATTGGTAGAATGCAACTGCTTCATCTTCTTCATCACTCTTGTAGCATCTGCCAATGCTCGGACATACGAAGCATTTGCAATGAAGTGTTTCGAGAGTGTCGCATCATTCCTAAAGCCATAATTGTCGTTACTACCCCCAAACCCTCCAAACTCACATGGTAACAAGTACGTTTGGACAATGTTAGCACACGTCAAGTTTGGACTAGAAGCCAAGTGCTGGTCTGCACTTTTGATGTAAGAACCTTCTTTTGATAGATCAAATATACCGTGTGGAATCAATTTGTTCTCTATAGACCAATCAAGGAGACGTTCCGCTTGACGAGCACCGTGATCCCCTCCGCCTTGTTGCAGTTGCTCAGTGCTTGTTTTTATTTCTTCATTCTGTGGTTCTGTGTTTGCGGCCAAACTACCAACATCAATCATATTGTTATCAGTGTTGTCATGCTTATCCCATTGTCGCAAAGCCTGTAAAGAAAGTTGCGATCCCTTCGCCGCTCGTCCAAACCCAGGATGGAAATGCATATACCATCGCCTCGACCAGTAGTTCAATGCCACCCGTGTTTCATTCACAATTGAATCAGAGACTGGAACATCAGTCATATGTAGTAGACGGGATGTAGATTCATTCATTCGGTCGAGCTCCAATTGCGCAGCGCGACGTTGTGCCTCTGATATGGGTTGGACAACATTCCCCTTGATATTTAATTTTGAAGTGGTTTGTTGCCCTGACGATGATAGGGTTCGTCGTTGTTGGCAAAGAGACGAGGTATGGATTGATGTATTGACTGCAGGCATGATATCCATCACAGAAATGCCTCGATGAAGGGATGATGAAACTTTGATGGAGGACGCAGCTTGCCCCAGCAGTCTTCTTTGACTCCATGATGAAAGCGATCGGCATACCCTACTCATTATTGTTATTGAATTGCTGTGAACTATTGCGAGGCGTTTATGGGAAGGATGGCAAGCTAGAAAGCTGGCGTAAGCAGCAGGTTGCATAGGTGCAGAGTGCAGGAGCGGAAATGGGAAATTCTAAAATGGGTGATGGGGATGAGAAGATGGGTATCTCAGGAGGTGGAGGGAAGTTTCAAAATCGACCACCACCAAAAATCCGACCACCTCAGAAGATGCGACCATGTTCATGTGCTGTTCTTGGCCAGCAAGCAGGCTTGAACACGTCGCCCGTCTGATCAGCTGCTGTTCCAAAACTTCCGCACCCGCAATGCTCTCAATTTTTTCAGTAGTGGTCATAATAAATCAACATTCTATTCTCTAACATCATGAAGACCGCCACTATCGTCGCCGGTGCCATTTTGGCCACCTCTGCCACTGCCTTCCAGCAACCAGTCACCAATCAACAACTCTCAAGAGGCTCATCTACACAGCTCTTCGAGTACATCCCAAGTGGCTTCACGAAAGACTCATGGGCAAAATTCAAGGCCAGCGAAAAGGCGAAGAAGGATGCACTTGCAAAGAAGAACTTAGGACGTCTTGGACCAAAGGGCTTCCAAAGTCGATCGTTCCAATCCTTCCAAGAGGCATTGGAAAGAGGTGAGGCAACTCACCTTATGCCTGTGATGAATGCTGAAGAGAGAGTAAAGAAGGGTGAGCTCAAGCCTGAAGATATTCCTTACATGCAACGAGGAGGAAACTGGGACAACAGCGATGTCAAAGGTGCAAGGAAGGAGCGCTGGCTTCAATCCGACAAGGAATATGCCACTGGTGGGTTCAAGAAGGAACAGTCTGTCAGTATTTTCGGTTACGGAAATGGTCTCGATTGGACCGGTAAGAGAGACAGGGAGGGTCCTGCCGCAGGCATGTCCTCCATCAAACCTGGCAAGTTCACCAAGAACTACAAGGCCCCCAATGTTGCAGATATCAAAAATGGCCAAGCTGAGAAGCCCAAGAAGAAGTTGTTTGGTCTTTTCTAAATGGCATTTTGTTACAAAGGTACATGCGCAAGTAGCTGATTGGTCGACTTAAGATTTATTAAAATAGGAGAGATAGTGTAAATAGATTGTCTGCTGTCCTCAGCAATATATGGTACGATTTATGCATGAGATATGTGTTATCATTGCGTTGCATTTATTACAAAGTTACCGCAAGAATCCACCATCCCATTAATGTTGTAAAGATCGTTCCATCGTGCAATCTCAATCAATGCATCTGACGTAGATATTTCAAACTCATCTGCAAGGTCTATGATTGATACTGAACCATAACATTCTACTCTTTTTATAAACTCCCGCATTGTCATAGCTTTCGACTGTGCTGCCTCACAGCGTGACATTAACTCGTCTGCGGACAAAGTAGCGTCTTTTATACCCCTCACAATATATTCCCAAAAGAGAACGTCAGAGAGAGGATCATTTTTGTCAAGTCTCTGCGGAAATATATCTTCTACAGAAAAGTTGCTCTCACTAGCAACATCATTGTCTTCTTCATAAGTCAACTTTTTCTTCTTTTTACTTGATGCTTGATTCTTATCACGCCATCGTTGCGCCTCCATTGAATAAATTTTACGTTCATTGCGCTCCATTTGTTTTGCAATTCGTTGACGTTCTTTCCTATCTGCTACCGCCGCAACATTGTCATTCACATCATCGTCTTGTACTCCTCCCTCTGCCGGCATGTTGTTATCACCACCATCACCTCCTCTTGCAGCCACTACCGGTGCCATACCACGCCTAGCTTGTTTCATCTTATACTTTGCCCTTGCCCGTCTTTGAGCTCGGTTGAGTGTAGCGACATCAGCTTGGTCGAGTTCATCGCCATAGTGATCCCGATCGTTATGCTCATCGTCTTCGTCCTGTTTAGGCTGATTACGTAAAATGAGGAAGAGTACGATACCCAGCGATGCAAAGCCAAAACTGCACAGTATTAAAATAGTTTCGTTTGAGAGGGCCACGCCCGTGACGGTGTAATCCGGATTTGACATGGTGTTTTTGCCATTTGCTTGTTGTTTATGATGGTGTTACAATTTTTTCATTTGCTGATTCGTGACTCCACTCGTGACACCACTCGTGACACCACTCGTGACACCACTCGTGACACCACTCGTGACTGCACAATTGAAAACAACTTTCAATTCTCACTTCTCACTTCTCACTTTGATGCACAACCTACAATGTCATCCGAGGACGGAGAACAAGATGATTGGGCGGCCACCCAAACTGCAACCGACGTAGGAACAGGCGAGAGCAGTAGGTCGCCTGGATTCTTACAAAACTTGCAGTCGGCTTCATCAACAATTAGCCTCATTCTATCGCCCGTTGCTATCATACTTGTTAGCTTGTGGGTAAGCAACGAATCGATGGGAGGTGGAGGCGTGTCCTGGTCAGAGGGCGATGCCAAGCGTGTCTTCAATTGGCATCCTGTGCTCATGATCGTTGCATATGCAATAATGAATATCGCTGCATTAATTTTCAGAGTGTCGGGCACAAGTTCGTACCAAACGTCAACGAGAGGAATTTCGGAAGCTGGAACTAAACGACGTGGTACTATCAAAGCAATTCACGGCTACGTATGGGTCGCCTGCTTTCTTATAGGAATGGTTGCAATGTTGGCAGTCGTCAAATCACACAATGATGCTGTTAGCGGATACATTGCGAATTTATACTCCTTGCATTCCTGGGTAGGAGTTCTTGTGATGAGTTTATATACACTTCAGCTGTTTGTTGGCATTTTTGCATTTGGAGGGTTGATGGGTGGTACTAGCCGATTTGCAGTGCCGTCATTGATGGAAATACATAAATATTCAGGTGCTGTTCTTCATCTTCTCATCACAGCCACGATTCTGCTTGGAATTCAAGAAAAGGAGGGGTTTGTACAGTGTTGGTACGAAGTGACAGAGGCAGACCTCATTCCTATTCAAAATTATGGAAAGATCCCGTCAGCTTGCAAGATATCACATGGGCTAGGTCTCGTTGTGTTGCTGATGGGAGTGTTTACTAGTTTTGCTTTGGCTCGTTTCCCAGTGTTGTGAATAATGATCAAGTTGTCTGTGATGTATTCACCATCACGTTCAAAATATTATGTAGGAGAAAGTAAGGTAGTAACAATCTAAAACATGTATAATTGCAAAAATGTGCCCTAAGATAACTTCAAGTCTTCGGTGCGTGAAGGACTAAGTGTTTATGAATTATATAACGTGAATATCCACTGATTCACTGTCTATCTCTAATTCGTTCAACATAACATAAAAAACAATCCAGCGGCAGCACCAACAGCAAAGTATGGGTACGCTTGCGGTCTACTTGACGCATTCTTCCACTCCATCTGTTTCGCCAAACCTTCTACTCTCTCTCGTTTATAAGCCAACTCTTCCGTCTCATAATTCTTGCCAGATTGGAACCATCCCGCTTCTGATGTTAATGCATCAATAATCGTTGTCGGCGAGGATGTAGCAGGGACGCCGCGAGTTTCGCCAGCAACTGGTGCCATAGTGACAGGGATCAAAGGTGCGACGGGACTCGTAGTAGGAGGAGAGACAACTTCCTCGGGAGGAGGGGCAACTACCTCGGTATGTCCTCCAGAGGGAGGAGCAGGGTGTTCGCAGTCTCCTGCCTTCGCACAAGGAGTTGGAGGGGTCCACGTAGAATCCCAACCCGCTTCACCAGTCTTAGTACTCTTGCCGCTCTTATCAGTCTTACCGGCCTTGGCAGACTTTCCAGACTTGTGAGACTTAGCTCCGTCAGGGGCAGCCCACCAGTCAGGGACAGCCCACCAAGTACTGGTAGTACCGATCACGTCATCATCGCCCTTGTCACCCTTTGCAGCAGGCATGGTAACAATATGCGTGGTGGTCTCAATAGGCATAGTAGCTGCAGTTGTGGTAGTTGGCATGGATCCCCACCACCAGTCCCCACCTGAAGAAGTGTCTGAAGAAGTGTGCTTTGCAGACTTTGCCTTATCCGACTTCCCCTTGGCAGATTTTCCCGAGCCTCCATCCCACCATTCACTAGCTTTTGTAGGATGCATCATCTCAGCATCTGGCTCTTGATGCATCTTCTCAACTTTTCCTGAACCTGGTTGCCACCAACTGGGAGCTTCTACTTCTACCTCTGGATGCATCTTCTCAACTTTTCCTGAACCTGGTTGCCACCAGCTAGGAGCTTCTACTTCTACCTCTGGATGCATCTTCTCAACTTTTCCTGAACCTGGTTGCCACCAGCTAGGAGGTTCAGCCTCTTGATGCGTCTTGAAAGTCTTCGCACTGCCTGAGTTCTGCTCCGGCCAACCATAAGGTTCTGCCTCGGAATGAGTTTTTGACGTTTTCCCGCTGTAGCCGCCTGGTTGCCACCATCCACTGTATCCTCCACCATTGCCGTGATCCTCTTTGACAGCTTTCGCTTCCGGCATGACCTCACCTCCATACCACCATACTGCACCTTCATTATTATGCACAGGTTGCTGCTGATAATGTACGGGCTGATGCTGGTTCTGCATTGGATCAGGAATATCATACCAAGATTCTTCGGGCTGGTAATAGTTCAAATTCCTATCCTTACCGAAGTTGTCGGCATTTTCTCTTATGTTTGCTTCACCGCTTACCAATGAAGCCATGCCTACAACGGCAGCTGCCTTGAGAGCATCCTTTCTCGCCGTCACCATGATAATGAAATATAATACTATGTTTGATTGGCAAAACGAATCACCTTGAAGTTAAGTTGTTGTGTTGTGGGCAATGCAGAAAGGTGCACGAAGATGGACATTCCACACGCTCTGTTCACACTCTCACTCAAAAGGCAAAAAAATTCAGATCAAGAAGATACTAATTCCTACCAACGAAGCGCCAATTTTGGCGGGTATCTTTTTCCACTTTCATGACCACATTATCGCTGAGTGTTCGCTGGTGCCGCGCCCAACACTCAACCTTGCACTGCCTGCAACCTGCAACCTCTCACTGACCTTAACGAGATGGCTTTCACAATGGTTTCCTTCCCCCTAGCACTCCTTGCACTACTTGTGGCGTTTCCTATCGGGGTTAACGCCTTCAGCAATGGCCATCGCAGCCATATAAATGGCTTCCGACGCGCATGTCTACACGAAACAGCCGGTACCCAAGCAGAAGCTTTTCAACTCGGACAGCAGATATGCACCTACAAAACAATCACAATCACTCCGTCTGGCATGAATGAGGGAGAACTTCCGAGGCAGGCGGTTAGCGTAGAAGATTTGACTCCACATCTAAACTCATACATCGAGTCTAGTGGGATGAAGAATGGAGTCTTGACTGTTATATCACGCCACACGACAACTGCTCTAACAATCAATGAACTTGAATCTCGCTTGGCAAGAGATGTGGAAGAGTTCTTTCTCAAAATTTGTCCACCTGACGAACGGTCTGAGAGTGAAAAGAAAGAAGCTGGAGTGCGCTATCTACACAACGATATTGATCAACGCCCAGATGGAGAGGATGAGCAACAGCGCTGTCGGGACAATGGATGGGATATTGATGATGATGTTGAGTTACAGAAATGGCGAGACCAGGAGCCTATAAATGCTCACTCTCATTTGATTTCAATGATGTTAGGAAGTTCAGAGAGTATTCCTGTAGTGGATGGGAAAATGGTAATAGGTCAATGGCAGAGTGTTTTGCTCGTTGATTTGGACGGGCCTCGAACAAGGACTGTTGGCATTCAGCTGATGGGTAACTCGTAATAGGACATCAGGCTATTGTTCAGCAACTAAAAGCTAAATGATTTATCTATCTTATGCAGTAATTAAAAAGTGATCACCGGCAAGCTATCGTTATGCTCGGGCAAGCTAACCCTGAGTCTGTGTAAGTTGTTGCTGCAAAAGCATCTCCTTATAATACCTCCGTCTATCCATTGCATGGCTGGATAAACCGCTTTCCCCAATAATATGATTTTGACTCGGAACCGAACGACATTCTGCACATGACTTTTGAGACGAATAAAAGTCGCTCTGCACAGGTGCAGTGCGAGGTGCAGTGCGGACAGATGTCGGTGGTTGAGGGTTGGGAGAGTAGATTTGATACCGCACCTGCTCTGGCCTGGGTGGTTGACGCAAAACATCTCTCGAAAATTGTGACATTCTCACATCATGACTTTCTGGCTCCCTTGATGAATAGTGAGATTGAGGAAGCTCTGGCCTGGGTGGTTGACTCAAAACATCTCTCGGATGTTGTACTGTTCTCACATCTTGACTTTCAGGCTGCCGTACGGGATAGTACGATTGAGGAGGCTCTGGCGATTGCGGAGGCTCTGGCCTGGGTGGTTGACTCAAAACATCTATCGGATATTGTACTGTTCTCACATCTTGACTTCCAGGCTGCCGTACGGTACCGTACGATTCTTCAGGAGGGTCACGTGTTATTGGTAGCTGCTGTTGCTGTTGCTCTCCCACAGATGCCAGTGAAGGATCTTCTCTTTGCAGCGCCAGAACCTTGTCTCTACCGCTTGAGCTAATGCCAGTATTTTCTGGTAATAGTTCATTCCTGAGCAAGCACTTGACGATAAGCTTCTTGAGTTCTTCTTGACGTTGTGGATCAACCGTAGGTTGTGCCTTCTTAGCAGGAATAGGCGCATTCTTCATGGAAACAACGACTGTCAGTGTACCAGCACTATCAAGGATGTCTTTCGATTCGTCCAAGACTTCAGATAGCTTGATGATGTCAGTCCAACCCGAGTTACTGCTGGTACTATCAAAGATACGGTCGTTGGACGATCTCCTTGTTTCAAGAGTATCTCCATACTTGTTGATAATCTTCACTTCAAAGGTGGCGGTGGTGCTCCCTCGCGATCGATGGTTGAGATACAATGATACATGTCCAGTATCAGTAGCAGAGTTATTTCCTCCGGGGTAAAGACGAAGAACCCACTTTCGTCCATTGCAGGTAAACTCAGGCGACTCTAAGCGGTGACCCTCTGCGGTCGGAAGCTCTGCAAAATTGTGGAAATGGATTAAGAGCGACTTCCACTCCTTATGAAACATGGTGGGCGATAGGCCCCACATTTCTGGTGAGGTGACGGTAACTGGTGAGTTGATGGAAACGACGCCACCATCATCCTTAACTGACCCTCCTTCATTGCTGATCTCATCATCATCTCGACAGTCACTACCGCCAGGGCTGGTCCACGCATCTAGATTCGGTAAGAGAGATTCTTCTGCATCATAGACATCAGGTGGATCAACACTATGCGTAAATTGGCACTCAATCCCCTCTGTTTGACAGGAAGCATCTGCTCGGTCAGCTTCAACATCTTCGTTGCTCAGGGTGCCAACGACAACCTGTTGCTTCATCCAGCTTGGTTCATTAGGAAGACCATCATCCAATGTAGTAGAAGCAAGTTTTGGAGTAGACTCCACCTCACTCAATGACCGTGGTGTCGGCATAATAGAAACAACGACTGTCAGTGTGCCATTACTATCGAGGATCTCTTTCGTTTTGTCCAAGACATCGGATAGCTTGACGATGTCAGTCCAACCCGAGTTACTGTTGCTACTATCAAATAGTCGATATTTGGACGATCTCCTTGTTTCAAGAGTATCTCCAAACTTGTTGATAATCTTCACTTCAAAGGTAGCAGTAGTAGTGTTCTCCGATCGATGGTTGAGATACAACGATACATATCCAGAGCTTGACACATCTCCAGCGAAGCAGCAGCCCTCAGAAAAGAGTGCAGCAACATCGTTAGAGTAATCAAAATCATCTCCACCAGGGTAGAGGCTCAATGACCAATTTTCACCATTGAATGTAAACTCAGGCGACTCCAGACTGCGACCCTTTGCGGTTGGAAGCTCTGCAAAATTGTGGAAATGGATCAAGAACGACTTCCACTCCTTGTGAAACATGGTGGGCGGTAGACCCCACATGTCTGGGGATGTGACTTCCACTCCAGACTTGCCCATATTGTTGCTGCGTGCTCTTCCAGGTATTTATTCAAGAGTAGATGGCATGAGAGCTGAGGTATGGTATGTATTGTCAAAATTTGAAAGCAGTGGTCGGCGTTGGAACGTCAACCGACACCAACAGAGCGCACCCCAACGCTTCGTCCGTGCCAAATTTGCAATAGCGGTATCCTACCAAGGGTCCTACCTACTTCCACGTAGGAACTGGTAGGAGCTAAATTTCCCTTCTCCAACTCTCTCTCTCCTTACCCAACATCAAAAACCGTCTAACATTCGATGGCACTAAATACTTGTCCAATCATTATAAGTTTTGTACCATAAGTAGCCAAAGCACAAGTGTAAAGCCAAAAGTAATAATGCTTCGTTCAAAATATTTCGAGGGCAAATGTTTGCTCGATGAATGTAGCTGGCAGGGTAGCAATGATGATGACGACTTCGAACGAAAGCTACTTATGCATTGTGAGGCTCATGCACACGAAGATGAATCGGTAGTAGATACAACGTTTGATGACGATGCTGATAATGATAATGATGACGATGACAACAGCTTCACAATGTTTGAAATCGGAGCAGGAGAACAAAATGATACCACATCAGATGGCAACAACGTCTCAAATTATACCACATCAGATGCTACAAACATCGTCTCTACGATCCACGAAGAAGAAAATGAAATCGAAGTCATCATGCAAAGGCTCTGCGAAACATGTGCTATGGACGTGACAGATGTCATGCACTTTGACAGTCAGTGTCCATTTTGCATGGCTGCAAAAAACTTCGAAGTTAACTTTGAAGACGATTCGTCTAGTCTTTGTCTAGACGGAAGCCACTACATTCCATGCGATAATGATAACAGAAAAGAGCTCAATTCTGTCCTTTTGACTGCATCGGCACCTGGGGGTAAGAGTAGAGCAAAAGGAAATCATAAAGACCAGCTTTTGAAAGGAATGATTGCAACTTTCTTGCAAGAAAACGGTCGGCAGCAAACCACAATTTTACCAGGAACATCTCTCACGCCTGAGTCTCGTGATGACACTTCTCCATTTATACAACCAAGAGCCAATGTCGAAGCATCTTCAAGTCTTCGAGAACTGAATGTAAGAAAAGAACCCCTCGAGAAGCTATACTCTGATCTCCATCGCCTCCACCATGAGCTCGACAAATTCGATGCGAATCTGGCAGCGAAATCAAGTACAATTGGAACTACTCAAGCGCATACGACAGCCCATGATGTTACGCATGCGATGATCGACGTAGATACACTTGGCGTCCGCTATCAGCTGTACCAAATTGAAAACCATTATTCAAAGCAGCAGAGAAGGAGGTGACGTCGATTAGAAGAATAAATACATAGCTTAAAAATAGGATCCTTGTAACAAAGCCGAGTACTAGTTAGTAGTATAAAATAGCCCCGGTAAATTCTTGTCCACGTTTCATCACTAATTCATCCAACCTGCTTCTTGACAACAGCAGTAGTCCAGTCATCAACTGATACTACACCATCATTTTTGGCAGATTCTGCAGTCTTCTTCTCCCCATCACGAAGCGATGACAACAATACAAACTTTCTGGCAAACAGGCAGCCTTCTCTCCTAGCTTTCAAAACGACATCCTTCCAATCTTGAGACGTGAATGATGCAGGGTTCTTTGCGCTCTGACTCCAATCACAATATGTAATCCGCCGCCGCCGAATTCGTCCTGCACAAGACTCTCCCTTGGAAAAGTCGTCAACTTGTGCTTCTCCGTCTTGTCTACAAATAATCCCTAGTATAGACAATACTGTAGGAAAGAAAATTTCATCCGAAGCGCGGCATTTGCGAAATGCTGGCCAAAGTTGACGACCATTCAAATGCTGACTTGGAAGTGTTGCAACAGCCTCAGCATCACGTCGAGTCAGTACCATCCACTGATCTGCCTTCCAAATATAATTGGGAGGGATATTGTCGGCCCGGATTGCATCCCATTGCAGTTGCCTTGAATAACCATTGTTGGGTGTTGAACGTGCATTTACCCAACTCTTGTCGTAGAGGGAAGCAGAAGAGTCGCTTGCATTTTTCGGTCCAAATAACGCCATTTCAGTTTCCTCCATAGTAGTCACAGGCAGACATGATTCACTAACAAATATGAATCTATCCACTGGAGGAATGTCTTGTCCTGTCGATTTAGTTCCTTCTGTGGATACACTATTGTTGAGTAGTTCATCATCACCAGGAGTAGAAAGATATTTTGCAAAGTTTGTACTTTCACCTGTGCTGCCAATCCGAAGTGCCTCTTCCATCAAGTCAATCATCGCCCTTGTAATCTCTACGGATCCCCACTCAGGTCGATGAGAATGAAACCTGGGTAAACTGTCATCATTAGTGTCTGGCTTGTGTCTACCGTTGTCACTATTATTTCGTGTCTGTTGCAGCAAATGGCGTTGACGCAGCCATTCACTCTTGATTCGATCAGGGAATTTTGCATGACACAAGACGCTCACCATTGGAGTCTCATTCATTGACGAACTCAAGTTGTCTTCCTCGGATGATTTTGTAGTAGATTCATCAATTTTATTTGACGAACAAGATTTGAGCCACTCTTTCCACACGTGCTCATGTGGTAAGTCATCAATTGTGAGGAATAGCAATGCAATATGTCTTCGCTTACCCCCCTTTGCAGTTTTGGCATCATTCATTGCGGAATTAGTTTGTGATGCTTCGTAAACACTCTTGACATTAGAGACCAGCTCTGCTAGTGGAGTTGATTGCGCAAATGAACTATCTTGTTCTCCATTATTGTTTCTCCCACGGTCATCATTGCGCCATCTACCGCCTCTACCATATCCCCTGCCCCCACCTCTACCTCCACTATTGTCATATCGATTGTTTCCGTGATAGCGGTCTCCCCTATCATTATTGCTGTATCTTCCTCGATCATCATAGCTTCTTCTACCATCACCATCGTATCTGCCACGTTTACGGGAATGATGATCAGAGCGATGTGATGATCGATTGTCATGGTAGCGATCATCTCTTCTTCCTCCACCGTCACGACTGCGATTTTGTTGTTGATAGCTTGCATTATAATTGTCGTTTCT
>Ga0209652_1001958_pt1 | contig 16391 bp, 14 predicted proteins | sample SaaInl74LU_5_DNA_FD_184641 | JGI IMG/M metagenome (GOLD analysis project Ga0209652, IMG submission 184641) | Marine microbial communities from expanding oxygen minimum zones in the Saanich Inlet - ESP_74LU_5_DNA (SPAdes) (version 2) | ecosystem: Environmental > Aquatic > Marine > Intertidal zone...
ACCATCGATACCTCACGACGAACCGAGAAGCGATATACCCGCTGTAGAGCAGCCGTGTGGTCAGATTTTGCGCAAACCGGAACTTTTTGCATGAATCTTGGCCAGACCTCGATTAGATAGCAGCTTCTAGCTCTGGCAACGCAGTGAACAGGTCTGCAACCAAGCCGTAGTCCGCAACCTGGAAAATCGGTGCATCTTCGTCTTTGTTGATCGCGACGATCACTTTCGAGTCTTTCATGCCCGCCAAGTGTTGGATCGCACCGGAGATGCCCACTGCAATGTACAGATCAGGCGCTACGATCTTACCGGTTTGACCAACCTGGTAGTCGTTTGGCACAAAGCCCGCATCCACAGCAGCGCGTGAAGCGCCGATTGCAGCGTTGAGCTTGTCCGCGATGCCTTCGAGCAGTTTGAAGTTGTCGCCGTTCTGCATGCCGCGGCCACCAGAGATAACCACAGACGCTGCGGTGAGCTCAGGGCGGTCTGAAACAGCCACTTCTTCGGAAACAAAGCTTGAAACACCGGCATCGTGTGCCGCCGCAACTGCTTCTACTGAAGCGCTGCCGCCTGTCGCTGCAACACCGTCAAAAGCGGTGGTACGAACAGTGATCACTTTCTTGGCATCCTGTGACTGCACGGTCGCAATCACGTTACCCGCGTAGATTGGGCGGGTGAATGTATCCGCGCTCTCTACAGAGATAATGTCTGAGATCTGTGCGACGTCCAGCAGTGCTGCCACGCGCGGCATCGTGTTCTTGCCATTTGTTGTTGCAGGTGCAACCACGTTGTCGTAGTCAGCTGCGATCTCTGCAATCAACAGACTAACGTTCTCTGCCAGCTGATGTGCGTATGCCGCGTTGTCAGCGCACAATACTTTAGCAACGCCTTCAACTTGAGCTGCAGTATCTGCCGCTGCGCCACAATCTGCGCCCGCTACCAATACATCGATATCACCGCCGAGGGCTTTTGCCGCCGCAACCGCATTGAGAGTCGCTGGCTTGATGCTGGCGTTGTCGTGTTCAGCAATAACCAAAGTCTTCATGAAATCACCTTCGCTTCGTTCTTCAGTTTGTCGACCAGTTGTGCAATGTCTTCAACCTTAATACCGGCTGAACGTTCTGGAGGTGGCGCAACACTCAATTGGGTGACGTGTTTCTTGATCTCAACGCCCAAGTCAGCGGGAGTCAGCACATCCAGTGGCTTCTTCTTCGCTTTCATGATGTTTGGCAGAGAGGCGTAACGCGGCTCGTTAAGGCGCAGGTCAGTTGTCACGATGGCAGGCAAGGTCAATGCGAGCGTCTGCAGACCGCCATCAACTTCACGCGTAACGTTCATCTTATCGCCGTCGATTTTAACGTCCGACGCAAACGTGCCCTGCGGCATGCCTGTCAGTGCGCCCAACATCTGACCGGTTTGGTTGTTGTCGCCGTCGATAGACTGCTTACCCATGATGACCAGCTGAGGCGCTTCTTTCTCAACAACGCCCTTCAGCAGCTTGGCAATTTCAAGCGGCTCTGGCTGAGTGTCCGTTTCCACCTGAATACCGCGGTCAGCACCGAGTGCGAGCGCAGTGCGGATCTGTTCTTGGCAAGACTTCTCACCGATAGAAACCACAACGATTTCAGTAACATTACCCGCTTCTTTTAAGCGAACCGCTTCTTCTACCGCGATTTCACAGAACGGGTTAATTGCCATTTTGACGTTGTTCAGATCTACGTCTGAACCATCGGCTTTTGCGCGGACTTTGACGTTGTAGTCAACTACGCGCTTAACAGCGACCAGTGCTTTCATATTTCACCCAGTTAATAGACATAAGTACAGTACGGTAGTGTACCAGAATGTTTCTCTCGGATGAACATTCTCTATCACACCTAGCTGGTTGATAGGCTTTACATAAAGCATGAGGGATTCTTAACTGAAAGCTCGAAGCTTTAGCTCACGTGTCGCTAACCAATTCCCACGTTTATAATGGCTCAGAGTAAACCCGGATACTCCCCACCATCGAGTAAGAAATTTTGCCCGGTAATGTATCCGGCCTGTTCACTGCACAGGAATGTGCAGAAGTCCCCTAGCTCGTTAGGTGAGCCGAATCTACCGGCCGGGATACGTGAACGATAATTGTTTCTGACGGCGTCTAGATCCAAGTTTTGGCGATCTGCAATCATTTGGTGGTTTGACTGTAAGCGTCCGGTGTCAAATTGTCCCGGGAGCACGTTATTCAAAGTGATGTTGTACGAAGCGACGTCACGGGCGATACCGCCTACTACCCCGGTGAGCGCTGATCGCGCAGCATTAGATAGGCTGAGAAGTCCAAGTGGGGCTTTGACCATGTGACTTGTGATACAAACAATTCGTCCAAATTGTTTGGCTTTCATTTGCTCGATAGACAGTTGAATTAAACCGAGCGCTGAGAGCAAGTTGGTGTCGATAGCGCGATGCCAGTCTTCACTGCTCCACATGGAAAAATCACCGATCGGTGGGCCGCCGGCGTTGTTGATCAAGATGTCGGGTGACGTACAGTGCTCGAGTACGTTTTGACGATCACTTTCTTTCTCTAGGTCGGCGGATATCCAGTCAACCGAGTTGTCAGTTTCCTCTGATATCGATCGAGCCGCCAGTTCGAGCTTCTCAGGAGTCCTTGCGACAAGTAAAACATCCGCACCTTCGGCAGCCAAAGACTTGGCAATGGCAAAGCCCAGACCTGAGCTTCCCCCGCATACGATGGCTTTTTTATTCTTGATTCCAAGTTGCATGGTTATTCCTTAGTCTTGTTGAGCAAGTGAGCCCATTTATCGATGAGTCGTTCAAAGGTATCGTCAACGGGTTGAATCAGCCCGCGTATGGCAATGCCCCGCACTAAACTTGTTGTGAGCTCCACCAGGTCAGAGGCGTCCTCTCGATTCATGCCATGTTGTGTCAGCTTGTCTACCCAGGCCAGTTCCACAAAGTTACGGAACTCGCGGCTGTACTGAGTAATAACTTGCTGTAGCTCAGTATCGGAGCGGGTGGATTTGAGTATGTCGAGCGCGACCTCGAAACTACCCGTGAAGTAAAAATTTCTACTGTCGTCCGCGATGGCGCGCACAGGGTCATCGCTTTCGGCATAGGCCTTTAGGCACTCTGCTGTTTGTGCCTTCGATTGTTCAAGCCCATATTCTATGGCCGCGATCGCCAGCGCGTTTTTATTGGGGAAGTGGTGCATCAAGCCACCTTCAGACACGCCGGCACGCTGCGCGACAGCGGCTGTTCTCAGGTTGGCGTAGCCGAGTTCTTGCACCAGCATAAATGCCGCCTCCGCAATCTTTCCTTTGGTGCGTGATCGGCGTTGTTCTTGTGTTGGTCTCGTATCTAAGCTCATCGAAGAACTTCTTTTTAGTTAATAAGCGCACTGTTTACATTATAATTGTGTGCATGATACAAAGCGTGTACTCGGTTTGTAAAATAATAATTATCGGAAGGAGGCTGGTAATCATGCCGCGCGGTACGACAGACGAAGACCTGATCATCGATGATCAGGAGAACGGACTTTTCTTGGTGAATCGGCGAAATTTTGTCGATGACGAAATTCTCGCTAAAGAAAAGCGCGAAATTTTCTCAAAGTGTTGGCTGTATTTAGGCCACGAATCAGAAATCCGTGATCCTGGAAATTTCCTAACACGCAGAGTTGGCGGGAGAGAGCTGATCTTCGTACGCGGTCAGGATGGTGTGCCTCGAGCGTTCTTAAACAGCTGCCCACATCGCGGTGCGTTGGTGTGCCGGGAGAAAGAAGGCTCGGGCCGAATGTTTAGATGCATCTACCATTCATGGGCTTTTGATTTAGAGGGCCAACTTGTCGGCCGATCTGATGCAGACCGATACAGTACAAGTATCCCCAAGGGAACCCACGATCTAGTCTCTGTACCGAAGCTTGATGAGTACCGAGGGATGTACTTTGTGAATTTCGACCCTGCGGCCATGGAACTGACCGACTACTTAGCCGGTGCAAAGGAATATATTGATCTCACGATGGATCAATCCGCAGAAGGGATGGAGATTGTCGGCGGCGCACAAGAGTACGGGTTTAAAGCGAACTGGAAGCTGTTAGCAGAAAATAGTTTTGACGGTTATCACGCTGCATCAACACATGCGACGTACTTCGATTATGTCGTCTCTGCCGGTGGGGAATTGGGTGATGGCATCGCCACCCAAAATGAACCTCGTGATTTAGGTAACGGACATGCGGTGGTTGAATACGGTGCGCCTTGGGGAAGGCCTGTTGCCAAAGCCGTTCCATCGTGGGGTGAGGAAGGTGAGGCTGACATGGCCGCCATCCGCGCGGAACTGGAAGCGCGTTTTGGAAAGGAGCGCGCGCATCGGATTGCCTACAACAATTTCAATATGGTGATCTTCCCCAATCTTGTGATCAACAACATCATGGCAATTACTGTCAGAACATTCTATCCGGAGGCACCGAACAGTCAGAAGGTCACTGGTTGGGCCCTCGCGCCGGTGAATGAAAAGCCTAATGTCCGTCAGCGCAGACTCTACAACTTTCTGGAGTTTCTTGGCCCCGCAGGTTTCGCAACGCCTGATGATTGCGAAGCGTTGAACCTGTGTCAGAAGGGCTATGACAACCTCGACGGCGCGATGTGGAACGACATTTCAAAAGGAATGGGCAGTGATGATCTGAACACTACTGATGAGGAGCAGATGAGAGTCTTTTGGCGCGAATGGAACAAGCGTATAGGCGAGGGCAATGCAGATGACTGACAAGATGTTCCAGGGAAAGCCATCTGTTACTCGCCCAGAGGTAGAGGACTTCTTATATGAGGAGGCAGCCTTACTCGATGCCTGGGATATGACTGGTTGGGTTGCTCTTTTTGATGAGGGTGCCACCTATTACGTGCCACCTGCAGGGGCACCCGATGATGCCGATCCCTCCACGACTTTGTTCTACGTTGCGGACGATTACTTTCGGTTAACAGAGCGGGCAAAGCGATTGACCAAGAGAACCGCACACGCTGAGTACCCGCACTCGAAGTGTCGGAGAATTTTGGCCAATGTGCGCATTCTGGGAGGGTGCGACGAATGTTTTAAAGTGACTTGTAATTTTGTGACGTATAGAACAAAAAATGGCATCACGGATACTTTCGTCGGGCATCACAACTTTGATCTCACGCTTCGTGAGGGAGTACTTAAAATTTTGAATAAAACCTCTTTCATTGACACTGATGACATCAGTGAGCAAGGGAAGGTCAGCATCATTTTGTGAGGACGGTATGCCACTCGATTTTCGTTATCGCCGCTTGGGTTATGTCGCTCTGAACGTGACCGACATAGAGCGTTCAAAAGATTTCTATCAACAAATTGTAGGGTTGGATCAGGTTGAGAGTCCCCTTGAGGGCGAGGCGTTAATGCGCTGTACCGACAATCACCACGATGTGAGTTTGTGTCAGGCAAATGTCGCGGGTTTGAATCGCATCGGTTGGGAGATGGAATCGCCAGAGGATCTGGATCGAGTTATCCATCATCTCACAGGCTTGGGGATTAAGACCGCGTCTGTTCCTTCTGAGGTTTGTCAGAGCTTAGGTGTAAGCGCTGCCGTCAGGATGAGCGACCCTTTAACTGGTGCGACGTTTGAGTTCTTTCATTCAATGGCTGCCGCAGATAACGCATTTGTGCCAACGGTCGCTAAAATCGAGCGCGTTGGGCATCTTGTCGTATGTACTGACCGCTATGAAGCGTCCGAGGACCACTTTACACAGAAGCTGAATTTCAGGGTATCTGACCGAATGGAGCCGGCCGTTCACTGGATGCGATGTTTTCCAAACCCGTTACATCATTCGCTCGGAGTGGCGCGTGCAGATAAAAGACGCTTCCATCATCTGAATTTTATGGTTACCGATATCGACGACATTGGCAAAGGATTGTGGCGTTTGAAAAATCACGACGTTCCTATCGTCTTTGGTCCCGGTCGCCATCCACCGTCTGACTCGGTATTTCTTTATTTCCTGGACCCAGATCAGCTGACGCTTGAATACAGTTTCGGCATGGAGGAGTTCCCCGAGATTGATCCCAGGCCTCCGCGCGACCTCGAACTGTCGCCGGAGTCAGTCGATTACTGGGGGTCATATCAAAGCCCCGACTTTGCCAAGCACGGTGAAGTTGAAGTATTAGAGACTCTTAGGTAATGAATGCTGGAATTAAACGCACTGTCATCATCACCGGTGCGGCGAGCCCAATTGGCAAGAGCATTGCCAAAAAGTTCTACAGCCTCGGGGCGAACCTTTTTCTGTCAGACGTAGATGGTGATCAGCTCGCTGACCTCGTGGACGAAGTACCAGGGGCTAAAGCATTGGTGGGAGACCTCAGCGAGGAGTCGGTAGCCAGAGACATGGTGGCCGGCGCTAAGGACGCATTCGGCGGCGTGGATATCTTGATCAACAATGCTGGTGGTGGGGTCATCCGGCCATTTTTGGAACACGATGCTGAATCGTTACAGGCAACGCTAAATCGAAATTTGTGGACTACCCTCTGGAGTTGCCATGCGTCGCTTCCGCTGATGATCGCAAACCGCTGGGGCCGAATCATCAATATCGGTGCCGACTCCGTACGCAATGGGCTGTGGGACCATGCAGGTTATAACGCTGCGAAAGGTGGTGTTCACGGATTGACTACCGGGCTCGCTAGGGAGTTTGCAACGACAGGCGTTACGATAAACACGGTGGCACCTTGTATGGTGGCCACGCCGATGGTTGAACGCGGTATGGCAACCGACGATCCGTTTATTACTCGGTTCAACGAGGTGATACCCATGGGGAGACCGGCCGAGTTGGATGAAGTTAGCTCGATGGTGGCATATCTAGCATCGGATGACGCAAGTTTTGTAACCGGACAGGTCATTAGTGTGAATGGTGGCTCGACCATGCTTTAGCACGCAAGTGCGATCCACACTTTATAGAAAGAATTCATCTTAATAGGGCAGCAGCATGAGTCTGATTGATGTGCATACACACGTGGTGCCGCGGCAGTTCCCTGATAGGCCGCGTGACAGTCATGAGTCGCGTTGGCCTTGCATGCACTGTCTGGATCAATCGAGAGCCCAGATCGTCATAGACAAAACAGTCTTTCGAGAACTGGACGCGCGCTCCTGGGATGCGGACTGCCGAATCGCAGACATGGATGCCAGTAACGTAGCGAAGCAGGTGCTTTCCCCCATGCCTGAACTTCTGTCGTATTGGTTTTCAGCCAGTGATGGTCTCGAGATGTGCCGATGGATGAATGCCACGATTGCGGAAATGGTGAGCGGCGCTCCATCGCGTTTTGATGGTTTTGGCATTGTGCCCTTGCAAGATCCTCACTTAGCGGCGATGGAACTTGAGCGCCTCCATCGAGAAGGATTCCGCGGTGTCGAGATCGGGAGCAATATCAATGAAAAATTGCTCGGTGATCCTTGCTTCGATGATTTTTATGCGGCCGCTGAGTCATTGAACATGGCTGTTTTTGTCCACGCGTTGCACCCTATCGGCCGCGAGCGCTTGAATCAGACTCCCGATCTAGTCCCTTTTGCAGCATTCCCCTTGGATACAGCTTTGACGGCGATATCAATTATTCGCGCCGGTGTGCCCGTGAGGTTCCCGCGTTTGAAGATGGGCTTTAGTCATGGTGGTGGTGCACTAGCGCCTCTGGTTCACCGCCTCGGCAAGGCTTGGCAAATGACGAACGGTTTCGATGGGCTACTCGCTGAGCCGCCCTCGGCTTATGCCGCTCGATTTTTCTATGATAACTTGGTGTACGACACGGGATATCTCGAGTATCTAGGCACCCATATCGCACCGAATCACGTGTTTTGTGGCACTGACTATCCGTACTCAATCATGGAAGAAAACCCCGACGGTGTGATTAGGCAACTACCAGGCGCACTTCAGCCGTCAATGCTTACCGGTGCGGCGTTAGATTTTCTTGGCTATTAGCGATAGCGCTATCTTTATGCTGTCTTAGCGTTTCGTAATGAATTTTGCGCGCAGTTCCGCTTGGTCCGACAGTGATACACCAAGGGTGTTGTTTGCGTAGTCCGAAACGGAACCGTGCGTAGATTCAATGGCATCGAAAAAACTTAGCAGGTACTCAGGTTCCACAGAGAGCAGCGTTTTAATCGCCTCCGCAGTTAAGTTCGGGTTGTGTTTGAGCATATAGCCGGCTTGTGCGCTGATTCTGGCCTCTACGTCGCCGGATGAGTTTGTGGAGACGTAGTCATCCATCACATCTTTTAAAGAGACGCCGAGCAATCGTTGAAGTAAAGCGACCGCGATTCCAGTTCTGTCTTTGCCAGCTAAGCAGTGCACTAATACTGCACCATCAGTTTCTAATACCGATGAAAAATAGGCTTTTAGTGAACCTACGATGGACTCTGTGACGGGGAATCCGCGGTAAATCGTGATGTATCGTTCGCGGACTTCGGCTTGGCTTGGTGACTGCCCATCCTCGCTGCCAACTAAATGGGGTGTTCTGACTTGGGTATGCCCCCGGTTGATGTAGACCTTGCCCTTAAACTCCTCAGGCAGCAGATTCGGCGATTCCTCTCGCTCCATTTTGCTGCGAAGATCGGCGATGGCAGCCAGCCCCAGTTTGGCTACAACCGCCTGATCGAGTGCATTTGCGTCGCTATGGTCGCCGGAGCGAAATAGCCTACCGAGAACCATTTGCCCACCAGACTCCACCGAATATCCCCCATAGTCACGAAAATTGTAGATTCTTGTCGTCGGGACTATGCGCCAGCTTGAGTCATGGTGGGTCATGTTTGTCTTAGTCGTTTCCGTTCACGACGTCGTGTGCCCGCTTGGTGACATAGCCGTGAATCAGCGAAGATTCCTCAGGGGTAATCCGTGACGCAAACCCGACCATGCCTCTCTTGTTTAGAACACCTTCAATTACTATGTCGTTCCAATGCTCGTGTGTTTGCGGCGCCATGTAGCGTAAATCAGGTACTGAAGATGCCGAGACCGCACGATCGCCGTGGCACATTGAGCAATGTCGGCTAAATAGCGCGTGGCCCGCCGCTAGCTCTTCAGGGCTGGCCTCAAGCACGGGAGGAGTCGGCAGCTCGCGTTTGACAGGCACTGGATCGGGCAACTGCCCCTCTGCGCCGAGTTTGTAGACTAGCACTCTGCTTCGGTTAATGGCGCCCTTGGCGTCGGTCAAGATTGCACCAGTAGCCAGTGCGCCCACACCGCCCCAGCCTGCGGCGACGGCTATGTATTGTTCACCATCGACGGTGTAGGTGATCGGTGCCGCAACAATGCCAGTCTGTGCATCGAAGGACCATAAGCGCGCGCCATCGGTTGCGTTATAGGCTGCGAATTCTGCATCAGCATTGCCCTGAAATAGCAGGTTACCCGCTGTTGATAGCATGCCGCCGTTCCAGAGATTAGGGAACTGCACACGCCAAACCTCTTTCTGTGCGATAGGGTCCCATGCCGCTATATGGCCTTTGATCATCGGATTGACCATATCGCGGATCTCTTTGTCGTTCTCCGGTAGGCCCGCAATTTCCATGTTGACGCCGGTGTGCCAACGTTCCGTTGAAGTCTCAAAATCCACATCTTGCTGATAGGGGAAGGATGCCTCTTGCACTGGAATGTACACGTAGCCGGTGTCCGGGCTGTAGCTCATTGGGTGCCAGCTGTGTGCGCCGAGCCCGGGTGGGGAGACAACGTGAACCTCACCGTCCCCGTACCGTGCGCCGTCGAGTTCCACCGGTCTGCCAGTCTCCAGGTCGATGTGCGATGCCCAAGTCACTGTCGTGTAATTTTCAGCAGAGAGCAGCTTGCCTGTTTCGCGGTCGATGACATAGAAGAAGCCATTTTTCGGCGCCTGCATTATGACCTTGCGGTCGTTTCCATCGATATTCAGATCCGCGAGGATCATGTGTTGAGTAGCGGTGTAGTCCCATGCCTCAGCCGGTGTCGTCTGGTAGTGCCAGACGTATTCACCGGTATCGGGTTTGATCGCGACAATTGAAGAGAGGAATAAGTTGTCACCGCCCTCAGGACTGCGGATGGCTGGGTCCCACGGCGAACCGTTCCCAACGCCGATGTACAGTAGATCCAATTCTGGGTCATAGGCCATGGAATCCCAAACTGTACCGCCGCCGCCATAAGCCCACCATTCGCCGGTCCATGTTTCGGCGGCCTTTGCCAGAACTGGATTTTCAAATGGCTCCTCGGCTTTGCCCGGTACTGTGTAGAAGCGCCACGCCATCTCACCAGAATCTGTGTCGTAAGCGCTGACATATCCGCGTACGCCGTACTCAGCGCCGCCGTTGCCAATCATGACTTTGCCTTTAACGATGCGGGGTGCCCCGGTAATGGTATAGGGTTTGGATTGGTCGATTGTCATGGTTTCCCACGCCAAGCTGCCATCTTTAGCATTGATAGCAACGAGTCTGCCATCCAACGTGCCGACAAAGACCTTGCCTTCCCACACAGCCACACCGCGGTTCACTACGTCACAACAAGCATTGGCTGCCCATTCAGGTGGAACTTGCGGGTCGTATTGCCACAGCATTTCGCCAGTTTTGGCATCCAGCGCAAAGACCATGCTCCAAGAGCCAGAAACATACATCACACCGTCAACGACAATGGGGGTAGCTTCAATGCCGCGATTGGTCGGGAAGTCGAAATACCAGTCGAGGCCGAGTTCGGCAACGTTGTCCGCGTTGATAGCCTCGAGCGGGCTGAATCGCTGCTCGCTGTAGGTGCGCCCGGTCGACATCCAGTTGCTAGGGTCTGCATCTGCTGCAATCAGTCGATCTGTGGTGACATTAGCTGCCATCGGTGCTGTAACTGTTGTTACCGCTGACTCCGCAGTTTTTTCTGCCTGCTCTTCTTTACCGCAGCCCGTCATTGATAGCACTGACGCAACTACCGCAATGGCCAATGAAATTTTCTTGAAGGAATGATCTGTTTTTATACTCATGTTTCGCACACCCATGATTGTGGTTCGAAGTGGAAGGGCGCCGAATACTGGCGCGATCCCTGGGGTTGTTAAAGTCAGTTGCAGTTAATTCGTTTGCATTTCATTCCGAATGTGTCGCGCCCCAAGTGTTAAGTGAATCGCGCCTAGAATCGCGACCCCAGGTACGGTCACCGCCAAGGCATAGCGCAAACTGTCTACCCCCATAGAGGGCATAAGCATGTCGCTGATGAAGCCGACACTGAGAGGACCGAGCCCCATACCCAACAGATTTAAGATTAGATAGACAATCGCTGACGACAGAGCCCGCATGCGGTTAGGGACCAATGAATGTGTGACGGCGATGATCGGGGCGAGATAGGTCGTAATCAGCGCTCCCGGTATTACGTAAAGCAGAAGCGCAGCGGTGGTGTCTTCAATGAAGAACACGCCAATGAGTAGCGGTGAATAGATCACCGTTGTGAGCGCTGTAATCCAGAGATACCATCGCAGGTCTCTCTGGCCTAGCTTATCTGCGAACAAACCGACTAGCCAAGTGGCCAAGCCTCCACCGATGCCCAGAATCAAGGCAAACCAAGTGCCGACGGTGCCGGTGCTCAAGCCGTGCACTCGGATAAAGAATGAGGGCAGCCATGCGAGCAGCGCGTAACCCGCAAATGCGATCGCCGCAGCTGCGAGTGCCATGTGACGGAAAGTCCGTAAGTTCCAGAGCGTCTTGAATACCTCTAGTAGCGTAGGCATCGATTCCGCTGCATCTGCGACAACGACTTCTTCCGTTCGTCCGCGAGTCGGTTCGGTCAGCGTGAAGCGGATAATAAGCGCCAGCAAAATCCCTGGTGCACCGACAACAAAGAATGCGACACGCCAGCCAAAAAACTCATTGACCCAGCCGCCAACTAGAAAGCCCAGTAATATGCCGATATTGACACCCACGGTGTAGATGCCAATCGCGGTTGCGCGCTCATATTTTGGAAAGATATCGGAGATGAGCGAGTGCGAGGGTGGGCTGCAGCCGGCTTCACCAACGCCGACGCCAATTCGCACTAGCAGCAGTTGCGTGTAGGACGATACCAAACCACTTAACCCGGTAAACACGCTCCAGACGGCAACCGCCATACCTATAATGTTTCGACGAACGCCACGGTCTGCCCATCGTGCAATAGGAAGCCCCATGACGACGTAAAAAACTGCGAATGCGAATCCGGTTAGCAAGCCCAATTGAGTATCGGATAGCCCGAGTTCGGCTTTAATGGGTTCTTGGAGAATCGAGAGAATTTGGCGGTCAATAAAATTGAAGACGTACGCACTCATCAATATGAAGAGCGCATAGTTGCGATACGCCTTGCTCTCGTACCGGTCGGTATTGTCCATTTTTTTGCCTCTAATTATTAGATGAACATTCCTCGTCTTCTGCGAGGAGATTATATTTGCACTAGCGTACTATAAAGTTACTGCCAAAATCGCTCTCTGAGTGTCGCCTTTTGTATCTTTCCGCCAGGCCCGGTCGGCAAAGCGTCGTTTTGAAATTCGATACTCTTGGGGCACTTATAAGCGCCGATCAAACCTCGGCAGTGCTCGATAAGTTCAAGCTCATTCGGTGCGTCCGTTTGTCTGAGTACAACGACGGCGTGAACAGCCTCTCCCCACTCGGCTGAGGGGATGCCGAACACCGCGGCCTGCATCACCGCGGGATGGGCGTAGAGCGCTCGTTCGACCTCAATCGAGTAAACGTTTTCACCCCCGGATACAATCATGTCCTTGATCCGGTCCGCGACGTAAACATAACCGTCTTCGTCCATGCGCCCCGCATCTCCCGAAAACATCCAGCCGTCGCGTAATGCCTCTCGGGTTTGTTCAGGTTTGCCCAAGTATTCATGCATCAAGTAGTCGGAGCGCATCACAATTTCTCCCAAATCTCCTCTGGGAACTTCAACGCCCTCGCTATCGCAAATTCGGATTTCCACGCCCGGCGCGGGTTGGCCACAAGACAGAATTCTGTGATTATTTGGCCCCTCGAACACATGATCGCGCCATCTCAGCATCGTTGCGAAGCCGCCGGTCTCCGTCATCCCGTAAATCTGGTAGAAGCGCCATCCAGGTAATTTAGCGGCGGCCTCCACAACGAGTTCTCTAGGCATCGGCGACCCGCCATAAACCAAAGTTCGCAGGCTAGATAAATCGTATTGCTCGAAGCTCGGATGATTGAGCATCATGGTGATCATCGTCGGCACCATTACCGCATTCGTTACTCGATGGGTACTGATCGCCTGCATCATCGGCTCGGGTTCGAATTTAGGCAAAATTACATGAGTGCCACCGGCGAGCGTGACATAGAGCAGGGCACTCGCGGCTGAGAAGTGAAAGAAGCCACCCACGTACGCAAAGCTCAAATCTTCTATGGTGGGCAGCATCGCTAGATAAGCGACTGCTCCAGAGCAGAGAGCTTGATGGGTAAAGGCTACGCCCTTGGGGTCGCCCGTGGTTCCGCCCGTATAAAACACTGCCCATACATCATCGCCACCTCGCAGCGCGTCCGGGCTGGCTTCGCTGTCATTGATGATCGCCTCGTATCCGACCATTCCCGGTGGGGTGGTTTCGTCACCAATATAAATTAGCGTTAGGGAGTTGTTCTCAGCCAGCGCTTGCCCTTGCTCTATGAACGCATCGTCAACGATAAGGATTTTAGCTGAGCAGTCAGTCAGTGCGTGGTTGTTCTCTTTCGCAGACCATCGAATGTTCATAGGCGCAATACAACCGCCGGCCCAGGGAATGGCAAAAAAGAGTTCGAGGTAGCGATCGGAGTTCATGGCGAGCACCGCGACAAAATCGCCTGTCTTTAAGCCGAGATCTCGCAGTGCAGTACCCGCGCGAGCGATGCGATTCGCGGTTTCCGCCCAGGTATGTTTGCGCCCACAACTGACCGTGGAAAAACCGTGAGGGCTAGCAACGAGTGCTTGTGTCAACAGTTGTGTGGCGCGCATCTTATGTCTCTATCGTTATTGTGTCGTTATGGACTTCCGAGTGCTAACTGCGATTGCGGCTGAAGGGAAGGTCCGAGCGTCTGGCGAGATCAATAAAGAAGTTCATAGCTTCGGGATTGGCGCATGCCCCGAGGTTGACGGCTTTGTCTGGGGCGATACCCATGAGTAATTTCTTGACGGGAATTTCCTGCTTTTTACCCGTTAATGTGTAGGGGATCGTGTCTACGACAAACACTTCGTCGGGGACATGCCGCGGCGAACAATCGCGCGACAGTGACTTTTTAATGGCGCCGAGCATGTCTTCATCGAGTGAAAATCCCTCTGCTAATGTCACAAAAAGTGGCATGTAGAAGGTCGCGCCCGGCAATTCGAGATTCACGATCAAACTGTCGGTAATACCTGCGATGGCCTCAACAGAGCGGTAGATCTCGGAAGTACCGATACGAATACCGTAACGGTTGAGCGTTGCATCACTGCGGCCTGAAATCACACATCCCATGCGATCGTTAAAGGTAATCAAATCACCTTGACGCCATATGCCTGGGTACATGTCAAAATAGCTACCTAAATAGCGCTCGTTGTTCGCGTCGTTCCAGAAATATATCGGCATGGAGGGCATAGGCTGACGGATCGCGAGCTCGCCATCTTCGTTTGTCACCACTGCGCCACTTTCATCCAGTGCACAAACATCGACAGCCAGACAGGGAACCTGTATCTCACCTGCATGCACTGGCATTGTTGGAATGCCTGCGACAAAGGCTGACGCAACGTCAGTTCCCCCGCTCATCGATACCAAGTGAAGGTCCTCGCCAACATTGTTGTAAACCCATTCAAAATTTTCCGGCGAGGCGGGGGAGCCAGTCATGGCAAAAGTGCGAATTTTGCTGAGGTCAAAATGCGCTTTAGGTGAGTAGTCCGCTTGTGCCATACCATTTAGGAAGGTAGGGCTGGAGCCGAAATACGTTGCGCCGAGACGCGATGCCATCTCCCACAGGCGTGTTCTGTCGGGGAAAGTCGGGCTGCCGTCATACACTACGATTGCACTGCCTGTCGCAAAGCCGCCAACCAATAAGTTGAACATCGTCCAGCCGGTACTGGTATAGAAAAATTTGACTGAGTCGGGGCCGAGGTCGTCGTGAAGCCAACCGTATTTGGTGAACTCGAGTAGGATTCCGCCCTGGCAGTGCACAATGCCTTTCGGTAGGCCGGTAGTCCCTGATGTGTATAGCACCCATGCCGGATGAGCGAAGTCAACCTGCTCAAAACTGAATGTTTCGTAGCACGCCGAATTATTCTGTGTGTCTCCCCATGAAACGCGCGTTACGCCACTGGGTACCGTGGGCACTTCGTCGTTCAGCCAGGGCAGGTGGATGACGGTATGTAACTGGTTAAGACCCGCACAAATCTGTTCAAAGTCAGCTTTGCGATCAAAGTCTTTGCCGTTATAGCGATAACCGGTCACCCCGAAGATGACCTTTGGATTGACCTGTGCAAAGCGTTCTAGAACGCTTTTGCTGCCAAAGTCGGGTGAGCAGCTAGACCATACCGCGCCTACGCTAATCGTCGCCAACATGGCCACCACCGCTTCGACAGAAATCGGTAGGTAGGCGGCAACGTGATCTCCCGGTTTAATACCCGCTTCGCGCAGATAAGTCGCGAGCTTGGCAACTTGCTCCCGCATATCTCGCCAGTTGACCGCGCGCGCTTCACGGCATTCGCTTTCCGCGAAAATGGCGGGGCGGTTCAGGTCCCCTAGGTCACCACGTCGCAACAAATGTTCAGCTAGGTTCACGCGGCTACCGGGGTACCAAGTCGCACCGGGCATGGTTGCGTCGCCGAGAACAGAACTAAAATCTCCGCCCAGTTGGATGCCGTAGTGGCTTCTGATTGCATCCCAGAACAGGCCGATATCGTCGACCGACCACTCCCAGAGGTCTCGATATGTTTGGATATTCAGGTCGTAGGTTGTATTAACCCACTGGATGAAAGCAGTGACATTGGCAGCCGCTACGCGCTCCGCGCTGGGTTCCCACAAAAGTTTGCCCGCTGTTTGTTCGCTCATTTGCCTGACCTGTATCCCGATTATTCGTCTCGATCTTGTTAAAAATTATTCAGCGCCTGCGAGGTTGAGCAGACGTTTGGCACGTTTAAGGTGTGGAAAGTCGAGCATCTTGCCGTCGAGCCCCACCGTGCCCGCTTGGTCCGGCGCGTCTGCAAATGCCTGAATTACCCGTCTGGCGTAGCTGATTTCTTCTTCAGATGGGCTGAACATTTCATTGATCACAGCGATCTGTGAGGGGTGGATAGCAATCTTGCCGGTGAAGCCTTCAGCGCGGGCCTTTTTGCACTCGTCCCGCAACATGGCCTCGTTTTTATAGTCAGAACAGATACCGTCTACAGCTTGCATGTTGCCCGCGTTACACACAACGAGGCAGTTAGCGCGGTTGATCTGATGCA